>Ga0209495_1001389_pt1 | contig 16913 bp, 19 predicted proteins | sample EN1Hudsemesocosm_FD_184629 | JGI IMG/M metagenome (GOLD analysis project Ga0209495, IMG submission 184629) | Methane-oxidizing microbial communities from mesocosms in the Hudson Canyon - EN1E Hudson Canyon (SPAdes) (version 2) | ecosystem: Environmental > Aquatic > Marine > Cold seeps | place... | reverse complement strand
GAAGAAAATTCTTGGATTACACTTAAGTTATCTGCTTCTGCATTGAAAACGATTAACAGAAAAGGAATTGCTGCAGTATTGACTGAAGCTCGTGCAAACGGGATGGAGTTGAAATAGTAGAATCCACATATAATATTGAAGTTGCCATAGAAATATGGCAACTTTTTTTATGCTCAATTTTTTGTAAATTGGATCTAATAATAGAATGATGAGTTTTGATTTAATGTTATGTTACCTGTTGTTAGAATGTTGGCTTTTTGGATTCTGGGTATATTATTGATTCCATTTATTAATTGTACTTATGATGTTATTTTAGGTATAGTAATTCTAGCCTCACTATTTTTTGTTGGTCTGTGTTCTGTGAAATCATATTCTACTAAATACATTGAGAACTTAGTGCTACTGATTTTGGTTATTAGTATTGTAAAGCTTTTAAGTTTGAATTCTCATCAAACAGTTGATCTTAGTCCGTATTACAAGCAAGAGAATAAGGTTTTAATAAAGGTTAAGGAGCGTTATAAGACCTCTAATTACTACCATAAATATATTGTAGAGCTAAGTGCTGTTAAAGGCAAATCAACGGTTCCGATTCAACAGGATTGCTTATTGATGCAGGTAAACGATACATCCTCTAAAGCTTTTTATCCAGGAGATGTATTTTGGTGTACTGTTTATTGTACAGCAATAAGGCCCGCCAAACACCAAGCTCTTTTTGATGCTGAAAAGTATTGGCATCTAAAAGGTATTTCCGAAAATTTATGGCTGAAAAATGAGAATATTCATTTTATAGAATCTGAACTTAGTTGGTTTTATTTGATTAGAAGAAAGCAAGTAGAGTGGATAGAACTTCTTCATCTGCAAGAACTAAATGAATTTACTAAGCAAATTGTATCGGCTTTAGTATTAGGCGATAAGCGAGGGGTTTCAAAAGATATATCTACTTCCTTCACCAATTTAGGATTGGTGCACACGCTCGCTTTAAGTGGCTTACATATTAGTTTAATCTATGGTTTATGTGCATTAGTTTTGAGTGTCCTTCTTAAGTATAGGTCAAAACTACAATCGATTGTTTTAGTGTCTATTATACTCAGTTATGCCATCTTAACTGGATTGAGTCCTTCTGTAATGCGCGCTTCGTTAATGTTTTTATTGTATGCTTTTAGTCTTGCCATAAATCGAAGAACAACAAGATTTAATATTGTTTTTTTGTCGGCATTAATTTTATTGGTTTACAATCCAAACTTGCTGTTCGATATAAGTTTTCAGTTATCCTATTTGGCTGTTTTAGGGATTCTTTATTTCTATAAATTCTTTCGAATTTTTATTGAGAAACAAAATTATCTGAAACAATTTATCCTTAGTCTGGCTCTGATTTCTATCTCAGCACAATTAAGTGTTGGGCTTCTATCAGTCTATTATTTTCATAGTTTCCCGATTTCTTTTTTATGGGCAAACATCATCATCTTGCCATTCATAACGATCCTTTTGTACAGTAGTGTGGCCTATTTGTTTTTTATAGTATTGGGTTTCCAATTCCAATTTATGAATGCTTTAATGGATGCTTTAGTCCGAGCTTTATTATATATATTATCGAAAATAGAGCTCTATTCTTTTTCACCCATAGAAGTGTTTATTTCTCAAGCTGAGTTGTTCTATTACTATGGCTTAATCATTTTAGTGGCTTGGGTCTTTTTAGAAAAGCAATTAAAGTGGATATACTTTTTGTGTGTCTATGTATTAGTAGGTGCTTTTGGGTTTAGTTATTTAACAGAAACACCAATTAAAGAGCTATTTGTCAACGCTTCAAAGCAAGGTCTAGTAATTTCTATATCGGCTAATAATGAGCAGGTAATTATTACTGACAATCTAGAATCGGCTAATTATTTATTAGGTGATTACTCTCTTCGAAATTCTATTGCATGTACTGACACTGTACCTATTGCTGGAGATTTTCAAAATGCATTCTCTAGAGTAGAGGAAGGTGTGATTCTATATTTTGATAAGCAGCTACTGATCTTGAATGATGAGAAGATTATAGCCAATAAAATAATGAATATTGACGTTTTGCTGATGAGAGAATACCGAGTTGATGTATGTGAAATTCAGCAAGTATTCTCACCCCAAAAAGTACTCCTTGATGCTCGCCTAACTAATAAGCAAAAGCAAAGCTTGAAAAAGCAATGGCAACAATTGAGCGTTATTCCTATAGATTTAAGAGATACTGTATATTTGGTGAAGGATTAATAAAATCAAAAGGAAGGGGAGTTTGTTCTGATTAAAGATGTCGTTTATGAATAATAATTTTGGCGTAACCATTCTCCTAACACAATGGTAAGTGCGTGGCTCACATTCATCGATTTATTATGCCCTTTCATTGGAATGTATATTGACTTTTCACATTCCTTAAGAAGCACATCATCAATACCCACTTTTTCGTTTCCTACAAAAAATACAGTTTTTTCAGGAAGTATAGATTCGTATAAATCGAATGATGGTTCAACCGTTTCAATGGCGATAAGTTTATAGTTCTTAGGAATGTGCTCTTGCCAATTCTCAGTGTTACAGAAATGCCATTCTACAGCTTTAAAGCTCGTTTGTGCTGTTTTTCGGATGTTACGCTCTTTAAAGGTTGGTTTGTCGTCTACAAAAAGAACTTTCTCACAAGCCATATTATCAGCTAAACGTAAAACGCTTCCAAGATTAGAAGGGGTAGTTAGTTTCCAACACACAATTATAGGATGTGATTTGCTCTTTTTTCCTGCTTCACTTTCTTCAAAAAACGCTCTCGATTTGATGTATTCTGTCATGGAACTAAGATACAGAAATTGGATCCGCACAGCCATTAGATTTAGCCATAAAAAAAAGAGCCTATCATAGGATAGGCTCTTTTATGTTTTAAAGTATAAACTTGTAAAATTAGATTACTCTAACGTTTACAGCGTTTAAACCTTTTCTTCCTTCTTGCAATTCGAATTCAACTGCATCACCCTCGTTAATCTCATCGATTAAACCAGTTACGTGTACGAAGTATTCTGTCTTAGATTCATCATCTACAACAAATCCAAATCCTTTAGATTCGTTGAAAAACTTTACTGTTCCTTTGTTCATAATACTGAGAATTAAAGTGCTTTTACGTTAACAGCGTTTAAGCCTTTTCTTCCTTCTTGTAATTCGAATTCAACTGCATCGCCTTCGTTAACCTCATCGATTAAACCCGTAACGTGTACGAAGTATTCTGTTTTTGACTCGTCGTCTACGATAAATCCAAATCCTTTAGATTCATTGAAGAACTTTACTGTTCCTTTGTTCATAATGTAATGTGTAATGTGTAAATTTTAAAGTGCAAAGATACTGTTAAATATTAGATAATCAGTTTTTAATGACTTTTTATTGATTATTCTCAATTATCTAAGTGTTTATTTCGTGTAAATATTTAGTCGAAAGTTTTGTGTGAATCGGCTACCAGTCGGTTGATCTCGGTCATTTCCTCTTCCGAAAGATTTCTCCATTCTCCATAAGGAATATCCAAGTTTACGTTCATTATGCGAATGCGTTTTAGCTTGTAGACCTCGTAATTTAGGTAAGCACACATCTTTCGAATCTGTCTGTTGAGTCCTTGTGTAAGCGTTATTTTAAAGTAAAATCTATCAATCTGTTCTACTTTACATTTGTCGGTTATCGTATCTAGAATAGGTATTCCATTCCCCATTTTTTCGATAAACTGTTTCGTAATGGGTTTGTTTACCCGAACTTCATAAACCTTTTCGTGGTTGTTTCTAGAGCGAAGAATCTTATTGACAATATCTCCATCGCTGGTTAAAAAAATTAATCCTTCACTAGGTTTGTCTAATCGTCCAATAGGGAAGATGCGCTGTGGATGATCAACATAATCAACAATATTGTCCTTTTCGGTTTCAACATCAGTAGTACAAACAATACCTCTGGGTTTGTTAAGAGCGATGTAAACGTGCTTTTCTTCGGGTTTTGATATTGGCTCTCCATCTACATGTACCTCGTCTCCAGGTGCAATTTTAGTTCCCTTTTCTGGAACTGCCCCATTAATGGTAACACGACCTTCTTCAATAAGTCTATCAGCACCTCTGCGTGAGCAGTAACCTACTTCGCTAAGGTACTTGTTTATTCTTTTAAGCTGTTGTTCTTCCATCTTAATTAAATGCGCTTAATTCGAACTTTCTTCTTCTTTAGCTTACTATTGTTTAGTCTATCGATAAGATCGTCAGCTTTGTCTTCTGGCACTGACACAAAAGCACAATCTTGCTTAAGTTCGATAGTACCTAACTCATCACCAACAAGTTCACCTTGTTTGAAAAATAAACCTGCAACATCACCTTTTGAAATCTTATCTTTTCTACCACCCGAAATAAATAGGGTAGTGCGTCTTGTAGTTTCTGGAGGCAAGACTTTAGTAAGTTTTTCTACATCTAAATTCTCAATAAAATCCGGAAGCTTTTCTTCGCTCCAGTGAATTACATAAGCTGTACCTCCTTTGTTCATTCTAGCAGTACGACCATTTCTGTGCGTAAACTCTTGCTTGCGAAGAGGAAGGTGGTAATGAATAATGAATTTTATTTCCGGTACATCAATTCCTCTAGCCGCTAAATCGGTGGCAATTAAAAGTTGATGCGTTCCATTTCGGAATTTTATCAAAGCTCTTTCTCTGTCTTTTTGCTCCATTCCACCAAAAAAACAACCGTGATTAATGTTGTTCGCGGTAAGGTGTTCGCTTACACGTTGTATGGATTCTTTGAAGTTGCAGAAGATAATTCCAGGTTGACTGCCTAAGTGATCTATTGCTTGAACAAGAGTCTCCTTCTTATCCTTAGAAGGCGAGATGATTGCTTTAACTTCTAATTGAGATTCTGTTTCTTTTAAGAAATTAACATAAACAGGATCTTTTATGCCTACAAACTTAGGAATGCGAACTTTTTGAGTCGCCGAAGTCAAGATTTTCTTTTTCAGCTTGGGAAGTCTTGAGCAGATATCCGTCATTTCAGTTTCAAAACCAACTTCTAAGGATTTGTCAAATTCGTCTAAGACTAAGGTTTTGATGTGAGAAGTCTTAAAAGTATCCCTCCTGATATGGTCAGCAATTCTCCCAGGAGTCCCAACCAATATTGCTGGGCGGTGTTTTAAATCGATTTTATCTTTAGAGAAAAGACGACCTCCGTAAACTACAGAAGTTTTATAGCCAGAACCCATCTCTCGAAGTACTTGCTCAATCTGTATCGCTAACTCTCTTGAGGGCGCTACGATCAAAGCTTGAACTTCTTCGCAAGTTGGATCTAATTCGGCTATTATGGGTAATAAGAATGCTAAGGTTTTACCTGTTCCTGTAGGAGATAGTATAACAATATCCGAACAAGATTGAATCGCTAGTTGAGATTCCTCTTGCATAGGGTTCAGTTTTTCAATACCTAGCTTCTTAAGTATGTTATCTTGATTTTTTATTGTTTGCGACATGGCACAAAGATACTTTAATTCGTTTTCCCAGTAAGGGGCAAAAAAAATCCCTTTCCGCAGGTGCGAAAAGGGATTTGTTGATATAACTATAGACTAGTGGCTACAAGCCTCAGTGTGAACATGACCTTGAGTCTGCTCCATTTCTTCTGCAGTAGCTTCTCTTACATCAAATACAGAACCTGTAAAGTGTAAGTCTTGATCTGCTAATGGGTGGTTTACATCCATTGTTACAGTTTCTTCGTTAATAGAAACAACTTTTGCTGGCACAACTTGACCGTTTTGGTCTTGTAAAGGAACGATATTGTCAACTGCAATTTCGTCAATCATTTTACCGTCTTGCTTAAACATGTCTTGAGGTAATTCAATGATAGCATCCTCAGATCTTGTTCCGTAAGCATTTTCAGATTTGATACCGAAAGAGAACGTTTCACCAACATTTAAGTTAACTACTTGTGCCTCAAATTCAGGAATCATTTGGCTTACACCAGACATAAATACTAAAGGCTCTTTTCCTTCAGTTGTTTCAATCATTTCACCTTCTGCGTTATTTCTAAATAACTTGTAGTCAATAGAAATGATTTTGTTTGTTACTTCACTCATGTGATTAATTTTTTTGCAAAATTACACATATTAATAATATTGGGAAATTTTATCCAACTTTAATTTACTAGCTTGATTATTTGTGAGTTATCTTGATTTATAGTATTATTGTGATACTAAAATAATATCATATGAAAGCGGAAAAAGAAATTCAAGTAAGTAATGGTTACGCACTCTTAGGTGTACTAGTAGTTTTAACAGGTTTGATGATACTTGGAGTTGTACTTATTAGAAATCCAATATTTTTGGTGATTTCACCTATTCTAATAGCTTTAGGTGCTGGTTTTTTTACCGTAAATCCTAACAGTTCAAAAGTTATGGTACTATTTGGTGCCTATAAAGGAACGGTAAAAGAAAACGGATTCTTTTGGACAAATCCATTTTACACAAGACAAAAGATTTCCTTAAGAGCGCGAAACTTTGATAGTGAGCGTGTAAAAGTGAACGATAAGATTGGGAACCCAATTTTAATTAATGTGATTTTGGTTTGGAAGGTAAAAGATACTTTTAAAGCTGCTTTTGATGTAGACCGTTATGAGGAGTTTGTGCGTGTGCAAACAGATGCAGCAGTACGTAAATTAGCAGGGTCATACTCTTATGACAATTTTGATGATGCGCAAACAGAGGTGACTTTGAGGTCGGGAATGGATGAGGTGAATGAGGCATTAGAGGATGAAATTACTGAACGTTTGTCTATGGCTGGAATAGAAGTGATGGAGGCAAGAATTGGCTATTTAGCTTATGCACCAGAAATAGCAAGCTCTATGTTGAAACGCCAACAGGCGGTAGCAATTGTCGCAGCACGAAAAAAGATTGTAGAAGGTGCTGTTGGAATGGTTGAAGATGCTTTGCAGAAGTTGTCAGACGATAAAATTATTGATTTCGATGATGATAAAAAGGCGACCATGATAAGTAATTTAATGGTGGTTTTATGTGGAGACAAAGAGGTTACTCCTGTAATTAATACGGGTACACTACACGCATAATATGAGTAATAAAAAATCATTCGTACTAAGGATAGATCCTGAAACTTTCAAGCAAATTGAAAAATGGGCTGCAGACGAGTTTCGTTCTGTAAATGGGCAATTGGAATGGTTGATAAGTAAGAGCTTGAAGGATGCGAAGCGTTTCAAGTCGAAAAAGAAATCTGAAGAGATATCAGATAAAGATTAATCCTAAATTATAGATGATGGATAAGTGGGAATATAAAATAGTAAAAATGGGTTTGTTCTTTTCACTAAAGAAAAAGGAGGAAGAAATAAATAGGCTTGGCGATCTAGGATGGGAATTAGTCCTAACAGATCAATATGGTGCCACTTGGACTTTTAAAAGACGTAAGAATAAATACTAATTTTATTGAAACACAAAAGAGACACTGAGAGGTGTCTTTTTGTGTTTCAGTCATTTGGATTTCTATTGAAAAGATAGTTATACCTTTGCGCCATGGCGATAAAAACACTTTTGATCACTCCTCCTTTTACACAGCTGAATACTCCCTATCCAGCTACAGCTTATCTCAAAGGTTTTTTAGATACTAAAGGGGTTCATACTTCTCAATGTGATTTAAGTATTGAGCTGTTTACAAAAGTGTTTACCAAAGATTTTATTGCAAGAATATTTCTAGAGGCAGAAACAAATCATAGCATTGAGTTTCCTTTAGTTTGGGAACAAAAGGAAGAGTATATCGCCAAAGTAGATGTTGTGATAGCGTACTTACGTCGTCAAGAAGTTACAGCTGCTTATCAGATTCTACATCAAGGATTTTTACCTCAAGCACATAGATGTAAAAAGAAGGTAGAAGAAGATTTAGATTGGGCTTTTGGGAACTTAGGTGTTCTAGATAAGGCGAAGCATATGGCAACACTTTTTGTTGAGGAGTTGGGAGATTTCATTAGAGCTAATGTAGATGAGTTTTTCTCTTTTACCCGCTATGCAGAACAAATAGCGACTTCGGCAAGTAGCTTTGATGAAATAGAGGAGTACTTGTCTTATCAGCCAACTATTATTGAGGAAATGCTTTTACTCTTATTAATGGGTAAATTAGATGAGCATGAACCCGATTTAATCTGTTTTAGTATTCCCTTTCCAGGAAATTTATTTGCAGCATTAAGGTGTGCGCAGTTTATAAAAAAGCGTTTTAAAAAGATGAAAGTCGCTTTTGGAGGCGGTTATTGCAATACAGAATTACGTTCATTAACCGATCCTAGGATTTTTAAATTTGTGGATTTTATTAGTCTCGATGATGGAGAAGGACCTTTATTGAGGATTACACAGTTTTTATTTGGAGAGATAGAGAAGTCTGATTTGGAAAGAACTTTCATCCTAGAAAAAGGAAAAGTGATGTACCAAAACAAGATTCCTAATACGATTTTCCATCACAAAGATTTACCTGCTCCTAGTTACAAAGGGTTAAAGCACGATGCGTATTTGTCATTTTTAGATGTGATGAATCCAATGCATAGATTGTGGAGCGATGGGCGTTGGAATAAACTGACCATTTCTCACGGTTGTTATTGGAAGCAGTGTTCGTTTTGCGATGTGTCCTTAGATTATATCGGAAACTATCAGAATACAAGTGCCAATGATTTGGTAAATAAAATTGAAACTATAGTTGCCGAAACAGGGACTACAGGTTTTCATTTTGTAGACGAGGCTGCACCACCAAAAATGCTGAGAGCATTGGCCGAAAAATTGATTGAGCGCAAAGTATATATTACTTGGTGGACGAATATCCGTTTTGAAAAAACTTTTACAGTCGAATTATGTGAGTTGTTGGCTAAATCAGGTTGCATTGCTGTAACGGGTGGTTTAGAGGTTGCTTCAGATCGACTGTTAAAGAAAATGAAAAAAGGAGTTGATATTAGGCAAGTAGCTCGAGTTGGGAAATCCTTTTCGGATAATAATATTATGGTACACGCTTATTTGATGTACGGTTTTCCAACAGAAACAGATCAAGAAACTATTGATTCGCTCGAGGTTGTTCGTCAGTTATTTGAGAGTAACTGTATTCAATCTGCATTCTGGCATCAGTTTACTACTACTATACATAGCCCAATAGGGAAAGATCCAGAAAGTTTTGAAATAGAAATTACGGGCCCTGAATTTAAAGGTTTTGCTCAGAATGATTTACTTCACAATGACCCTCAAGGCGCAAACCATAACGACTACCGAGAAGGTTTGAACTTAGCGTTGAATAATTACTTAAATGGGGTAGGATTTGATTTGGACTTGCAAGAATGGTTTGAGTTTGAAGTAACGGAAACTCAACATCCAGATAATTTAATTACTTCCTTTATCTAGTAGTTTAATTTTTTAGCATTTTAGTTAAAAAACTATAGGTAGATTGTTCAACTACATCAATTGTTCCGTCTGTTGTAGAAATAAATTTGACCTCTTCTAAGAGTTTGTCAATATCGGAATCTGTGCAGTTAAATTGATTGATGCATTTTAAAATTTTTTGAAGCCTCTGATAATCATTGTCTAACTCTAATTCTTTTGACATTTTTTTAGTGTCAGTTTATCAAATTTAGATTCAATAAACTCCTTCTCCTCATCGGTTACATTCTGATTTGAATTTGCAGCATACAAGAGTAGGTAAGCCTTGAATTCCTTTTGAGACCATTTGGTTATAGATTCATTCATAATAACATGTTTAAAGTGTTTATATTCAGATCATTGTAAATTTAAATAAATTATTTTAATATTACTTTATTATCTTTCTTCATCCTCCATAAAATATGGTCAATCCAAAAGTCTTCTTTTATTTCGTCTGGATTATACTCAGCTTTCAAATCGCCATCATAATATTTAGCTAGTTGCTGCCATAGCAAAGCAGTAAATCCATTCCGGTAATCTTTTATAAGTTGATATGGGTTTATTCCTGTTTCGTGATGGATAAGCTTAATTAAAATTCGGCCTTCAGATCGTGTGAGTTTTTTTAATTCTTTTGTAAAATTATCTTGTAACCATCTGTCGTGAAGTTTAGCTATTTTCCTCTTTTCTCTCCTTGTTTCTACATAGTTAAAATCGTCTTCAATTTCTAATAATTGAATTTTAGCTTTTAATGCATAGGGATGTACTTTGTGTACCTTCCGACGTAAGTGGTAGTATCTCGAACGTTCTTCTGGACTTAAATTTAAAGGAGTCACCGTAATTTCTTGGAGTAACTCAATAGCTATTTTTTCACCTTCAACAAATGTGCTGTCAGGAATTTGACCTACACAAATAGAAGTATATAAAAGATTTATCAATAGTATAGATCGGTTCATTCATTAAAATTAAAAAATTATATTTGCCTGTATACCCCTAAGATGATGAAAAAACTATTATTCTTACCCTTAATTATACTTGGCTTATCACTAAGTGTTGTTAGCTGTAAAAAAGATGAACCCAATGGTGAGGAACCTGAGGTGGTTGATAGTTTACTGCTAAACACAAAGATTTTAATAGAAGTTGAAGGTTTTGAAAACCTTGACGGTAATCTGGCTATTGCGATTTATAATAATTCTGAAACCTTTAACTCTGAAACGGAGTTTTACAGAGAAGCTGCCTTTACGGTTAGTGCTGACGATATGTCTGTAGTGATAGATAGTATGGATGCTGGTACTTATGCCATTAGCATACTTCACGATGAAGATGAAAGTGGGGATATGGAAATGGGTGGCTTCTTAAATTTAATTCCTCAAGAAGGCTTTGGTTTTTCGAATAATCCCGTAATAGGACTTTCTGAACCTAGTTTTTCCGATTGTAAGTTTGAGATTGAAGAAGGACAGTCGGTATCTGTGCCTATTACTTTGATATATATGTAAGTTGTTTTTGAGCGCTTTTGTTAAAAGTACGGAATCTCATTTAACCCAAAACTAGCATTACGTCATAGGTGTTGGTAGTTTAATATCTTTTTTTAAAACCTTGTTGGCTCAAAATTAAAAGTACTGAATCAATTATTGGTCACTCTTACATTATTTGTTTTCGTATTTCTTTTGTAATGCATTGAGGAAATTTCGTAAGTACTGATCTAAGCAATGTCGATAGGATGTATGATTTGGTTTTCTGAAAAAGGCACTCAATTCATGTTTGCTTATTTTTTTATCGATTAAAGCAAAAAGTTCTAAAATGTCATCGTTTTTTAAATCCAATGCAATTTTCAGTTTCTTAAGGATCATGTTATTACTTAAAGGATCTTCCGGCTCTGGTAGAGGACCTTCTCTTTTTCCACGTTTTTCAATGATTAAACCATTTAGGAAAATTGCCAGTTCTTTATCTGTAAGTGCCATTAATAAAGGGTCATCCTTTTTTTTTAACCAGTTACACACGTCCGCTTTCTGCACATTATGGTTGGCGGTTTTGAAAAGCGAAATCATTTGGAGGTCACTAAAGTTTAATAGGTAACGAATGCGTCTTAATATATCATTATTAGTCATAGGTTTTTTGTTCCTGTTGTTTTGTTTAATCACTTTTTAATAGATTATTCATCTATCTCAATTTTAGACTAAAACCGTTTATTGATTAATAATTCCAGTATTTATCAATCAAGTAAATCAGAGAGGTCATACTTGCGGCACCTAGAACCAATTCGCGTCTATTTACTTCTTCAAAAACATCGTTGTCGGAGTGGTGGTGGTCAAAATAGCGTTGGGAGTCTGGAGACAAGCCAATCAAGCAGATTTTGCCATCTTCCAATGGATTGATATCTACCCCAGCAAAGCCCATTTTAAATTCGTGTATTCCGTAGGGTTCAAAGAGGTCTTTCCATTTTTTTATGGAGTTCAATTGCGCCTCCGTTCCTTTTACAGAAAAACCCCGAGGCGAGAATCCTCCGCGGTCGCTCTCGAGTGCCATCAGGTGTTTTTCATTTTCAGCTGCTGCTTTTTCAGCATAAGTTTTACCCCCTCGATTTCCATTTTCTTCATTCATAAACAACACCACACGAATACTGTGTTTAGGTTGAATGTTTAGCTTTTTAAGAAGGTGTAAAACTTCAATAGATTGTACCACTCCAGCACCGTCATCATGGGCTCCTTCGCCCATATCCCAAGAGTCTAAGTGGCCACCAACAGTTATGTATTCGTCTGGAAATTCAGAGCCTTTAATTTCTCCAATTACGTTATATGAAATTTTATCAGGGTAGCTTTTGCAATAGGATTTAAGGTTGAGTTCTAAATGATCGTATTTGGCAATATTCTCACTTAAATATTCAGCTCCATTTGTGGAAACCGCAAAAGCAGGAATAGAATCCATACCCTCCTCATAACCCATGCTTCCTGTATGTGGGAAATCATCTAAACGCACATTCATCGAACGAACCACAACGGCAATGGCACCTTTTTTAGCCGCCTCCATAGCTCCCGCATATCGCTGGTCTACGCAAGAACCATAAGCTGAAAAGGTGCTTATTTTTTTGGGATCCATTGGTCGGTTGTAGAAGATAATTTTGCCTTTAACTAAACTGTCCGCTAAACTATTTACCTCCTCTATAGATTGAACTTCAATAACATTCCCTGTAATAAACTGATTCATTCCAGTAGACACCGAACCACCTAAAGCACATACATCGAGTTTGTTTTTTCCTTTCTCATTGTAGAAGTACGCGCGTTCTTTTCTACCTCTTTCCCAATGTGGAACCGTTATCTCTTGCAGATAAACGGTATCTATATCTAGTTTTTCAAGTACTCTTTGCCCCCAAGTTACTGCGGAGTCAGCTTGTTCCGAACCACTTAAACGAGGTCCAATTTCTTTGCAAAGCTCACGAAGGTTTTCATATGCCTCACTTTCGGTTAGAGCGATATCGTAGATCTCACGAACAGTTTTAGAGTCTTGAGCTTGAATACTGATTGTTAGTAAAGCGAATAAAAAGAGGGAAAGTCGTTTCATTGAGTTTAAATTTTATCAAATGTAGTGATTCAGTTTTCAAAAGAAAACAGTTTTGAGCTTTGGGTTTTAAGTATTGAATTGCAATTATTCATTTTCAAATTCTCAAATCTACAAATTGTATTTTCATTAAGCTCTCGTATCTTTAAGGCAAATTATACATGTATGAAAATTGTATCTATAGAAACAGGAAATTTTAAATTGGATGGTGGAGCCATGTTTGGTGTTGTTCCTAAAAGTCTTTGGCAACGTACCAATCCAGCAGACGAGAACAATCTTTGTCCTTGGTCTATGCGCAGTATGTTGATCGATTATGGTGATCGGAAAGTTTTAATTGACAATGGAATAGGGGATAAGCAAAGTGAAAAATTCTTTGGGCATTTCCATTTGCATGGCGACGATACCTTATTGAAATCTCTTGCTAGTCATGGTTGTCACCCAGACGATATTACAGATGTATTTTTAACACATTTACATTTCGATCATTGTGGTGGTGGTATTAAATACAACGAAAAAGGAGAGTTAGTTTCCGTATTTAAAAACGCGACTTACTGGTCTAACGAGGCACATTGGAATTTAGCAACCAATCCCAACGATAGAGAAAAGGCTTCTTTTTTGAAAGAAAATCTTATTCCGATGAAAGAGAGTGGGCAGTTAGATTTTATTAAAACTGATGGGATTTTCTTACCAGGATTTGACGTTCTTTTTGCCGATGGACATACGGAATCTCAAATGATACCTCATATAGAATATCAAGATAAGACGATTGTTTTTGCTGCTGATTTATTGCCTTCAGTTGGACATATTCCTTTGCCCTATGTCATGGGCTACGATACGCGTCCCTTATTAACCTTGCAAGAAAAGAAAGTCTTCTTAGAAACGGCTGCAGCAAAAGGGCATACCTTGTTTTTAGAACACGATTATTACCAATCTTGTTGTACCCTAAAACAAACCGAAAGAGGGGTGAAACTAGATGAGACTTTTCAGTTTGAAGAACGATTTATGTAAAACCTCTGTAGTCCCATAAAAGGGACAGTCAACCAACAACCATCAACGAATAACAAAAAAAGTGCACTATAAATTCTCTTATACCCATCCGCATCGTCATTTTATCGATATAGAAATGCGTGTTTCTGAGCACAAGGAAGCTGAGCTTATTTTGCAATTACCAGCATGGCGTCCGGGTAGATACGAACTTGGTGATTTCGCAAAGAACATTCAGTCTTTTAAAGTTTATGATTCAGAAGGAAATCCTTTAAAATTTGAAAAAATTACTAAAGACGCTTGGAAGGTTTCTACTCCAAATACATCCGATGTTATTGTGAAGTATAATTACTACGCCAACGAACTAAACGCGGGTTCTACTTACGTAGATGAACAGCAATTGTATGTGAACCCTGTGAATTGTTGTTTGTTTGTGCCGAATAGAATGGAAGAGGTCTGTGTTGTAGATTTAGAAGTTCCAAATGATTACCGAATTGCTTGTTCTTTGGAGCAAAATAAACATCAGTTAAAAGCCAATAATTTTGATGAATTGGTTGAAGGTCCATGGATAGCTTCAAATTCTTTACAGCATAATAGTTATACAGTAGAGGGAATTGAATTTCACGTTTGGTTTCAAGGAGAATGCAAGCCCGATTGGGATAGAATATTAAAAGATTTTGAGGCTTTTACAATCGATCAGATAAAAGATTTTACCGCTTTTCCTGTTTCAGAATACCATTTTATCAATCAGATGTTACCTTATAAAGCGTACCACGGAGTAGAGCATACGGCAAGCACCGTAATTTCTTTGGGTCCTGGAGAGGAATTGATGGGCGAGAAAATGTATGAATCTCTATTGGGGGTTTCTTCTCACGAATTGTATCACACTTGGAATGTGAAGCAAATACGTCCAAAAGCACTTTTACCTTATGATTATACCAAGGAGAATTATTCTCGCATGGGCTATTTGTACGAAGGTGTGACTACGTATATGGGCGATTTATATTTAAAACGTTCTAAAGTGTTTTCCGATCAGGAGTTTTATAAAACGCAAGAAGAAAACCTACAAAAGCATTTTCATAATGGAGGACGACAGAATATGTCTGTTGCCGATTCGAGTTTTGATACTTGGTTAGATGGTTATGTAATGGGGATTCCAAATCGTAAAGTTTCCATCTATACCGAAGGAGCTCTTTGTGCTTTAATGCTCGATATTCATATACTAAATAAAAGTGGAGGGCAAGTATCCTTACGCAATATGATGACTAAGCTTTATAGAGAATATGCTTGTAAAGGAAAAGGTTTGAGTGAGGAGGATTATATCCACGAATTGATCGCCTTTGGTGGTGAGAAGGCTTTGGCGATTGTAGAAAATCATTTGTACGGAACCCAAGATTTTAGGGCTTCATTAAAGGAAGTCTTGGCTTTGGTTGGTCTACAGATTCATGAACAAGAAAATAGTAATGTTTTAGCTTCTAAATTGGGTGTGAAGGGATTGATTCAAAAGGATGGATTCCACATAAAACAAGTGCAAGTAAGTTCTGTAGCCGATCAGTCTAAAATTGCTGAAGGAGATGTTATCCTCACAATTGATGGGGCAGAAATCAACAAAGAACTCTTGCAGTCATTAAAATTAAAAGACGCTATTGTCATGAGCCTGAAAAGAAGGTTTGAAACGATCGATGTAGAAGTATCCCTTAAGATGAAGTCATATTATCCAAACTATAAAATTGTGGAACTGGACAGTGTAAGTAATCAGCAGAAAATGCTCTTTGCTAAATGGTCAAATTCCTAAAAAAAAGCTCCTTTTGGAGCTTTTTTTTAGGAATAATTTTAAACCTGTTATCTTCAACTTTAAACTATTTAACCGCAATCATTGAGATTTCTACATTCACATCTTTAGGTAAACGGGCTACTTCAACGGTTTCTCTAGCAGGGAAATCTGAAGTGAAATATTGAGCATAAACGCTATTTATATCTGAAAAGTTATCCATGTCGGAAATAAAGATGGAAGTCTTAATCACATGATCGAAAGTCATTCCAGCCTCAGCTAAAACCGCTTTCATATTGGTCATCACTTGATGTGTTTCGGCTTCAATAGTAGCCATAACCAATTTGTTAGTTTTTGGGTCAATAGCAATTTGTCCAGAGGTATATAAAGTGTTCCCCGAAAGAACGGCTTGCGAATAAGGTCCTATAGGTGCAGGTGCATTAGGTGTTTCTATAATAGTCTTCATATTATTGTTTAGTTTTGTAGCAATTGCAAGGCTAATATAAGAAACACACATTTCATTAATACATGAAAGTTCTAATTATAGACAACTACGATTCTTTCACCTATAATTTGGTGCACTTAATTGAGTGTTTTACCGATGATTACGAGGTGTGGCGAAATGATGAAATTGATTTTAAGCGGGTTGCGGAATTCGATAGAATCTTACTTTCACCAGGTCCAGGTCTACCAAAAGAGGCAGGGCAAATGCTTGAGCTCATTAAAGAATTTGTCATGTTAAAACCAATTTTAGGAATTTGTTTAGGTTGTCAGGCATTAGGAGAATACTTTGGTGCAAAATTATTTAACATGAAATCGGTGAAACACGGTTTGCAAACACCAATTTCCATTGTCGATAATTCTTGTTTGTTCAATAGTGTTTCTCCAGAAATAGAAGTTGGACGTTATCATTCTTGGGCTTTAGATTTAAAAGACGCTGAAAGTCTTGTTGCTACAGCTTTTGATACCGATAATGTTTTAATGTCCTTTCGTCATTCTACCTTACCGATTTATGGAATTCAGTTTCACCCAGAGTCGATAATGACTCTAGAAGGTAAGCAGATTATCAAAAATTGGATAGGCTAATTGAATATTAAATTAATAATTGTGAACTGCAATTTGTAAACCGTAAACTGCCAACTGTTTTACTATCTTTGCGCATTATTAAAACCCATCTATGAAACGAATTATCGTTCACATTTGTTTAGGC
>Ga0209495_1001385_pt1 | contig 16929 bp, 5 predicted proteins | sample EN1Hudsemesocosm_FD_184629 | JGI IMG/M metagenome (GOLD analysis project Ga0209495, IMG submission 184629) | Methane-oxidizing microbial communities from mesocosms in the Hudson Canyon - EN1E Hudson Canyon (SPAdes) (version 2) | ecosystem: Environmental > Aquatic > Marine > Cold seeps | place... | reverse complement strand
GACAGCAGCTAAACCTTCACCACCTTGCAATAAATCATCAGCATCTACATTAAATAGAACTAGTTTAAGGCCATTTAGTTCCAAAGCTTGTTTGATTTGTTCTGCAGGTAGCGAATAAGGGAATTGAATTTCAACAGCGTCAAATCCATTTTCTTTAGCCGCTTTAAAGCGATCTATTAAATCAAGCTCAGTAAATAGCATGCTTAAGTTAGCAGTAAACTTAAGCATTAGTTGGGCCTATTATTGACTGATGTTGCTTCAGGTCTAATCCTGATAGGAATAGATATGGATTTAGTCGCCATATTTACAATAGGTAAGGAAATTCCGGGTGTTTTAAACACCCATTCAGCATATCTCTGGTTAAATTTCCTGTATTTTAGTGTAGCGTTAATAATAACAGGGGGTTTAACCCAGCTTGGTATTTTAAAATGATATTTCACAATATCAGATTGCCCAGATGGAATAGTTTTTTTGTAACTATCACCGACCATATTAAATAAATCATGACGCCAAACGGCTTTGCCATGACGGTCAATTGGAATGGATCGATAAAAATGAGCTTTAGGGTCAACAGTGAGTTTATCGTCTAGTTGACCGCTCTCAAAAACTAGGCGGTTGCTGGTATCTCTTGCTATAACATGTAACCAAACTTCATTAATATCAGTAGAACCGCCAGGGAAGTCATGACCAACCAATACATTTGATACGACAACAGAGAAATTAAGATTTTCTCCTAAATAAAAATACCCTGGGGTTTCTTTCAGTTCTACCAGATTTGGATCTACTGATTTAGAGCTTCGCAATGCCTGTTTTCGATTTGGAATTTCAAGGCTTAATCTGACTTTACTTTGTTGTAAAAATTGTTTGGTTAATTCTAATTGTTCGTGGTTGTTTGTGATGTAAGGGATTGCTGTGTTTGCCCCTAGTGAGCGGTGAGAAACAAATTTACCCGCTTGATTAGCTGAAGGGTCTGTTCCTTTCACTAAAGGAAAGTGGCAATCCTGACAGCGAGTGGCATTACTATGAGAAAAGGTCTGTTCCGATTGCTGAGAAAAGGGACTTTTTAACCAAGCGCTGTATTCATCCATCATTTTTACCCAACCCCATTGATTAATGTTTTTTTCCATGAATTGTGTATGACATGTGGCGCACATTTCAGGTTTGCTTAGACTGGGCCGAGACATCTCTTGTCTGTGTAGACGGGGTTGAATTTTAATTAACAGGTTATGGATTTTTGTTAATAATGGGTTTTCTCTGTTAGCAAATATATACTCTTGGCTGGCTCTAAATTTATAGCTACCAACGCCTTTAGTATGTTCGATGCTATCAATACCATGACAGCTCATACAGCTAACGCCTTCAAGCATATGTCCATGTGTTTGTAATGTACCGCCTGCGGTAAGTACTCCACTTAGTAAGGGCACGGGTGCATGGCACCCTTCACAATACCGAGTAGCGGGCATGCCTTTTTTTTCTGCTAGAAGTTCAATGTTTCGTTGATAACTGGGGTCGGATGCAGCTTGGGCATGTATTGACTGTTCCCATTGTTGAGTAATTTGTTGATGGCAGGTGCCGCAATGATCAGAGTTGCCGATTAACCGTTCATCGACGAACTGGCCTGTCGCTGTTTTTGTTTCACTGGGAGAAAAAGGGTCTTGTCCATAAGTGAGTTGATAAGGTTTAATAATTGATGAGTTATTATAAAGCTCAGGTAGTTTATTATAAGAAAAGCTTAATACCCCAATTAGTAAGCTACAAATTGATATGCCAATAAGACTGTATTGGTACGTTAGTTTTGTCTTAATGGATGGGAATAGCGGTGTATGTGGCTTGTTTTCTTTTTTTAAAATAAAAACATGTAGGACAATATGCAGAGTAAGAAAAATGATCAGCAGGGTTGAAGAAAGTATATGTGTATCTATAATCCAGCGCATAGACTCTAATTGCCCGATGACAGCAATATGCATGCCTGTTAAGGCTGCCATAATAAATGCTACGGCTGTTAATATGCCTAGGATTGAGCTGCCTGGGCGACGTGTACCAATGCCTCTACGGAAGTGGTAAAAAATAAAAAGGGATAAAGTGAAGCTGAAAACAATGCCGACAAATAAGTGCAGCAGGTAGGTTAATTGCTGCCATATACTCTCTGTGGGGTACAAATAGGTTATAAACCCACTTATGGTGACTATAAAGAATGTCGCACAAGAAAGAGGGAAAATGATTTTTTCTTGTTTTAGTAGATATGAACGTGAACTCATGATTTTATTGGCTATTAGGTCGGTTCAGCAGCGCGTTAAGTGCCCATTCTGGATGTTTTTTTGCCAGTGCATTAAATGCGAGACTTTTAACTTGTTTTTTTGTATCAGGATTTGAGACTAACGTTTTAAAAAAGCTGGAAACCTGAGGTGCATCAAAATGTGTCAATAATTCAACAACTGAATGATGAATGGGATCATCGCTGTTCTTGGCAATTTTTAACATGATAGCCCAATTTTTTTGAAATGGGTGTTTATATTTGTCGATTAGATCGAGACGTATGTGGTCCTTTTCTGAAATATCTAATATGGTTTGCTGTAGTTGTTTTAATGCCCAAAGCTCTTTACGTTTGCTGAGAGCAGTTAGGGCAATGTATCTAATTTGTTTAGGTTGCTGGCTTAGAGCGCGATGAAAGATATCGGGCATTTTTTTTAATAATTTGTTTTGTGGTAATTTTGTTAAAAAAAAGTGATATGCAGCTTGTTTAAGAAGAGGGTTGGTACTGATTAAATAAGGTTTTGCAATGTCGGGTCTTGCAAAAGGGTTGTTTTCTAAGGCCTTAAGGATTTCTGTTTGGTGCTGTGTGGTTAGTAGTTTTTTGCTTAGTATGCTGGCACTAGTTGAACTGTTGATGTTGGAAAAGGCTAAAATGGCAGCTTTGCTCGTCTCCTCAGTATTTAAGAAAGGCAGAAGACTGGTTTCGGGGAGAGTGAAATTTTTTTCTATTAACACGGCAAGTAATAAGTTCTTTAATGAGTTGGATTGGTCTTGCGCAGCTTGATCTAAGACCGCTGTTTTAGCTGATGGGTGATTTGTTATTAAAGTTATATAAGCCTTTAAACGAATGTCTGGATTAGAATGTTGGCTTAATGTGTTTAGTAAGCTTGAATGCTCGGAATTAGCGATAATAGGAATTAGATTTAATAGCAGTAATGGATCAGACTGATTTTTCTTTATAAGTCGGGCAGCATTATTTTTTATTGACTGAGGTTGGATAAAAATACTCTCGCGGGTGTTACTATTTAGATAAAGTAAAGTGTCAGCTCGAGATTGCAAGCTGATTTTGTCGTAGCTGAGGCGAGCTTGAAAGAAGTTGTTGAAAGTGGCAACAAAGTTTTCATAGCCTAGGCGTTTTAGGGCAATAAGCGAGTGTGCAAATACTTCTGCCTGTTCTTTTGGGTCTCGCAATCTTTCTAATAAGGAAGGGATGGCTTCTTTCTCTCTTATGCGACCTAATGATCTGGCAGCTTCTGACCTGAGTTTGGCGTTTTCAGTATTAAGTAAAGTAATTAAAGGTGTAACTGCCCTATATGTTTCGGCCTCTGATAGGGCTCTAGCCGATGCAATTTGAACTTGAGTGTTTTCATCTGACAAAAGCTTGATTAATGAGGGTAAGGCTAAAAACTTTCGGTGTATCATGGCTTCTTCTTCTGTATACAGAAGCTCAAAACAATGAACGGCAGTTTCTCGTATGGTGTCGCGATTATCCGATAGTGAGGCGATTAGCCAGCGGATTGTCGATTCATCTTCAAAGCGACATAACTTTTCTAAAGCCAGTGCGGCTATTTCATCATTTTTATCATATAGACTACTAATTATTAAAGCAAAGCTTGAGGATATGCTGTGTTTAGCTAATTCAGTAATAGCTGACTTTCTAATTAAACTGCTTGAGTTAGTCAGAGCTGCATGTAAATAAGGCAAAGCATACTCTATACCTTGTTGTTGAGTGAGCAGTGATAAAAATAAAGCGAGATCGGCTGCATCACCCGATGGTAGGGTAGCTGTTTTATTGGATGTGTCTTTGATTGTACTGATAGGGAGAATGCCCTGATTTATATCAATTGTTATATATTGATCGACATTTATATCATCAAAATGATGGCTGCCACCATTTGGCCAAGTAACGGTAAGTTGCTTAATGTTGTTCTCTTGGTTTATCCCGAAAAGAAGCCTATCTTCACTGTCGGATAAAAAACTATCACCCGCATTGATCGTTCTTGATTGTATGCCATTGTTAGAGTTTATTGTAACTTTGCTGCCAGTCAGGTTTATATGCGCGCTGTTATCGATTAATTGCACACCTATCCAATGCTTATCGGGAGAGGTGTTGTTTATCAATAGTTGGCCCAGATAATTATTATTGCTAATGTAAATGTCAATGTCGCCATCATTATCGAAGTCTGCAAAAACAGAGCTGCGACTGGGTTCGGGGAGAATGCTAGGAGTTTTTGGGCCAAGATTGTCTATAGCTTGAAACTGTTTGCCTGTATTTAGCCATAACTGATTAGGTTGGCCTTTAGAGACGCGAGGAGTGTCAATATCTGGTGTTAAAAAGCTGTTAACAACAAAAAAGTCTAGTAAGCCATCCTGATTAAAGTCGTGCAGACCACCTCCCCAATTTGATTGAAAGCTGGAAATATTGTCTGTTAAGCCCCATGGCCTAGCAATATCTGAATAAACAGATCCGTGGTCTTTAGAAAATTGCTTTTGATATAAACGACTGTTTTGCTGTTCCTCAGTACTGAGTAATAACTCATCTATACCATCATTATTTATATCACCAATACTGATGCTGTGACTGCCTGTATTATTTTGAAACTGGTATTGGTTGCTTAAATCAATAAAAGTTGATTGCCCTTGATTGATATAAAGTCGATTGCTACCATCCCCTTTTTCATTGCCAACAATAATATCTGGACGAAAATCACCATTAATATCCTGACATCTGACTGCAAAGCTACGGCTAGATGAGTCAATTAGCCCGCTATTTGCCGTTATATCAGTAAAGGAAAAGTTCCCTGTGTTTTTATATAAACGGTTAATGGCTGGATTAAATAATGCGGGATTAAAAAACTCGGATAGGCTATTAGTAAATTCGCTCTGGCCTTCATAATTAAGCATGGTTTTATCAAAAACGATGTAATTTGCAATATATAAGTCAAGAAGACCATCGTTATCAAAGTCTGCAGCACAGGCGGAAGTTGACCATGAAGGATCTGTGGTTGCTGCAAAGTCTTCAATTTTAGTAAATGTGCCATTGCCATTGTTTTTAAATAACTGGTTAATGCCAATGTTGGTGATTAATAAATCACTGTATCCATCATTATTAAAGTCAGTGGCAATACAGCCCATCCCCCAGCTAGCTATAGCCAGCCCTGCATCATCAGTTTTATTGACAAACTGATGGTTGCCCGTATTTTTAAAAAGTTGGTGTGACTGTCTATGTTGCCACCAATGGAGTTTGCCGTAAAAGCGGTTTTGGCCACTACCATTTACAACAAATAAATCTTGCCAGCCATCATTATCATAATCAAGTGCACAGGCACCAGACCCCAGTGATTCATTAATCCCTGTCAATTGATGATCGCCTTGTTGGTGAGTAAAAAACAAACCACTTTGTAAAGTTAAGTCGCTAAAGTTCATGGATAAGCTATCCGTTTGATGCTTAGGTGGTAGGGGATAATTTTGCAGCTTAATTTTTTCAGTAAAAGAATATTTGGCGGCAGGGGAGTTAAAGTAAATTAATAAGCTGGTTATTAATGACAGTAGAATAGCAAAAAGTAGCTTATAGGAAGTCATTTATGTGTGAAATAACAATGCATAGGATAGTGGAGATTTACTGATTAGCATAATAAATATCCTGTTATTTTGCAGTATTTTAAAAAATATTATTGAAGACAGTAATGTACTTTAGGCTAAGAAACAAGGGTAAACTTTGATAAGTAAAATAGAAAAACATGGCTCTTAACAAACTGTAGGTTGAGGTGAATTTGTTTCGGTCGCAGGCCATAGGCCCTTCATACTCATTGAAATTAACTGTTTTAGGTGAAAATATACTCAAATATTTGTGTAGGTATTTGATTGCATAATCAGTTTTTATTCTATTTGCCTTTTTGATAAAAGCCGGGTGGCTAGAATGATAAAGGACAGGTATAAGTCTAAAAAAGGTAGTGTTAATGTGACCAGTATCACAGTAAGTTGATAATGCTTGTGATTTGTGTTAGCGTGTACCTAAGGTTTGGTGAAATTAAAGAATGATTTTGATTGCTTAACTGTCGTGTTGAGAATAGGGTATTATATTGATTATTAAGGTTTTTAATTTTTATGGGTGAATATTTCGATGTAAAAGAGGTAAGAGGGTCTGTTAAAAGTCGTCACGTAAGATAGTGCTTACATTTATTGCTTTACAGTCTTACAGTCCATCTTCGCATCAGTGATTAAGTAGCTCTCTAAGAAAAATTAATAATTTCTCCCTCTTCTCTAGTTAAAGGCAATAGATACAAATATTTGAAAATTTGTTGGGGGGAGTGATAATGCTAAGCAACAAAAAACTAAATAGTAGAGAGGCTGGGGGGCTGTCATTAAATAAATGCATAGCGCTACAACAAGCAATTTTTAATCTAGCCTTTCTTTTTATATTCTTTGTTATATCTATCCCGGTAACCTATGCAGCGGTGGGGGATGGGACATGGCAAGATATAATGGACAAGGTGACCGTTAATAATTCAAATCCATACAGAAGTCGTCGTAGTTTAGATGCTAAAGTTATAATAACCGTTTCAAATACCAGTTCATCGGATCTTTCAGGGCCATTTCGGCTGGTTATCAGTAATTTAACTTCTAGTGCTAGCGTATCAATATCCAATGCAACAGGTTTGACTGAAGCTGGAGAACCTTATTTCGATTTAGCAGATTATGTGGATAGTGAATTCATTCAAGGAACAACATCAGCCCAGATAATTGTTAAGGTTGCTGGTGGTAGAAATATATTTTCATTTACGCCACTAATTGAGCAATGGCAAGAAGATGAAGTCGTCCCCGAATTATTATCCGTCAAAATCACCAGTCCAGCTACCCTTGTTACTGTAGGCGCGTCACCCTTGGCTATTGAGGGGACAATAAATAATCCAGATGCAATTCTCACAGTAAATGGTATTTCGGTTGCTCATAGTAATGGCGGTTTCGCAGCAAATGTTGCCTTGGATGAAGGGCATAATACTGTTTTGGCAAGGGTTGTTGCGGTTAATGGAACAGAAACCACTGACTCAATATCTGTCGCACTAGACACAACCCCGCCGATCATTACCATTGAGTCGCCAGCCAATGATACTACAGTCAATATCGCCAGTATCGCTGTCTCTGGATTAGTTAATGACATTGTGCGTGGTACAGTCAGTGCTAATCAGGCAACAGTTGTCGTTAATGGTATTGTTGCTTCAGTATCAAACCGAAGTTATCTTGCTCATTCCATCCCCCTTACAGTAGGTGAAAATATCATTGCCGTTACTGGGAGTGATGAGCAGGGTAATACAGCAGCAACATCAATCAACGTTAATTATGAAGTTCTCGCTGCAAAGCGAGTTGAACTAGTTTCTGGACAAAATCAAACAGCGCAAATTCTCAGTGTGTTGGCAACACCTTTGAAGGTTAAATTAGTCGATGGTAGTGGCAAGGCCGTTCCTGATACCAATGTTATCTATAGGGTTACTCAGGGGGATGGTGTAGCAGGAGCAGGGACAAGTGATGAAGGTCAAGGTGTACTGGCTAAAACGGATGCAGAAGGCATTGCTGCCACGCTATTCAAATTAGGTTCTCGATCAGGTCAGGGTAACCATAAAGTGAAAGCTAAAGCCGTCGGTTTTGAGGGAGAGGTCGTCTTTTATGCTTCAGCTGAAACTAATCCTGGTAATAAAGTCAGTATCAATTCCGGAAATAACCAACGGGGAGCGCCAAACCAATCCTTGCCACAACCTTTTATAGTTGCAATTACTGACCAGGGAGCCAATCTAGTTCAGGGTGCAACAGTCGAATTTAAGGTGACTCAGGGCGGAGGCATTTTTCAAAATGGCGAGATCAGCTATATATCAACAACGGATAGTGATGGTCGAGCTGCCGCGTCATTGGTTTTGGGTGCTGAAGTGGGCTTGGATGTACACAGAGTGACGGCTACTTTGGTCGGTTCAACATTAAATGCCAGCTTTACGGCATCAGCATTACAACCCGCAGACCCTGGATTAACCAGTATCACAGGTATTGTTCTGGATAATCAGGATAATCCTTTGCCTAATGTAACGGTCAGAGTGGAGGGGAGTAATAGGCAAGCAGTGACCGATGCACAAGGGCAATTTAAAATAACAGAATCTCCCGTTGGTCCAGTTCATTTAATTGTTGATGGGAGTACCACTACTGTGGCAGGAGAATGGCCAACACTGAGTTACAATCTTGTGACCATAGCAGGTGCTGAAAACCCATTGTCTGCACCCGTTTATATGGTGAAACTAGATACTGAAAATGCAGTTTTTGTTGGCAAAGAAGATAAAGTCCTTACCCTAACAGAAGTACCAGGCTTCAAGCTTGAAGTTAAAGCAGGTTCGGTGACTTTTCCTGACGGGGCTAAAGAAGGTCTGTTGTCAGTAACCCCCGTAAATGCCAGTAAAATTCCCATGGCCCCCCCCAACGGTATGCAGCCACAGTTTATCGTGACTATTCAACCTGCGGGTGCAAAATTTGATCCTCCAGCCCCTTTAACATTACCCAATGTAGATGGTCATGCCCCAGGTGCGCAAGTAGAAATGTATTCCTACGATCATGATCTGGAAGAGTTTGTGTCTATTGGCTTAGGGACTGTAAACACAGATGGTAGTTTGATACAAACTAATACAGGTGTTGGCGTGATTAAAGCAGGCTGGCATTGTGGATCTCAGCCAGGAGGAAGTGGTTGTGCAAATAGTTGTGAGACGTGTAGTGACTGTGATGGAAATTGTGATTGTCAACCAGTAGCTGATGACCCAAGACTTAACAAATGTGAAAGTTGTGATGATGGAAAAGCAAAACCAAAAACACCTTCAGATGAATGTTGCACTACAGGTGAAGCTAAAACAGATTTTGATGCATCTTCTGGATTGTGGGCCCTAGTTGTTTGTTGTAATGGTACTCAAGTATCTTGCGTAAGATCGGATACTAATTTTAGTTCAGATGCATTAGCAAAAGACATTATTACTCAATGTCTGCATGAGCATGAACAAGCTCATTTTACCCATGTTGATTGTGCAGAAGGAGATAAAGAGTGCGATCTTGATCGACCTGGGTGGAATGATGAGACCGATCCAAATGAAGGAGAATGTTTTGCATATACAGCTGAAAAAAGTTGTTTGGAAAGAGAAAAGTCCAAATGTCTAAGTGATGCCGCGTGTTTAGCTGGGGTGGCTAACAGGATAGCAGGTACTATTAGTAATGCAAATTCATACAAAGCTGGTTGTTTATAAATAAATATGATTTAAAAAGGAGTGAGGATATGTTTTTTAAAATAGGATCGTTTTTGGTATTAAGTCTCTATTCAGTCATTAGCTTGGCTCAGCCCGTATGTACAGAAGCTGATTTAACAAAAAACCAGGTCGAAGATATTATAAAAAATGAACGATTAAACAGAACTGACCTTCCAGGTGCTTTTTCTGAGTATACCAGTAGTGTTCATAGGCAAGGTTGCCATTATGTTTATATAGAATTCGCAATTCCAGCCAAACCTGGTAATAGTATTGTCTTTAAGTTAAACCAAAAAGGAAATATTGTTGATGCTGTGCATGGTTGGTAATTAGGGTGTACATAATTTTAGGTGTTAAAAAGTAAATCGAGTGGAGGTGTAATTATGATAACTCGTATGTTGGTTTTAATTTTAAGTATAAGTTTTTTTGGCTCTGTTAATGCACAAAGCATAGCATGCCCAGAGAATGTTCTTTCAGAGCTTGATTTAGTTAATATCGTAGAAGCTGCAAGGGTTTCAAGTAATGATCTGCCTGTTAAATTTAGCAATTATCATACAAAGGTGACCCGATTACGTTGCCTATATATTTTGTATGAGATTGAAACGTCTGAATCCAGTGAGATATATCAGACCTTTACAATCGATCCCTATGGGGAGCTCATGGAATATTACGTAAATAAAGAGAAATAGGATGTATTTACTTAATTAATGTTTATTTATATTTAGGTATAGCAAATAGTGTTGGCTGTTTTCTTTTAGATAATACTATTTGCTTATAAAAATGAATGGTGTCGTTATGATTACTAGACAAGCTCGCAAGCACACAAAATGGCTTTTGGTTGTGGTTTTATTTTTTTATGCAACTTTAGTTACTGCTGTAACACTAGATGAAAATTGTGTGGTTAGTATTCTAAATCGAACCGTACAAGTCAATGTTAATGGTGGGTGGTCCATGCCCAATGTGCCTTCACAGATGGGGCGAGTTCGAGCCAGAGCCACTTGCGAGGTAGAAGGGCAAACCATTTCAGGGCAAAGTGATTATTTCACTATTGTTAATAATGGAATAACCCGGGTTAGCGAGATCGTGTTCGAAGATTTAACCCCTATTCCAGTCTCTCTTAGTTATTCCGTTGTTGCTGATACTCTTCTGGATTCAGTTGGCTCCACTAGTCAAGTTACAGTAACCGCAACTTATCCAGATGCCAGCACAGAAGATGTTACTGCTAGCTCCTCTGGTATTAATTACACCTCCACTAATCCCGCTATCGCTATTGTTTCTGAGAATGGTCTGGTTACCGCTGTCTCAAGTGGGACTATTTTACTTACAGCCAGAAAAGACGGTGTTATTGCGGTTAAGCGTTTCACTGTTAATGCCAATGGTGATACCGATGGCGATGGATTGCCAGATGATTTTGAATTAGCTAATGGCTTGAATCCAAATGATAAAATAGATGCTGAAGAGGATCAGGATGGCGATGGTCTTTCTGCTTTAGATGAGTTTAATTTAGGGACCAATATTAATGTTGCTGATTCCGATGGCGATGGTATTTCAGATGGGGAAGAAGTTAACGCGGGGGACGATGGTTTTGAAACAGATCCATTGAATGCCGACACCGATGGTGATGGTTTAAATGATTATGTAGAAGTGCTTGCTGGTTCAAGTCCCACAGATGCGAGTGATACAAATTTTGCGGAGGCACTGGAGTCAATTAATGTCAGTCCTAGTAATGTTACCTTAACTTTTAATGCCATTAACAACGAAGAAAGTACACAACTTACTGTAACAGGGGTGTTACTTGATGGCAGTACCCTAGATTTAACTGATAAGTCGACAGGAACCAGTTACGCATCTAGTGATTTTACTATTGTTAGCTTTGGCATAACAGATGGTGAAATTTTTGCAGGCCAACCAGGTACTGCAACAATAACAGTGACAAACAATACTCAAACTGCCGATGTTATTGTGACGGTTGAAAATTTTGAACCAGTGGCATTAGCAGCGATTTCAATTCCTGGCTACGCGAATAATGTGGATGTACAAGGCGATTATGCTTTTGTTGCCGCAGGTGCAGAAGGATTACAAGTAGTTGATGTTTCGGATAGAGAAAATCCGTCGATTATTGGCAGTCTAGATACTGCAGGTACGGCAATTGATATACGTATACTGGGTAATTTGGCTTATATTGCTGATGGCGAAAATGGCCTGGTTATTATGAATGTTGCTGATCCTGCGAACCCAGTCTTGGTATCAGTGCATGATACAGCAGGTGTAGCTCAGGATCTTAAGGTAAATCTACAATTAGCCTATATAGCAAATGGTACGGGAGGGATTGAGGTTGTTGATGTAAGTGACCCTGTTAACCCGGTTACTAAAGGGGAGCTGGATAATCTGGGTGATGTTAAAGGGATAGATGTTGAAGGTAATAGGGTTGTAATTGTCGCTGCAAGTGCTTTTACCATCATTGATGTGAGTGATCAAACGAACCCTGTTAAACGGGGTAGTATTAACATTAGTTCGACCAAAGATGTGGTAATTAATGGTAATTATGCTTATGTTGCTGCCTACAGTACAGGTTACAAAGTAATTAATATTACCGACCTGGATGCGCCTGTTATTGTAGCTGGAACCAGCGAAATAGCACCTAGAGACGTGGAATTAACCAATGGCTTTGCATTCTTTGCAGAGCAGTTATTTCCAAATGTGGTGGCCTTTGTCAATATTACAGATCCTGAAAACGCAGTATTTCAAGGCATAATTAATTTAAGTCCATTTGGAGATTATGCCGGTACAGGTATCGCATTAGACGCCAGTTATGCTTATATAACGGAAGAAAGCTTTGTTGTCGGAGCAGACTATAAAGCGACGGGAAACAGTAAATTGTTCATTGCGCAGTATATGATGCTAAATGACAATGCCGGTATTGCTCCATCAGTAACGATAACGACACCTGAAGATAATCAAGTGGTCGTTGAAGGTAGTACTGTTGTGGTAGTGGTCGATGCGCAAGATGATGTTGCCGTCGGTTCGGTTAGTATTGTAGTCAATAATGAGGTCGTTTTTACTGATACTACCTCACCTTATCAAGTACCTATTACGATTCCATCTGGTTCGACAGATATGAGTCTGGGAGCTACGGCTGTTGACCTGGGCAACAATACAGGATCATCTGATGTGATTAATTTAATTGTACAACCCGATACCGATGGTGATGGATTAGGTGATGGCGAAGAAGCTGATACTTATAATACGGATCCAAATGATGCCGATACCGATGATGATGGTTTAGATGATGGGCAAGAAATTGCATTAGGTACTAACCCTCTATTATCTGATACTGATGGTGATGGCATTGATGATAAAACAGAAGTAGATCAAGAAACAGACCCTACCAATCCAGATGTTACGATTCCAGAAGTGGTTTCAATTGACCCTGCAGAGGGAGCAATAGATATCCCTGAGAATAGTATTATTACTATTGAATTTAATGAAGCATTAAGAGCCAAAACTGTTAAAGCGGCTAATGTTTTCTTACAACAGGATGGAACGACATCAACTATTGCGGGTAGTCTGAGACTTCAAGCAGGTAATACACAAATAGTCTTTACACCGACTAATTTAATGAATGATTTCACTGATTACACCTTGACTATTCAAAACCTAAGGGATGAAGCGGGTAATATTGCTGCTACAGTAGAAAGTCATTTTAAAACGGGTAATTTGATAGATACTACCAGACCTACAGTTATTGCAACTAATCCCTATAGTAATGCAAATGCAGTAGCAGTTAATTCTGTTATCACAGTAGAAATAAGTGAGCCTATTAAACCTGAAACTGTCAGTGCTAACTCTTTTTATGTGCAGGACACTGTCGATGGTTGGAGAAAAATTGCAGGTACCATTACGGTCAGTAACGATAAACGTTTCTTAACTTTTGTACCTAATGTTGCATTGTCAGTTGGTAGAAAGTATTACTTGTATGCTGGTGGTGTGATTAAAGATTTATTTGATAATCAATTAATTGCCAAAGCACATTATTTTACAACTTCATTTGTACAAGATTCTACAGCACCAAATGTTGAATTTATCAGTATTACTGATGGCTTGCTTGATGTGCCTGTCAATTCACGAGTTGTGGTGAGTTTTAATGAACCTATTAGTAGTGTTAATTTATCTGGGATTAGCCTGAAAGTTGGTGTGGACCCAATTGCAGTAACACGAGCTTTAAGTGCAGATCATAGAGTTGTTACTATTCAACCTGTAAGTTATCTTCCAGAAAATAGTGAGCACATCTTAAAAATTGATGGAATTACTGATTTAAGTGGGAATATATTGCCTACAGCAGTAACCAGTGTATTCACTACGGGTAGTGTTGTTGATATAGCTCGTGGCTCGGTCGTCAGTTTTGATCCCTATCATCAATCCAGTAATATTCCTTTAAATGCGGAGATTAAAATTCAACTGAGTGAGCGGATAGAGCCGACAAGTATTAATAGTACTAGTGTGAGATTTTATGATCAGACCACAGCTACATGGTTGAGTACGACACGGACTCTAAGTGCTGATGGCAGAACCATCACGGTAATCCCCGATGCTTTATTAGAGATAGGCCATCGTTATTACACCTATACCTCATACTATGCGTATTTAACAGATATGGCGGGTAATAGAATCAATGCTTATAATCCTTGGTTTAATGCAGGTATTGCTGAAGACAGCAGTGGGCCAACGGTAAAAAATACCAGCATTACAGATGGTCTTATTGAAGTACCGGTTAATGCTCTGATGACAATCCTGTTCAATGAAACCTTGAGCAGTCAATGTGTTAATACAGATACTGTAAAACTCTTACTTGATGGTGTGGATGTGCCAGGTAGCATAGCGTTATCCTCAAACAGACAAAGTATCAGCTTCACTCCAATAGAATTGTTAGATGCAGAGAGTCTTTATACACTGCAACTGGCAGGACTTTGTGATACAGCGGGTAACACGCTTAGCGGTTTTAGTAGTAGTTTTACTACCAATGTAGCGGGTATCTCTGATACAACACGGCCAACCGTCACTATGACGCCAACCTATAACAGTATAGATAATAGCGTTAACAGTAGTGTTATTCTGGATTTTGGTGAAGTGATAGATGCAGGTTCTGTCAACAGCAGTACGGTGAGTGTTTCTGTTAGTGGATATAGCGGTACGGTTGCTGGTAGTTACGCAGTAAATACTAATCAAGTGACCTTTACACCGTTAAACCCTTTACCGGGTAATGCACGAATCTACGCCTATGTTAATGGCGTTAAAGATTTAGCCGGTAACATTAATAACTACCATAACCGTTATTTTAATACGGGTGATGGTAGTGATACGGATGCGCCTCAAGTTATCTCGGTGAGTCCCATTGATAATAGTATGGATGTCGATACCAATCTGCCCATTACCTTGACGTTTAATGAATCGTTGAATGCCAGTACCATTAATAATACAAACTTTGTATTCTTTGTAAATGGTGCCATTATTCGTCCTTCAGTGAGCCGTTCAAGTGATAGCAGAACCGTCACTATGAGTACCAATCTACCGGTAAATAGTGTGGTCTCAGTGATTGCGACAGATAATGTGCAAGATATGTCAGGTAACCGTTTACCAGACTTTATTAGCACGTTTACTACAGCCGCCGCCAATGATACCGGTCGCCCCAGTGTGACAACCTTTTATCCAGGTAACAGCAGTACCAATGTCCGTCCAAATGCCAGTGCTGTATTCTATACCAATGAAGAGCTGGATCCAGCGACAGTCGATGCCGCTTTCCATGCCTCGGTTAATGGTGTATTGGTTGATGGCACATTGAATGTGATAGGTAATGGTCATGCGCTGGAGTTTATTCCACAGCAAGATTGGCCTAACAGTGCCTTGGTGCATGTCTTCCTGGACAGCAATGCAAGAGATTTAAATGGCAATGCCCTAAACAGTTATCAAGCCTCATTCCGAACCATTGCCGACTCAGCCACAACAGGCTTAAGCCTAGTTGCAAGTAGCCCTGTGCATGGTAAACGCAATGTCGGTGTCAGCACCGTGATTGATCTGCAGTTCAATGAAGCGTTAGATCCTACAAGTGTTAACGATACCACGATAGGGTTAAAACGATTGGGTGCAGGGACTGATGTACCCGTCACCCTCAGCCTGTTGAAAGGCAACCGGGTTATTAGAATTGCTCCAGATGCAGCGCTTGACAGCGATGGTGTAGGTAATCTGTATTACTACTATTACTCTAGAAATGGCGGTGTTACCGATGTTGATGGTAATGCGCAAACCTTTAGTCGCTATTTTTATACAGGCGCCAGTGATGCAGAAGACAGCGTGAGCCCAAGTCTAGTCTCCATAGCGCCACCTGATGGCTCAACAGAAGTCGGGATTACTGCGCGGATAGATATGCGTTTTGATGAAGCGATGAACCCGATCAGCTTTATAGAAGAAAGCATAGATGATGTGGTAACGCGTTCATTGAGTTTTTCCAGCAATAATCAAACTGTGGTGCAAATACCACACACACCGTTTGCAGCAAATAGTGAAATCACCTTTGATCTGCCTGCAGTAGAAGATCCTTCTGGTAATGTGCTGAATGCAGCCAGCACCACCTTTACCACCGCTTCAGGCCCAGATAACCAAAAACCTGTTATAGCGAGTTATTCACCTGTAGCAAACGCTATGGACGTGCCCGTCAATAGTGCGGTGGTGGTAGAATTCAATGAAGTGATAGACCCGATAACCGTTAATAGCGGAACCATTTATGTACAAGATACCGTTAATGGTTGGATTAAGGTTGCAGGTACACTCAGTATTGCGACGGATAAAAGGACTGTTACTTTCGTTCCTGATGAGGCCTGGGCGGTAGGTCGTAGGTATTATGCCTATAGAGCAGGGGTTAAAGATATTAGCGGGAATACTATTAGTAGCCATGCAAATTACTTTACCACTTCATTTGTCGCAGATACTGCGCGACCTACGGTAGCAACGACCAGCATAGTGGATGCTCAAACCGGTGTAGCCACTAATGCACGTATCATTATTAACTTTGCTGAAGCTGTAAGACCGATGATGTTGAGTGGGGTCGTGTTAAATGACGGTGCTACAGATGTTGCAGTACGTAAAACACTCAGTGCAGATCAACATAGTGTTACATTGCAGCCGTTGAGCCCATTGTATGCAAATACAGCTTATACTTTGACAGTAGGTGGAGTTGAAGATTTGAGTGGTAATGCTTTGGAAACAGCTGTGACTCGTACATTCATTACTGGAGCGGGTATTGATATAGCTCGTGGCTCGGTCGTCAGTTTTGATCCCTATCATCAATCCAGTAATATTCCGTTAAATGTAGAGATTAAAATTCAACTGAGTGAGCGTATAGAACCTACCAGTGTTA
>Ga0209495_1001373_pt1 | contig 16971 bp, 16 predicted proteins | sample EN1Hudsemesocosm_FD_184629 | JGI IMG/M metagenome (GOLD analysis project Ga0209495, IMG submission 184629) | Methane-oxidizing microbial communities from mesocosms in the Hudson Canyon - EN1E Hudson Canyon (SPAdes) (version 2) | ecosystem: Environmental > Aquatic > Marine > Cold seeps | place... | reverse complement strand
CTTTGAGTCGCGCGGGTAAGGATCGTCTCGGCAAGCATCGAGTATGACCAGATTTAAACCGCGTGAATGGCTGGTCATTTCATCCATTAAAAAACTAACATTCATAGCACGATGACGCACATGACTGGCTTTGTTGATAACCGATTTTGTGGGCATCAGATAGTTATTGCCCTGACGCTGTACGCCATGCCCTGAGTAATAAAACAGGGCGATGTCGGCACTGCTAATCTGGGCAGAAAACTCTTCAACGGCAAGCTCCATTGCTTCACGACTGGCGAGGTTGGGCTTATAAAGCACGGTAAAGCCTAAGTCACGTAAGGATTTTGTAAGGCTACGGGCATCGTTGACTGGATTATTCAATCGCCCGACATTGTAATCGGCATTACCGATAATCAAGGCGACTTTTTTAGCGGCTTGTAGTGGGCTGAGTAGCGTCAAAAATAGCGCTAAGAATGTAAAGTGTCGGGGATATTTAGTCATAGTTTATCATTATAGGTTTTTTCTCATTTGCCTCGTTCCTAAGCTCCAGAGACCGTGAAAGTATTATACGTAGGTTGGGCTGAAGCATGAAGCCCAACAACTGATGCTAGATAAGCCATTGATTGTGTGGGCGACGGGCTATCGCCTCACTTGTACGACTTGCCAATCCATATAAGCACCGTATTGCTGACGAAACGAGTTTAATCGTGCTGCCCAGTTAATATTATCTGGACGATTATCACAACATACTGGCATGGTCGCTAATAATTGGCGCAACTTTTTGGCTACTAAAGGCTTATTAACGGCAATGGCATAAATAGATTCCTGACGCACATGGCTGGCTAAATCAAAAAGCTCCGTTTCTGGATAACGCAACTGTTCACCTGCAAACAGTTGAAACTGCGTTTGAGAATTATCGGGGAATAAGCGGAAGAAGCCTTGCGCACTTTTATTCAGTAAAAAGACTTCCGCCTCTTGATTAACGCTGATTTTTAGACCAAAACAGTGGCTAATGGGCTGTTTATTAGGAATCGCATACTCACCCATCGCCCATGGGTTGGTCGTGCGACAAAACGGCTCGCCTATCGGGCTGATAAGCTTTAAGGTGCTAAATAAGTGTGCGGTAACTGGGGCTTGTATAACAATGCGCTCGGGCTGCGGTGCCACAATTATCGCAACAGGCTGAGGGACAAATTGTACAGGCAACCGTAAAGCCGCAGGGGATAAAGTGACATAAGCGGCGGTATCTGTGCCTTTGATATGTCCATCCGCTTGCTTGTCCTCTGCAATCAGCCATAATTGATGCAGTTCATTATCTATCGGGTGCAGTTGCGCTTTTAAAATAATATTCGCCGCTTTGGGTGTATTAACAATATGCACTTCATTAAAACGCGATAAATAATTACCCACTAAATTCAGCGTTTGATTAATAAATGCCGCTTGTTGTGGGTTGTTTTCTGGGTAAATATAGAGCTTATCAAGACTGCTTTGTTGCAATAAACAACTGACATTTTTGGCTAGATAATTAGCGAGTAAGTCTTTTTGCTGTTCGGTAAAGGGTAAAGGTCTTAAGCCGCGCAATATTTCATCGGGTCGGGTTTCTGCTAATTGCTGTTGTTCTTGTTTAGATAGTTTACCTTGCCATGTTTTACCAAAACCAGACACCCATCGACCTTGCTCTGGATCAAGCGCTTTGACTGACAATTGAAATTGATCGTTAATCGGCTTTAAATCAAAACCGATATAAAACCGGCTTTTTTGCTTAGGACTACACTGTAAATCTTGTAAATGTCGATGGTGCTGCAGTGAATTACTTGAGGCTTGCCAAACAACATTGGCACCGTTACTTTGTAACAGCGCATTAAAGGCTTGATCTCTAATCGTTGCCGTTAAGCTATCGATTTGCGCTTCGACCTGCCCTCCGTGCATATCAACTAAAATAATAGGCTGTTGTTTAAAGCGCGGATGCTCACCTAGTTCTTTCACTAGATAGGGAGACAATTCTTCTGCTGTCCATTGCTTTAGAGTGGGAGCGCAGCCGGTTAATGTCAACGATAAGAGCAACAGACCGTAAGCACTCAGTTGGGAATGAAAATTATGCATAAAAACCTCTTTAATGATCGATACTATTAAGCAACTGCTTAACTTGCTGACAGAAAACCACTTTATCTTCTGCTGGCTGCCAGTTATTTAATTGCTCAGTTAAGGGTGCTAAGTTCTCATACGCTGAAAACTGTTGTTTAAATTCAGCGAGCCTTTGCGCCTGCTTAGGATAAAACTCGGCTGAAGCTTGTAGGTCGGTTTGCGCGCAAGATAATTGCAGTAACGCCATATTACGCCCAAAGGTCTGTAGTAAAACTTGCTGTTGCTGACAGACCTCTGCACTTAAATCCTGGGGGCAGTCTGGAAAGTCGCTTGGGTAAGCACTAATCACTTGCTGCCATTGCGTATTATTGGCCAGTTTCCCTGCTTGTTGTAATTGGCGTAAGCCCTCACCTAGCCCTTTTAAAATAGCAGGTTTAAGTAAGTCATAAGTGCTGGGTAAACTAAAGTCTAATGATTTATCATTCATTCGGTAGTACCAGCTCTCTAGCGCAGGTTCTCCGGTAAATTGTGCATAATCGCCATCAATTTGCGTTAATAAATCAGGCTGCATCACTGTTTTTAACGTGACCACTGCGATCAATACGCTGGCTGTTGCGAATGCTAAACCTCCACCCATCCCGTTAGCATTAAATTCTGGCAACCAACTCTTGAGCCTCTGACTTAAACTGATGTGATTTTTGGCTTTTTCAGCGGCTAGGAGTTGTTCACTTTCCAGTAAATCCATCCATAGTTGATAACACTCAGAATCGTGCGTTACAAAAGCTTGCACCTCTGCGCTGCGTTTTTTATTCAGCTTGCCACGTCGCCATAAATCAATCTCAAGCAAACTCGGTTTATTGCCACTGGGCTTTTTTTCATCTAAAGCCAACCCCAGCAAGGCTAAAGATTTTTTAGATATTATTGTCATTTTTCAGGTCCATAAAAATAGGAGTTAACTCTATTAACGGTCAAGCTAGAAAAAACAGCTAAAAGCAATCTCGCCCCCGTTATTAAGATAGCCTTAATCATTCAACACACTTAAATCAATATCATGCTGCTTCAAAACACTCTGAATGCTGCTGAGTGCTTGGCTTAGTTGATAGCGGATTTTATGTGTGGGCTTATTCAAAGCTCTGGAAGCGGAGGCAACCGAATAACCTTCTGCAAAAATTAAAATAAGCAAAAGTCTATCATCATTGGTAATAGCTTTATCTAAACTTTCACTGAGTAATTGCCATTGCTGAATAATATGCTCTGAAAGAGCCGATTGATTAAGTTCAGCCGCGTCTTCATTTAAAATAATCTGTAATAAAAAGGCCAATTCGTTTTCTGGTAAATTATTATCGGGGCTATCATGGTCATCCCCATATTCCATATCTTCTGGAAATTGTTCTTCCAAGCGCCCTAAGGTCGAGCAATAGGCTTTAGATTTTAATTGACTAACAATAAATGCTACCTGCTCTGAGTGAGAGGTATCGCTATTCGCTGGTAATGGATCAGCACTGATTTTTTGAGCAATGGCCTGTGCCGGAAGATTTTCCTGGCATAACATCACCGCAATACGCTCCCAAAAAACACCCAGTTTTTTGACCCAGGTTCGTGGCCGACAGCGCCCAAAATGCTGCCGATATTCATCTCTTAAAAGATTTTTAAAGGCAGTCAACACATACGCGTCAGACATCTCACTTTGTTTTGATTTTTGTAAATTTTCGAACAGTGCTAACCAGGAATTTTGAAAAGCATCCTCTTCCAAATTCAAGTAATTAGCATAAACTTTACGTGACTGATAGCGAAATCGCCTTTCCCATGCGGGAGTAAAATACTGATCGTACCAAGCCATGATAATCCTTCTTCTAATATAATCATTGATTTATGTTCTGCTATATCTAGGCTGTAGCAGCATTACTTTTAATATGTCATTAACTACACGATATATTATCAGAAAAACTTACCCTCTATAGAGATAACCCCTTTCACCAGCAATTCTAAATTTAAAAGAGCCAAAAAGGTATCGTTCGCACCGTATAAAGTAGCTTTGACTTGTCCGCTTATATTGACATTAAATTGGAGATGGGCAGTTTTTTTGCCCACCATCAAAGCGGTATCACGGTGGGCAGAAAAGATTGCCCACCCTACGATTTATAAGTTGTCCCACCTTAAAATGGTAGCCCGTATTTCGTTTTTCTAAAGCAAACCAGAAAAAAATTTATCACATTTTTTATACCTGCCCGTTAATTCTGATAACAGTTTTAATTTGAATGATACGAGGCAATAAAATGAATATAAAAAAGAACCTAATTAACCTTGCAGTTTGCACAGTTTTAAGCGGCACAGCACTTTATGCGCCGTCTAGCCTTGCAATCGCTCCTACACTCAATTTATTCCCGACCAGTGTGGTGGCTAATTTACAAACGTCTGCGGCTTCAGCGGAAGAAATGGAAAATAGTATGGAGAGTATTGTTGTCCAAATGGAAAATCAGGCGCAGCTTTATAAAGATTCACAATGTGAATCAGGCTCACTTGATGCGGGATGTGCGCAAATTAAAAAAGGCTTAGCAACAAGCTACACAAAAATGCTCGATAAAATGGGCGATCAATTACCCGTTATGAAACAAGCAATGCAATCCACCGTGAATGTCTTGGGTAAAAATATTCGCACTGAATTAGGTAAAAAAATGACTATGCGTGATTTGCAAAGAGTCATCCAAGGAAAAACAGGGGCTATACAAAGCGCCCGTAAACGCTCAGGAAAAAAAGCAGGTCGAATGAGCGCATCTTTGAAGAAATACCACTCTATGATTACCTTAAATTCTAATCAAAGCCCTAGCCAAGCTTTATTAGCCGCAGAAATTTATGCCGATGCAAGCGAGGCTTTGGATTATATCAGCTTACTACAGATGCAAATTGATCAGAGCAAAATCATTATGGGCGTTGGTAATATTTGGAATGGCGAACCTTCTGAGCAGATGATGGCAACGGTTAGTAGCGTAAAAGCCCTATTATTTGGCGAAGTTGAAACCGATCTCATCCCCGATACGCTCATGCAAAACATCGACCCCGCTAAAGATGATAGTGCTTGGATTATCGATTAATTAATTATTATTTATTAAAGGAATTTATTATGAACACGTTTAAACTTTTAAAAAACACTGTATTGGGATTTTGCTTAGTCAGTGGCTTAACGGCTTGTGCACAAACTCCTAGACACAATACTAGCCAATCTAGCCATCAAGCCAGTTGCTCTCTGCCTCAACATAAAAAACTGACAGTTGCAGTGGATAATGCCCAAGCCTCCTTAAGCGATCGCAGTTGCCATTATCAATTTGATGCGATACATGCACAGTTATTGAATATCGCGGTCAACGATCCTAGCAGTACACATAATACGGAATTTCGAAGCTTTTACAAATGGAGCATTGATCAAGGCATTATTAGTAGCCTACAAGGCAAAGAGTATTACACCCGTTATTTTACCAATTCATTTGGTAACGTATTGGCTAATGATCGCAATGTGTGTTCTAGCGCAGCTAATAAAGAGAAACTCATTAAAAGCATCGACCGAGAACTGGGGAGTAAAAAAATCGGCTTACAAGACATTATGCAAGATCGTAAAGCCTATTTTAGTGCACAGCAAACCCATAATGACCTGGTATTTTTAATTGAAACCACCTTACTCGCTTGTGAGAAAACTTAAGCTGAAAATATACGAAACACTTGGGAGTGAGGCTGTAGCCTCGCCCGACCCAGCGCGGGACTAAAGCCCCACTTCCAGTTTAGTCGTTATTAACTTTATTCCGTGCGCGTTCTTTAGCTTAAATCCTCTCCAGCTGGAGAGGGTTAGGTAGAAAATTTCATTACTCATTTATCAAATACTTAAACCCTATGAACCATAATAGCTATAATTTCATCAAAGGTATCATGACAGGCGCACTAGGTTCTTTAGTCACCGGTGGGCTGCTGGTTTACACGCTAAATGTGACTGGTTTTGCCGTGATTCAATTACCTTTAGAATCGGGCTTGAACGCCTTAATTAACTTCACATACAACAATCTTAAATTATCCATTATTCCTTTTATCGCTTTATTGATTGGCTATATCGTATTATTACAGCAACTTCAAAACCAGCTACAGGATAGCTCGTACAGCATTGATCAGGTCGCACAAACTGATCATTTAATAGATACCTGCATTAGCCTGTTTTTTGGGGTGGGTGTTATCTGGACGGCTATTGGTATGCGTAGTGCTTTAATGTTTGCCTTAGGTGACCCTGAAACCGCGGCAGCCGATGGTGCTTTTGCTATTTTACAACGTATGGTCGATGGCGGCATTTTACTTGCTTTATCGACGACGATTTTTGGCGGTGTCGGAGGCTATTTAATGCGTATTTTTAAATCTTTGTTTTTAGGTTTGAGGTTGCAAAGCTATTATAGCGCTCAGATGCAAGCACAAAGCGAGGATGCTTATCAGGTATTACAACGTATTGAACAACACTTACAAAGTCTTATTCAAACAAAGGAAAAATCATGAGTCATTTACCGTGGCAACCCCCTTACATGCGTTATCAATCGATGGGTGGTGATGATCAAATTGAAGCCTTGCAAACCGATGTGATGCGCTTTATGGCAATTTTAGGTCTGTGTTTAATGGCGATTTTTTCATTAGTACAAAGTATGCCTTATCAAGCAGCACAAAAACCACCACAACTAGAGAGCAAAGCATTATTAGCCTCTGAAATACAAGAACTACAAGTCAACTCAGAAAAATTGTTAGATAAAATTAAGCAGCTTGAAGACTCTTTACAGCAGAAAACCGTTACATTGGAACAGACCATCAAGGATCAACAAGTCAGATTGACCGCACTTACTGAATCCTTGCAACAAGAACATCACGCTCTAGCAAAAATACGACAAACACTTACAAAAGAGCAGCGCAGTCATAAACAGCAACAAGCTAAACTAGACCAGGTAAGCGATACAGCACATGAAATCCAGAAAAAACCAGAGAAAAAAGGCTTTAGTTTACGCTTTACATCAGAGCAAACTTTATTGCATTTAATACAAAAACAAAAAATCCAACTGTATCTCGTGGCAGGTAAACAAGGCTGGCGAATCACTAATCAATCAACTCAGTGGTTCTTGCAGAAAACGCATTTACCCGCGCAGTATTATCAAATGGCTGCCGCCACCGTACCAGGAATATTAAAACAAACAGCACAACAGCAATTATCTGTCCATGAATCCAGCCAAGTCATTTGGGCAGTGGCGTTACCCTCCGTAATGGCAACTTCCATTAAAAATCTGATGCAACAGAAAACAGGCGGGGAATTGGTGATTGAGCAAACAGGCGTGGTTAAACTTAACCCCTAGCGAGAAAATCCTCTTGCTCCCAATCCCTAATCACCTTATTTAACCTCTTGTTCCCAAGCTCTGCTTGGGAATACCTGGAAGAGTAGCTCTAGGCTACGCGTTTGGTAAGCAGAGCTTACAAGCATGCATTCCCAAGCGGGAGCTTGGGAACGAGAAAAATGGGATATATTTTACTAATCACCTAATATGTTTGTTAATATAATCATAAAGATTAATTATGATTATATCTGATTAAAACAATAAGGAACATGCTATGGAAACGAGAGTCTTAACTGCACATATACCCTTACCTTTAGCAGAAAAGGTGGATGAACTAGCGACACGCTTAGACCGCTCTAAAGCTTGGATAATAAAACAAGCTTTATCAGCGTGGCTAGCGCAGGAAGAAGATAGATATCAATTAACACTTGAAGCACTTGAAGAGGTCGATAAAGGTGAGTTGATTGACCATGCAGCAGTACAAGCTTGGGCGGCCAGTCTTGATACAACCACACCTTTACCAGCGCCTAATAAATGAGGAGCATTAAATGGACAAAGGCTGCACTCAATGATTTAAGCCGACTGTATGAGTTTCTTGCAGCTAAAAATAACCAAGCAGCAGCAAAAACAATTCAATCATTAACATCAGCACCTCAGAAAATCATTGCACAACCGCGCATTGGCGCACAACTTGATGAATTTTCGGGGCGTGAAGTAAGGCGGTTACTCATAGGGCATTATGAAATGCGTTATGAACTTAGGCAAGAGGCTATCTATATTTTGCGTATCTGGCACACTCGGGAATCTCGATAGGTAACTGACAAAAAATAAAATGCTACACCCTTGCTCCCAAGTTCTACTTGGGAATACGTGGAAAAGTAGCTCCAGCTGCGCGTTTAGTAAGCAGAGCTTACAAGCATGCATTCCCAAGCTGGAGCTTGGGAACGAGAAAAAAGACGGGGCAGCTTGTAAATCGTAGAGTGGGCAATCTTTTCTGCCCACCGCGTGCAGCCTTAATGGTGGGCAGAAAAGATTGCCCACCCTACTTTTTCATGAATATTTGTCCCGCTTTAAGTGGGTAGCCATAAAAAGCTAGATTTTCATCACCCTACTGTACAGCTCTGTATTGGAAACGCGGACTTTATGCGCCTAAAAATCGCATTTCCAAGTGCGTGATTTGATGGCTTTTACTGACATTCTTCTACTGCAAAAAAACTTAAATTACGCTGTTGCTTATCAAATTCCATACCGATTAAATAAACGGGCTTTGCTCGGTTGATATATTTTTGTTGATAATTTTTTGCTTTGATTTGTGCTAATGCCGTGCCTTGTTTAGCATTTTTATCCAAGGCTTTAAACTCGATAATAAATATTTTATCATCAAATATAACCGTTAAATCTATACGCCCTTGGTTGGTGCTATCCTCAGCAATGACGGTAAAGCCTGATGCACATAAACAGCTATAGACTATTGATGCATAATAGCCTTCATAATTAGCGATATTATTTTTTCTATACCAATCATTAGGAATGGATGCAAATAACGTCTGAAATCCTTGCTCAAGCAGGGTGAAGTTATTATCTTGTAGCGCGGTATAAATCTGAAAGCGTTGGCGTGTAATAACACTGGGGATTGTATGAGTTAAATCGCGTAATAAATATTGATTTAAGCTGGCTTTTACTTCGCGATTGGGAAATTTTAAATAAAACAAACGCTCATCACCAAACTGCTCTACACGATCAATGGTTAAATAACCTGTCTGAAATAAAACCGTTTCTAAGCTAATATCATCCACATCAAAACTACCTAAATCAGATTCCGTTAAGAAGATATTTTCCATATCAGGCACGTTATATTGGCGGTCTCGTACTAGCTTTAATAAAAAAGAGGGGCTACCTGTTTCAAACCAGTAATTTTTATATTGTTTTTCACTCAAATAAAGCAAAATCCCAAAGGGGTTATAAACCTTTTGCCCCATAAAGTTATAACCGTTATACCAGCGTGCGAGTTTCTTAAAATCCACACCCTCTAAACGCTCGGTAAATACTTGTTTTATCTCTGTTTCGGTGTAACCGCATAAGGTTGCATATTTAGGGCTAAGGCTAATATCCCTTATATTATTCAAGCCACTAAATAAGCTTATTTTGCTAAACTTACTCACCCCTGTTAAAAAGACAAACTGTATATCCTTATCGCTATTTTTTATCACTGAATATATATTTTTCAGACCCTCACGAAGTTCTGTCGCAATCTCTTTTTTATCAATATTATCTAAAATGGGTTTGTCGTACTCATCAACTAAGATGACTACTTTTTCACCTGTTAACTGGTGTAATAAATGTATTAATTCTGCAAAACGGTCTGCACTATTATTTTCTGTAAGAACGACTTTATAGTGACTAGCCGTTTCATTTAATATATATAAAAAATTACTATTCAGAATTTCAAGGCTTTTAAAAAACCCACCACCAAAACTAATATGAATAACAGGCCGTTTTTTTGACCAGTCCCAGTTATTTTCTAAATATAAGCCTTTAAAGAGTTCTTGCTCACCTGCAAAAGCGGATTTTAAGGTGCTAATTAATAGCGACTTACCAAAACGACGTGGGCGCGAGAGAAAATAACATTCCCCCTCTTCCAGCAATTGAGCAATTAAAGGCGTTTTATCAACGTAATAACAATGACCTTCCCGTAATTTTGAAAACGTTTGTAAGCCTATCGGCAGTTTTTTTAGTTCCATGTTTAGTCTATATTTTTTAGGATTTGTGCTTTTTGTGCTGGTGGCTCATGGCTGGGTAGCTCATACGCAAGGTTTTGTCATGTAGGTTGGGGTGAGTTTGCGAACCCCAACAAGCATTGCTATTAATTGTTGGGGCTACCAACTTAAAGCGGGACAAATATTCATGCAAAAGATTGCCCACCCTACGATTTACAAGCTGTCCCGTCTTAAAATGGTAGCCATTGTTGGGCTTTGTTATTTCGCTGCGCTCAATAATCTTCAGCCCAACCTACCTGCTGTTAAAGTAGAGTTTAAGTTTATGAATTATCAAACGGGAACCTGAGAATTTATCAAAATGCATTAGAATTATTACCTGAATTCTTTGGAATATTAATCTTCCATTCTCGCGATGCTAGCAGCCATCTCGTCAAAATTTTGGTGTGTTTTAAATTCTTGCCATAAATACTTATCATTTTTCATACTAGTTTTTACCGTTTTTTCTACTGCTTCTCGGACCCTACGTTCATCTAAACCGGCCAATAAAAATAGCCTTCCTTCTGGACCAGTACGACTCTTATACAATTTAGCATCTGAAATAGTTTCCGTAGAAACTGCTTTAATTACGCTACTTGCTGCAGCAGAAATAGAATCCGACGTACCCAGTCCTGTTACACCCAAATAATTTTGAACCATTTTTGAAGCCTTCACTTTAAAATGTTCAGTTAAATTAGAGAGTGCAGCAGCCTTAGCTCTATTCTTCATATAATCAACACCTGCCCTTGATTTTCTAAAGAAACCTATTGCTTGTAACTCTAGGCCAGGTAAAGGTTCTCCACATACCCAGCCAGGAGCTGCTGTTTGATTAGGGAATACACAGTCAGGTTCATTACTCTCACTCTGAGAAGTAACTTGGTTTACTAATAACGTTAGCCATGTATCACTCTCTTTCTTTCTCCTATTAGTGGGTATCACTGTATTAGCTTCGCTATCTTTCGCAAGTATACCTGCATGCCTTATAGGAATTGATGAAATCTGCTTTAACGCCACAAAATACACCGCATTATCAGCGGTTAACTCAAAATCACTGACTTGTTTTTGATACCCCCTAGCACTCACTTCAACTTTATAACTGTCTGCTTTTAATAACAGCCCTGCTTGATAAACAGGGGCAATATTTAAAATACGCACACGCGCATTAGCAGGGCTAGTTTTAACGGTAAAGGCAATTTTAGAATTTAATACTACTTCAGGAGTAGCGTATTGCTTTGATTTCAGTCGTGCTAATTTGATGTAAACGCCTCGTGGATATTGCTGTATATAGCTATCAAAATAAGCGGCGCTGGTTTCATTAGCGATGCTATTCCAAAAAGCGATTTCAGCGTTTGGTGATACAGATACAGAAGTGGGCTTAGTTGCAGGCTTTCTAAAATAATAAGTATTCGGCGGTACTGCTTTAGACACAACATCAGAAGTCTGACCCGTATTAACACTCACCTCATAAGCCACTTGGTCAAACAAAGCTCTCACATCCATTGTTGAGGTGTTTAATTGCTTTAATAAGGCTTGTGTATAAGGGCTATGCCGCCCTACGCCATCTTTTGCATATTCACCCGAAGCCGTTGAATAGGCAATAATCTGGCTAATTCCAAGGTCTGCGCTAGATCGTCCAAATGCTCTAACAGAACTGCCGAAACCCGCCCTATTTGCTTCGTCTTCTAGTTTTGGAATTTCTCTACACGCATCAAATATAGCAATATTTAACGCTGATTTACCTTTTAACTTATCAAGTACCGCATCTAAGGCTATCCCTCGGCGTTCAATCAGTTCAATATTTTTAGGTATATCAACCGGTAATAAATAAGAACCGCTACCAATTTGAACGCCATGCCCTGCATAATAAATAAGCGCCATTTCAGTGCCTTGAGCTTGCCTTGCAAATCGTTTAATCACGCTTAAAAATTGCATTTCATTGAGGTTATAAAGGACTTTATTATCCAATAGTTTAAAACCAACATTACGCAATGCCTTGCCTATCGCTTTAGCATCATTTTTAGGGTTCGATAATGGTTTTAGCTGTGTGTATTGGCTGTTACCAATCACTAAAGCAATGCGTGAGGCATTGGCAAAGCTTGGCGTGATATGCCAGAGGCTTAAAAAAATAAGCAGTTTTAAGGTGTTTTTCATGGGTGTATTTTAGCCTTGTATGAAGAGTAGTTTGCTGCCTAGCACTTTACTTTATATATGGATAAAGTAGCTCTAAATTTTATACCAAAGTAGTCAAGACCTCTATTTTTATATTATAAAGAGTCTCTAGCAAAAAAATGCCCCTATTTAGCGAATTCTCAAGCCAGTGTTGGAATACGCGAAACCATCTTACCGCTCTTTATAGTATGTTAAGAAGCCATCAATTTTTTCGTTGTTTTATCTTTCCTTTTATTGAAGCGTTCAGGGTTTTTACCTTTCTTAATCTCTTGTAGCGCCACACCCAATGATTTAGATATGTTTGACGTATAGGTATAAATAGCATGTACTAGAGGTGGGGTTAATCGACTACCTTTTTCTAAAGAAACTTCATTGATATACCTTGTTAATACACGACTGACTTTTTTCGAATGACTACACTTAGAAATACAGATAGTTTCTAGACCACCTTTTTCCTCTTTTTCTAGCATAGAAGCCAATATACGAGCATGGTAAGAAGCTAACAAATAGCTCATTCTCATATTTTTACTATACCTGCCATGCTCTAAATCATCTGCTATTTTTTGCATTGTTAATTGGGCTACCACTTTAAGACGGGACAAGTCTTAAAGTGGTAGCCGGTAAAATGGTTATTCATGTTCATTGAAAGCCCTCTTTAGCTTAGGAACGTGCACGTTCCTTAATTGAAAATACTTATTAGCTTTAACGGACTTAAATAATAAATAGGATATTTTTTTAGGTTTTTTTGTGAAATAGCCTCGTAAAATCTATAGGAGATAGTATTTACGAATTTAAACAATAAAAGGGCAAAAAATGTAAAAAGGACCTGAGGTTCCCCCAAAATAACGGATAGATTTACTAAGGGCATTAGCCTGTTCATATTCGCTATCGCTCATCCAGCCTACCTATCCGCCTTACCACGGCTTTCTCATAAAAATTTGGCACAATATTTGTCAGTTATTTAAAGCTAATAATATCAGGCTTTCTGGCAATATAAACTTTTCGAAATTAATTTTTTCACAGGGTGGTGAATTTTTTGGAAAAATAAAATAATTGAAATATATGTTTTATTTTAATGCCTTATGTAATTCAATAAACATGCCATGTTTTTATGAGAAAGCCGTGTCCGCCTTACGGGCTCTTAATAAACAGGTTTTTTTCGACAAGCTAGAACCACAACCTATTGTTCCCAAGTTCTACTTGGGAATACGTGGGAGAGTAGCTCTAGCTACGCGTTCAGGTGAGCAGAGCTTACAGGTAAGTAGGTGTCCATAAGTATTCTAACATTTTCAGGATCTTCAAATTAAGCGGCAAGCCCTGATAGCTATATCATGTAGCTGTTTTTAATCATCAGCAGAATGTTAAGATACTTTTGTCTACTTACTTATGCATTCCCAAGTGGAACTTGGGAATGCATAAGTAAGTTTTTGTAACCGTTCACCTCCCCCCTATAAAAACCAGAGGATTGAAAGCATTTTTCTAATAAAACCTCCCCTAACCCCTCCTTGTTAAGGAGGGGGACTGAACGGTTACAAGTTTTTAGCATCATGTCGGATAACGCTATCGCTCATCCAACCTACCTATCCGCCTTACGGGTTTACCAAAACGACGTGGACGCGAGAGAAAATAACATTCCCCCTCTTCCAGCAATTGAGCAATTAAAGGCGTTTTATCAACGTAATAACAATGACCTTCCCGTAATTTTGAAAACGTTTGTAAGCCTATGGGCAGTTTTTTTAGTTCCATGTTTAGTCTATATTTTTTAGGGTTTGTGCTCGTAGCCTGTATGTAATTTGTGGAATACAGTCTAGTAAAATGGTATTACACTTTATGATTATAATGAGTAGCATCATGTTGGGGATAATGCTAACGCTCATCCTACCTACCTATCCGCCTTACGGGTTAGTAGGTAAATATGCAGTTTTAAATAACTGTAGTATTTTATACATTTCTTTATGAGTACCATCAGCATAGCGGCGCATCCAAAAACTACTTAACCTATCCCCACCCCAGCCATAAAAATCCTTACTATCATATTTACCTGCTATATTTCCTGCATTATCAAATATAGTATTTCTTTGAGTAGCCTTTATACCACAGTCATAATGACCAGCTAAATCTTTTGTTTCTAAACAATATTTAAAAATATTGACTGACTTTTCAACCTCAGTATCATTGTTTTTCAAATAATCATACATCTCAATAAGTACTTTTAAATTTGTACCAAAATATTTTAAAAATGAATTCCTTGTAGAGTTTACAAAAACTTTATTGTCCAAAATAAAACTAATGTTTGTATTTATCTCTTTTAAAAATTCTGGATTATAATGCCCAAATGAAAACCTATTATCCCCATCTAGCTCATGATTTTTATGAGGGCCGTGTAAAAAAACAGGATTTTCTATTAATGTTGATAATTTTTCATAAGATAAATAGCTTGCTAAATAATAATAGGCAACATTAATGCCTCCATTACCAAGCTCATAATCAAAGTCTCTACCTGTGTACCTTAGTTTATCTAAATTATTTAGAGTATTTTTTATAATTATTTGTAATTTACTGTTCATGACCATAATATCAGGTTCATCATCTATAGCGTTCACAGCCACTTGCGTGCTGTATTTTTTTATTTTTAACTGGGCTATTTTAATATACTCACCCTGTGGGTATTTCTCGCTATAGATTTTAAAGTATGCAGGATTAGTTTCATTTTGTATGGTTTTCCAAAAAGCGATTTCAGCGTTTGGTGATACAGGCACAAAAATGGGTTTAATAGCAGGCTTCCTAAAATAATAGGTATTGGGCTGTACTGCTTTGGCGACGACATCAGGAATCTGGCCGCTTTTAACGCTCACATCATAAGCGACTTGGTCAAATAAATCCCGCACATCTAATGTTGAGGTGTTTAATTGATTTAATAAGGCTTGAGTATAAGGGCTATGCCGACCTGAACCATCTTTTGCGTATTCGCCTGTTGCCGTTGAATAGGCAATAATCTGACTACGCCCTACTAATGCATGAGAACGCCCAAATGCTCTAACAGAGCTGCCGAAACCCGCCCTATTTGCTTCGTCTTCTAGTTTTGGAATTTCTCTACACGCATCAAATATAGCAATATTTAACGCTGATTTACCTTTTAACTTATCAAGTACCGCATCTAAGGCTATCCCTCGGCGTTCAATCAACTCAATATTTTTAGGTATATCAACCGGTAATAAATAAGAACCGCTACCAATTTGCACACCATGCCCTGCATAATAAATAAGCGCCATTTCAGTGCCTTGGGCTTGCCTTGCAAATCGTTTAATCACGCTTAAAAATTGCATTTCATTGAGGTTATAAAGGACTTTATTATCCAATAGTTTAAAACCAACATTACGCAATGCCTTGCCTATCGCTTGAGCATCATTTTTAGGGTTCGATAATGGTTTTAGCTGTGTGTATTGGCTGTTACCAATCACTAAAGCAATGCGTGAGGCACTGGCAAAGCTTGGCGTGATATGCCAGAGGCTTAAAAAAATAAGCAGTTTTAAGGTGTTTTTCATGATTGATTGATATTATATTTCAAGTGTTTTCCTGTTTATACCCATTGCATTTTAGGGCTACCCACTTAAGACGGGACAGCTTGTAAATCGTAGGGTGGGCAATCTTTTCTGCCCACCACCGCGTGCAGCCTTAATGGTGGGCAGAAAAGATTGCCCACCCTACTTTTGCATGAATATTTATCCCGCTTTAAGTTGGTAGCCGTTTTTTTTTCATGAGTTAATTACGCCGCCTATTCTGAGCAGGCAATAAAAGAATAAAAAAAATAAAAATCACTGTACTGAACGCACTAACCGCACAGGCTGTTCATTTAAAATAATAAGGCCAACCCAACCCAATCTAGTGTGCCAGTGACTAATTAACCCTTTTTCGTTCAGCGAAGACGACCACACAATACTACTTGCATTAGGAAAAATACTGTTATTAATCATTGGAGAAGCATTACGACCACACCGCACATCTCCTGTAGCTATACCATTTTGATCATACTGTAGACTTTTACCATTAGAACAATACACTAAAGTATTGAGTTCATGAATGGTTGGTACTCGCCAATCAGTATAACCTGCATAGGAATAGCCATTACTTACACCTAACACCTGTTGCCTCGAATATGACTTAGCTTTCCAATGACAGGTTTTATTACGCCATAGTTGCCCTAACTCACAATGCATCCATTCCAGCCCCGTAACAGTATCTATCACCAGGGCAATCGCATTAAAAAAAATATAAATATCAACCTCTTATGATTTTCAGTTATTTTTTATCCATTGAAAATAGCACTTTCAACAAATACTCGTTATCCCAGCCCGCTTTTAGGCGCTTGTTTTTAATGCCTACCTTCGCCGTACTTTCTGATTTAAGTAAATTCAACGAGATATGCCGAATAATAGACATATTAGCAGCGCTATTTCCCATTCTTGTTCGCTGCGAATCTTCATCGAAAGCATAATCTAAGACCCAGTGAAGATTATTTTCAATCCCCCAATGCGCACGGACAACGTGACCTAAATATTTTGGGTTTGTCGCATCCAGACTACTAATGAAATAGCGCGTTTCTTCCGTTATTTTATCGTTGTATTCTCGCTTAGCCGTCA
>Ga0209495_1001371_pt1 | contig 16987 bp, 11 predicted proteins | sample EN1Hudsemesocosm_FD_184629 | JGI IMG/M metagenome (GOLD analysis project Ga0209495, IMG submission 184629) | Methane-oxidizing microbial communities from mesocosms in the Hudson Canyon - EN1E Hudson Canyon (SPAdes) (version 2) | ecosystem: Environmental > Aquatic > Marine > Cold seeps | place... | reverse complement strand
ATGTGGTACAACAGTAAACGACTACATTCTTACTTAGGGTATCAAAGCCCTAATGATTTTGAATTGAAAATTAATGAGTTAGAAAAAGTAGCTTAACTGGGGTGTCTGAATTTACTTGACCAGGTCAAGCATTTTATATGACTATAGGTATTGTCTTAGGGGATTATATCTTTATTGTGTTAGCGCTATTTGGTCTGTCTGCTCTTGCGGAAATAATGGGCACCACTTTTTTTATTATTAAGTATTTGAGTGCAGGTTATTTGATTTGGCTGGGAGTTAGGCTTCTTCGCACGAGTTCTGATTCAGTTAACATTGAAGCATCAAAAAACTCATCGCTCATCTCTAATTTCTTAACAGGCCTTTTCATTACACTGGGTAACCCTAAAGCAATTTTATTTTATATTGGTTTTTTCCCTGCTTTCATTAATGTAAGTGAAGTTACTATTTATGATACAGGTTTAATAATGTTAGCTGCTACATTAGCATTTGGCAGTGTAAATATGTGTTACTCATTTCTAGCTGTAAAAGCTAGAAATACATTTAAATCACCTAATGCTTCATCAGTTATTAATAAAGCAGCAGGTACTATAATGGTCTCAACGGGTGTTTTAGTGGCAGTTAAAGCGTAGCAATATAAAGCCTGTTTTTAAGTATTAGTGAAATGTTTATTACGTTATTGATCATAACCATGACGATGATTATCAATAAAAAAATTAAAGCGCTAGAAATTGAAGATACCTTAAGTCATAACTTAAAAAGCAAAACGACAGAATCGTAATCTTAGAAGCCATTATCACCGATAAAAAATATGCACTGAATAAAAGTATCCTCAATCTTGAATGATTCAAATTTATCAGAAGCTATTTTAAATGGTTAATACTTAAATCAACATATTACGGCTAGAAACGATGAAGAAAAAAAATATTATAAGAATGCTTAGAATTGTATTTATTATTGCCAGTATTAGTTCTTTGGCTTTTGTTCTTTGGCTTTTGTTCTTTGGCTTTTGTTCTTTGGCTTTTGTTCCTTGGGTTTTGGTCAATGCCTGGATTTTACCACTACCCAATACGGTTCAAGAACAAGTAAATCAAACCATTGGTCATGGGTTTGACGGTATGATTGTGTATGTTGATGAAGCTGGTAAATCACCGTCGTTCTATAGTGCTGGTTTAAAAAGTAGAACTAACAAAGTGCCAGCTGATGCTCAATCATTATTTAAAATTGCTAGTATCAGTAAGTTATATGTTGCTGTCGCTGTTGCCAAATTAGCTAATGATCAGCGTTTATCATTAGACAAAACCCTCGCTGATTATATTCCAGCACTGATGGGGAGAATTGAACATGCAGATAAAATAACGTTGAAGTTAATGGTGCAACATCGCAGCGGTATTCCCAATTTTACCGATACCCCCGGTTATTGGGAAAAACCTCCAGAAAGCAGTAAACAAAGACTTAATTTGGTCTTAGATAAGCCTGCTAATTTTGAGCCAGATGAAGAATATAGTTATTCAAATACTAACTATTTATTGATCGGCGAGATCATCGATAAAACATTAGGATATAGTCATCGCGAGTATATTAAGAAAGAAATTCTGACTCCACTAGAGCTAAATAATACTTACAGTTTGATCAGTGAAGTGGATATAGAAGAAGTTGCTAGTGGTTATTACGTAGGTTATGAAGACGATATGAAATTTAGTTTTAATTCTGTCGGTGTTAATGGTTCAATGGTGGCGACAGCGCAAGATGTTGGCATATTCTTAAGGGCATTAAACGATGGTTCTTTGTTAAATGAAAATGAACAAGCTATTTATTCTTCAATTTATGTCTATAAGCACGGCGGATTATTACCTGGATATCAGAGTCTTGCTGAGTACCACAAAGACATAGACACGGTTGTCATTCAATTTTTAAACACAACTGATTTCGATGGTTACCAATGGAATTTATCTCAAATTTCATATAGTCGGCTTGTACAAATAATTAGAAAAGTCAAAGCTCAGCATAGAATTTCCCCAGAGGAGGGGCTATGAAATACGGTTTCAAATTATTAAGGAAATTCACAAAAATGAGTTTGAATCTTTCTGTATATCAGCCTTCTTCTGATAATATTTTTATTGAGCCTCAGCAATATAAAATATCAGAAGTAACTACATGAAAATGAATACTTTCCTGCAAGCTACATATTAAATTACAAGGAGATACCCGTGTTAAAATCTATTCACCATGTCGCCATCATATGTTCAGATTATGAGAAATCGAAGCATTTCTACAATGTTATTTTAGGTATGGAAATCATTTCAGAAAATTACAGATCAAACCGAGAATCTTATAAACTCGATTTAAAACTCCCGTGTGGCGGTCAAATTGAACTTTTCTCTTTCTCTAAATCACCGGATAGAGCAAGCTATCCTGAGGCTTTAGGGTTAAGACATTTAGCATTCGCGGTAGATTCGGTAAAATTAATGTCGGACTATTTAATATCGAAAAATATTGCTGTAGAGCCTATTCGAGTAGATGAGTACACTCAAAAAAAATTTACGTTTTTTAGTGATCCCGATGGACTGCCATTAGAATTATATGAGCAAATAGATTTTTAACATCAGTAATTGTTGAGGAATAATATAGTTCATGAAGGAGATACTGTATTGAGAACGTATGCATTTTACTTAACGTTAATTGAAAAAAATAGATTAGAAATCCCAGCCCATACGAAGATAATAATGACCACCATTAAAGCCCGTTGGCGAGTTTAAAGGGTATATAGCACCTAAAAATCCAGAAGTGCGACCTTCACTATATTCTTCAGGAAAAACATTGAAGACATTTTTAGCACCTAAAGCGACAACTAAATCCTCTGTGATTTCATAAGAAATCTCTACGTCTGTTATCACAATAGCGCTCACTTTTTCAATGAGAGATACATCATTAAATTGTGCATTATAAAAACTCCCATAGTAGTTAATTCGAACCATTGCACTTAGGTCATCTTGCGCGTGAGATAATGAGAGTATTCCTCGCATTTTTGGAACACCTTCTTCACGCTCTTTATGTACATTAGCATTTGATATTGGACTTTTAGGATTAGTTACGTCTAATTCAGTACTGGTATAGTTAAATGCTAATGATAAAAGATTTTCTCCCCCTCCAAATTCAAAAGGTAAACTTGAAACTAAATCAACACCTTGAGTCGTTGAGTTAAAATCATTGGCATAATATTGAATATTTACTACGTTTAAATTTATGTCTGAAGCTGCTAATAATGGGGCATCGCTGGCTACGATTTCGCTGGTAAATAGTGATAACCGATCATCTACATCTATATAGAAATAATCTAAAGTAATATTTACAGATCCTATCTCTGATAGAACACCAAAACTTAAACTTGTGGCGGTTTCTGGTTCAAGTCCACCTCCTGAACGAGCTGAAGCAATAGGGCTTAATGCGCTTACCAATTGTGAACGTTGTTGAGCAACTATATCATTTACGATAGAATTTGAGGTTGATATTCGTTGCAGTGTTGATTGTCCAACGGTGGGAGCACGGAATCCACTGCTTATTGTTGATCGAAATGCCATTTCATCATTTACTTGTAAACGTGCTGAAAGTTTACCGTCGAAGGTATTACCTATCCTGCCAATATCTTCATATCTCATCGCAAGTGATACGGAAAGAGTATCTGTAACATCACTTTCTATATCTAAATATATAGCATTTGATGTGCGATCGTTTTTACCTGCTGTATCGGGGGAAAAACCAGGGAAACCATTTGATCCTATAGCTTCACCATTGTCTGAAAAAGAGCCTGTTTCATAAGATGATTTATCTCCGGCAACAATTTCAAATTGTTCAAAATGATTTTGGTAGCCAAAGGCGATATTAATCTCAGACTCAAAACCAACATCTATAGGATAAGTGAAATCGGCATTGAATACGCGCTCTGTTTGAATTTGAGAGCCTAATTTAAAACTTACGGGTGAATCTGCGCCTAATGATGCATTGACACTGTTACGTAATTTATAATCAATATGATTCTTACCCATGACCATACTGATGTCGTAAGTTAATTCCGACTGTTTGTAATCAATTGCGCCTCTTAGGCCACCAGCGATACTACTATCAGTCACACTACCGCCAAATCTTGGTGTAAAACCACCAGGGAATCGTTCATTAAATGAAAAACAATTAGGATTGTTTAAAACTGATGTTAATGCTTCTGCATCACCAATGCTATTTGGAATGGTAGGTGTTGGACAATTTCCTGAATTATTATTGGTCATGTCAAAGAATAAGCGTGTACCATTGCTTGGGTTGGTAAAAATACCTGTTCGGGTATTTGGGTTACGATAAAAAAAACTGCCGTCAACATCACGTTGTGCCCAGTTACCAAAAAGATAAAGTTGCTGATACTGACTTTTTTTTCCAATATCCAACTCAATATTACCAAATGTTTTAATATTGTTTGCTATTTCAGGTGCTCCCCAAATAACAACTGGATCTTGTATATCATTTTTGCTAATACCATTATCAATTAAACTCTGCACAGCGGGATCTTGAATACCCCTTGATGTAGCATCACTTTCAGAATATTCGAATGAAAAATTGGCAGAACTACTTTCTCCTATTCTAGTCCCAGAAATACCTGAAAGCTCAAATCTACCACCATCTCCTTTATAGTATTGCCCCGTGCGCATTTCGATACGATTGACGTCTGTACTGTTTTCCAAGCGAAAATTAATAACCCCGGCGATTGCATCCGAACCATATTGCGCAGCAGCCCCATCGCGCAGAACTTCAACGCTCTTAAGCGCAATACTTGGGATGGGTTCTAAATCTACGCCATGAGCTCCTACATTTAATCCTGAGATGTATTCATAAATCACTCCGCTGCGATGACGGCGTTTACCATTAACGAGTATTAATATACTGTCAGTCGGTAACCCTCTTAGATTGGCGGGTCTTACCATAGTGCCTGCGTCGCTAATCGCTTCCTGTCTTACGTTATATGAAGGTATAACATTAGACAGTGTTGATATAATATCGCTGTTACCTCGTATTTTTAAACTTTTCTTATTAATAATATCTAATGGCGCTAATGCATCACTCGGCGATCGGTTCATGCGACGCGAGCCAATAATTTGGATGCGTTCTGCTTCAATTTCGACATAAATTTCTTTTGATTTATTTTCTGAAGTGTTGACCGAATTATTGGTAGGTAAAGTGATGGTTTCTGTAATCGTTTTATCTATTATATTATTATCGAGGTTCTTGGCGTATTTTTCGTAATTATTTAATGTGGAAGATACGGCAATTACACCTTTTTTGGTTGCAATCGCACTCAGAGGAGTGTTTAAAAGGAGCTTTTCAAGGGCATCTGGGACTGTGTACGTACCAAAAATCGGATTAGTAACGACGATGATCGAATCGTCAAATGGGTATATAAGAGAATATCCTGATATATCTGCTAATTTATCTAATGCAGCAGCTGCATTCATTGCGGGTAATTGAAAGTAGTAATGTTCAGTCGCGTTGCATACAAAAGTATTTCCAGACAATAACACGCCAAAGACAATGTAAAATTGAATATATTTTCTTTTTTTATAGCTCTCTAGGCGATTAAAAATTTTGAACATAACTCACTATCTGTTAATTTTTTACGTAAAAGTAACTAGCTTAGCGTCCATACCTCGACCATTATTTCCTTTATATTTATTGTTGTTCCTTTTTGTTGTTGGTGTTCATTTGAATGGTTAATTTCAGTACCTACTTCAATGGTGTGTTAACAATGTACTTGTCGTTGATATTTTCATCTTAGCACCACTCAAGGTGATAGACTATTTAATATAGGCTTTATCCACTGTATTGATTACACTTATTTTTTTCACTTGTTACGTTTAGGTTAAAAATGAGCTTTGCTTTTAGAAGATAGTCTATCGTAAACGTATTAAATTTTTTTCGTATATGTAAAAACCCCAGCAAGTGCTGGGATTTTATTATTGATGAAACGCTTCAAATTTAGAAGGTATAAGTTGCTTTTACGTAGTAGAAACCACCATTAAAACCAAAAGGTGATGTTTCATAATACTTACCACCCCAACTATTATTTGCCGCACCACTTTGTTGCTCAAAATCAAGCTCACTTGGATATTCATCAAAGATATTTTGTGCGCCAACACTTACTTTAAGATCTTCCATTACATGATAAGTTACTTCAATATCTACAGTAACCTCAGAGTCGGCAACAATTTCAGTACCTGGACTTTCTTCTGAGCCAACCCAGTCAACGTGAACACCTTGGTATTCTCCGTAGTAGTTTACACGTGTAAACATACTTAAATCATCCCAGCTTTGTGACCATGTAAATGTTGCACGATGGTTTGGTAAATCATTCTCTAAACGAGAAACTTTACCTGCGCCAGTTATATCAGGGGTGAAATCATCGACAGTCGTTTCATTAAAGTTATATGCAAGGCTGAATGTAGTACTGCCGTTAAACAAAGCAGTAGAATAACTTGCCACAAAATCAACACCTTCAGTTGTAGTATCAAAATCATTAGTAAAGAAACTTACTTGTTGAATAGAATCTACGTTCGGTACACCATCAGCTTTTAATGCATCTTTCTGAGCCGTTGTTAGATTGATTTTTGCAGATTGAGAAACACGATCTGTTACCTCTATATTGTAGTAATCAAGTGTAAGATAAAGGTCACCTATTGTCCAAACAGCTCCAAAGGCCATACTTTCAGATTCTTCTGGGGTTAATTCTTTAGCTCCTAATTTTTCAGCTACAGGGTTAGTTGGCGGTAATAAAGCCGAGTCTACTAGCACGCCTCCGTCTAAGTTGGTCTGTACATTAGAGTAGTTTGCTTGACCAACGGTTGGCGCACGGAATCCTGTACCTACAGAACCACGCACGGAAAAATCATCAGTAACGTTATATTGTGCTGTAACTTTATAGTTAGTGGTATCACCAAAAGAACTATAGTCTTCATAGCGAACCGCGAAACCCATTAAAAAGTTGTCAGTATACTGAGCTTCTACATCAAGATATACCGCATAGTTTTGACGAGAAAAAGTGCCTGCAGCCGATGGTTTAAAACCAGGAAAACCATTAGAACCTATTCCAAAACCTTGCGTTGTATAAGGGCCTGCAATAAACGAATCTTCATTACCTGCTACAACCTGAAATGATTCTTGATGGTACTCATAACCACCTGCAATCACTAATGGATATTCAAAACCAACTTCAAGCTCTTTTACGAGATCAACATTAACGAATTTCTCGAGTTGAACATGCGAGCCTGGGTTAAAATTACGAGGAGAATCAGGACCTAAAGATGCATTTAACGTATCGTAGATAACATAGCTTGATTCGTTACGACCAACAGAACCACTAATGTCATATGATAAAGTATCATCTATCTGACCTCGGGTACCCATAGTCATTGCCGTATCAATAATGTTACCACCAAAATTAGGCGTAAAACCACCCGGTAACATTTCATTAAAAGCAAAACAGTTAGCACCAACTGCCGTTGAATTATCAGCAATTAAACCGTAATCCGCTTGACCTAGAACATTACCAGATGTCACATTAACCGTAGGACATTCAATACCATTATCAAGCCCATCAATGTCTGCAACAAGTAACGTTGCGCCGTCGTCATTAGAATATACTCCGCCACGATTATGAGGATTACGGAAGTAGAAACCACCACGAACGTCACGTTCAGAGAAATTACCAAACATATAGATCTCACGATCGTTACCCAAATCTAATCCAAAATTACCAAAAATAGTAATGTCGTCATTAACTTCAGGAGAGCCCCATATTTGAGCTAAATCAGAAACACTCGTATTGCCGGCATCAATCAGTCCTTGCGCATCAGGACGCTGAACACTTCTACTTGTGGCATCAGAATTTTTATATTGAAAACTAAGATTGGCAAAACCATCAGGAGTAAGTGCAATACCAATATTACCATTTACTTCTGTAGTATCTCCATCACCTTCATAATATGAACCATGTCGCACGGTTAATGAACCACCATCGGCATCATCTTTTAATACAAAGTTCATTACACCAGCTATTGCATCTGAACCGTATTGTGCAGCAGCACCATCACGTAAGACTTCAACTTGTTTTAACGCAGCACTGGGAATAACCGAGATATCAGGTCCTTGAGCACCATCATTAATACCACCACCTAACAAAGCAATAACAGACGCACGATGACGACGTTTGCCATTGACAAGTATCAATGTACTGTCGGAAGAGAGACCACGAAGGTTAGCCGGTTTAACGAGGCTTGCTGCGTCAGATATAGGATTACTGTGAACGTTAAATGATGGAACTGTGCCTTTTAATAATTCCAACATATCGGTATTACCCGATCTTTCGAGCTCTTCAGCACCAATTAAATCGATAGGTACAGGTGAGGAGTTAATTGATCTTGGTGCACCACGAGAGCCTACTACAGCGACACGTTCAATATCTTTGTCTTTAGCACCATCATTTTCAGCAGCAGATGACTGAACAGTTCCTAGTGCTAAACTTACAGCTAGTGCTAAGGTGGTCGTTTTAAATTTTATGGACATGTTATTTATTTCCCAATGTTTAAATAAATTTATTAGTTATTCCAGTCGCTATTTAATTAAGTCTATAATTTGCAACCTGCACTAAAGAGTTAATGCATTTCAAAATCCGTAAAAGAAATGATCGATTTATCGAATTTTTAATTAATATATTGTCAAAAATTAGAAGGTTCGCAGTAAATTAAAGGGGGAAGGAAAGGTTTTCACTTAATGCGCATGGAAATTAAAAGTAAAAAAAGTACTAAAGTAAATGGCTTATTGTTTTTTATTAGAAGGTAATGAGTAGTTATGGGCTTGAGCAAGGCGGGTAGTTATTCATGAGGTTTTATTAATATTTCATAATAAAACCTCAAAAAGATAAAATAACGTGTGCTTGATAGGTCGTAATGAAAATATTCTTTAGTTTAATGGTTATATTTTTTTAGTCAGTAATACTTTATTTGAATCCAATCTTTGAGAATCCATATTAAAAGAAAGTTCTATCGCTTCAATTAGCGCTTCGCTGTCCTCTAAATCAAAACGACCACTGATCGTAATCTTATGTAGAGAAGGATCTTTAAGCACTATTTCAACATCGATGTAACGATTAATCTCTTCAATAACGTCAAATAATTCTTCATTTACAAATATTAACTTACCATCAAGCCATGATAGTGCGCGCTTTAGGTTCTCTGGTTTTATGAGGGTTAATTTAGGTGCTTGGTTAGCACCTACTATAACTTTCTCACCTTTGGTAATATAAACATCATCTTTTTTAGTGTCGGTATTATTTAGATCTTTAATATCCGTTAACGTTTTATTAAGCGGCACTTTTGACATTTTTACTTTTCCGTCAGTAACCGTTACTTGAATATTTTCAGACTTCAAATGCACAACAAACTTTGTACCTATGGCTTGCACCAATCGGTTACCGGCATAAACAATAAATGGACGTTCGGGATCATGGGCTACTTCAAATAACGCTTCACCTTGTATTAATTTTATTATCCGCTTTTCATCCGAAAATTCTGTTTCAATACGACTATTGGTATTCAGGTGGATAATTGAACCATCATCAAACGTTGTACTCATTTGCTGTCCGACTACGGTAGCGTATGTATTTTTTTGAACGTCATTAGGAATAGCGAAAAAAACTAAAATAGCTAAAAAACAAACGCTTGCTGCTAAAGCAAAGGGTTCAAAAATAGGTTTCAATACGGGCCATAGGGTTACATTTTTTGAGGACTCATCATCATCAATAGTCATGAGTATCTCATCCATACCATCCCAGATGTCAGCCATCGCTTTTAATGCTACAGGATGTCTTTTATCAGCTGATAACCAGCTCTTTAACTCTTTTCTTAATTGGTCAGATAAATTACCATTATCTAGTCTGACTAACCAAATAGACGCTTCGTCATCAATCATACTTAACGTATGAAGTGGAATTACTTTGTTATTTGTATTCATTGTTTACGCTCGTCGCTTGATTGATTTAGATGTATTGGATTTTCAAGCTCATTAGCTTCATATCCTTGAGCACAAAGTGACTGTTTGCATATTTTTAAGCCCGTCGCGATATATTTTTCAACAGAACTTACTGATACGTCCATCTTCTTTGCTATTTCCTTATGACTCAAACAATAGAGTTTTCTTAAAAGAATCGCCCTGCGATTTTTCTCCGGTAATGAGCTTAATACTTTACTAAAACGTTCAAATTTAAGTTTTTGGTATAGCTCTTTTTCAACGGTATTATCTACATCATCCTCGATTAAAGCATCATCTAATTCAGTATGAATTTCTTTTGATTGTTGAATCAGTTTTTTCAAGACTAGATTTCTTGAAACAACAAACAAATAGCCTTTAGGTGATTTGATTTCTTGCTTAGCATCAGAGTTTAATACTCTAATAAAAGCTTCTTGTAGAATATCATCGACATCTTGTTGCTCAACGCTCATCTTCATAATAGAGCGCACTAAACCATCTCTGCATGATTGAAAAGCTGTTAACACTCTATTGCTCGACTGCTTGTTTGTTTGCATTTAATGTTTCCAATAATACATGGTTCTACTAAAGAGCTTGTTAACGACTAAATCCGTAATTTTTTGAGACAATATATACGATAAGTTTGTTTTAATTATAGGTTGTATAAATTATAACCTTTTTTGTTTTATTCGTAATTAAAAAATAAATAAAAAAATAAAGGGCCGTGATTATTATTAAGTGACTAATTATTATGGAATATTGTAGGGTTTTATTCTGTTTTTTAAATAATTAATGTAGAACAAAAACTCTATTATCTTAAAAAATGATGAGAATAATTATTTTTAATTATTATTTATGGATTAATCAGTAGGCACGCTCTTTAGTGTAATTGATGGGTTAGTTAGTTATAAAATTTATAAATGTAACGGTGGAAATTATTTTGGAATTTGAAACTCTTTTTTCTTTAGGTCTTTATTTCAGTGCAATGTTAGGTATAGGCCTTTATGCGTATCGTAAATCAACGAGCGACGTATCAGGTTATATGTTGGGTGGGCGAAGTCTAAGCCCAAGTGTTGCAGCACTTTCTGCGGGCGCATCTGATATGAGCGGTTGGATGTTAATGGGGTTACCTGGCGCAATGTATATCTCAGGTGTAAGTAGTTTATGGATTGCCATTGGTTTGGTTATTGGCGCATTTCTAAATTACATTATCGTTGCACCTCGACTAAGAACTTATACAGAGGTGGCTAATGACTCAATTACCTTGCCTGATTTTTTTGAAAATCGCTTCAATGATAATTCTCGTCTTTTAAGAGTGGTTTCTTCAGTCGTTATCGTGGTGTTTTTTACACTTTATACTTCAAGCGGGATTGTCGCTGGTGGTAAGTTGTTTGAAAGCTCTTTTGGTTTAAATTATGAAGTAGGTTTATATGTTACTGCTGGCGTGGTTGTCGCTTATACACTCTTTGGTGGTTTTTTAGCGGTTAGCTTAACTGACTTTGTTCAAGGTTGTATTATGTTTGTCGCTTTAGTGTTGGTGCCTATTGTGACCATTAGTGAAGTCGGCGGAATATCAGAAATACACGCAAGTATAAATACTATAAATCCGGCCTTACTTGATATTTTTAGTGGTGTTAGTTTGATTAGTATTCTTTCAGCAATGGCATGGGGGTTAGGTTACTTTGGTCAACCCCATATCATTGTTCGCTTTATGGCCATACGTCACGTTAAAGATATGCCAACGGCACGTCGTATTGGTATGAGTTGGATGATAGTTGCTATTATTGGCGCTATGGCAACAGGTTTTGCTGGTATAGCCTATGTTGCTAAAACAGGTCTGAAATTTGAAGACCCTGAAACTATTTTTATTTTACTTTCACAAATTTTGTTTAGTCCATTGATTGCAGGCTTTCTACTTGCAGCGATTTTAGCGGCCATTATGAGCACAATCTCTTCTCAGTTATTGGTTACCTCAAGTTCTTTAACAGAAGATTTTTACAAAACGTTTTTACATCGTGATGCGAGCGATAAGCAACAAGTATTGGTGGGACGCATATCGGTATTTTTAGTTGCTCTGGTTGCAATTTCACTCGCTTACGATCGAAATTCATCTATTTTGTCTTTAGTGAGCAATGCTTGGGCAGGGTTTGGTGCCGCTTTTGGTCCTGTCGTTATTGGTAGTTTATATTGGAAAAAAATGACAAGAAATGGCGCTTTAGCAGGCATGATAACAGGAGCGGTAACGGTCTTAATATGGATTTACGCACCTATTACTATTGGGGGACAATCATTAAGTACTGTTATGTATGAAATCGTACCAGGCTTTATTTTAAGTTCTATGGTTATCTATGTGGTGAGTAATATGGCACCTCAAGATGATGTTAAAGTTTTAGCTAAACATGATGAAATGTTAACGCATCATGTTTAGGGATATAAATTACTGACAGTACTTAATATATTTCTCAGCGACTAGGTATTGACAGCTAACTCAATCTTACAATAAAGATTAGCTGTTCAATAAATTTATTAACGTTAAATAGTGTCAAACACACTATTGACTTTTTTTAGGGCAAGCACATGCTTTTTAATGGTTCTTTAATCACTGACTGTCCAACGCGTCAGAAAATTCGTGAATTTTATCGTATTGATGAAAATATAGCGGTAGATCATATTCTTCCTTTAGCTGAAGTGAATGTTAGTGCCCGAAGTAGGGCATGGGAAAGAGCACGAAAAATGGTACTTAATATTCGTCAAGACCAAGCAGGTAATGGCGCGATAGATTCATTATTAAAAGAATACTCGCTTTCAAGTGAAGAGGGTGTGGTGTTGATGTGTTTGGCTGAAGCGTTGTTACGCGTACCCGACAAGCATACGCAAGATGCATTAATTCGTGACAAAATATCCCAAGGTCAGTGGAGTAGTCATCTCGGTAGTAGTGATTCCTTATTTGTTAATGCTTCTTCTTGGGGGCTATTAATCACAGGTTCTATGGTTGATTATGCCGATAAGCGCAAAAAAGATAGCTTTGGTTTATTGAAAAAAACTATCGGTCGTTTAGGCGAGCCTGTTATTCGTAAATCCATGAACTATGCCATGAAAATTATGGGCAAGCAGTTTGTGATGGGCGAAACCATTGTTGCGGCAACAGAGCGTGCGGCGACAAAAGAGCAACAAGGTTATGTGTACTCTTACGATATGCTTGGCGAAGGTGCACGCACCATGGCGGATGCAGAGCGTTATTTGAAAGCGTACCAAGATGCGATAGTCACTATTGGTAATGCGGCGGTTGCCTCAGGTAAAAATGATCCGCGGAGAGTGCCAGGTATTTCGGTGAAGCTTTCTGCTATTCATCCCCGTTATGAATTCACCCACAAAACACGCGTGATGACTGAGATAGTACCAAAACTTAAAGCACTGTGTTTGCAAGCAAAGCACTACAACATTGGTTTAACGGTTGATGCTGAAGAATCCGAACGATTAGATATCTCACTTGATGTGATTGAAGCCGTCTTTAGTGATGATGAATTAGCGGGTTGGAATGGTTTTGGTATGGCACTACAAGCTTACCAAAAGCGTGCTATTTTCGTCGTGGATTGGTTGCGTGAATTAACCTTGAAAGTTGATCGGAAAATGATGGTGCGTCTTGTTAAAGGCGCTTATTGGGATACTGAAATTAAGGATACTCAAAAGGATGGTCATCAACATTTTCCTGTTTTCACGCGTAAGTCTTCTACCGATGTTTCTTATCATGCTTGTGCGAATAAATTATTAGATTACAGAGACACGATATACCCTCAGTTTGCGACACATAATGCCTATACAGCAGCCACGATTGTTGAACTTGCCGGTGATGACAAAGAAGGTTTTGAATTTCAATGTTTACATGGTATGGGTGATTCGTTATATGACCAAATTGTCAAAAATGAAAGTATTCAATGTCGTATCTATGCACCCGTTGGACAACATGAAGATTTACTGGCTTATTTAGTGCGTCGTTTTTTAGAAAATGGTGCTAATTCGTCATTTGTAAATGCTATTGTTGATGAATCTCAACCGGTTGAATCTTTACTTGAAGACCCTGTTGAGAAAACACAGCGTTTAAAAGACAAGTACAACAAGCAAATACTCAAACCTATTGCCTTGTATTACAGCGAAAACGGTACAGACCGTGACAACTCTAAAGGTCTTGATTTAACCGATATTAATATCATTACCCCGTTGAAAGTATCACTGGATAATTGGTTTGAAAGTAACCGACTGAATGAAAGTGATATCCCTAAGGGGGCGAGTGCTGTTAAAAATCCAGCGAACCATAGTGAGGTTATTGGTTTTCACCAGCATCACGATAAAGATCAAATGTTGGCGATGATCGATACGGCGCAAGCGGCCTTTATTTCATGGTCAGAAACACCCGTCACTGAGCGTGCGGCATTATTATGCCGTGTTGCTGATATTCTTGAGCGTCATACCGACGAGCTTATCGCTTTGTGTATCAAAGAAGCGGGTAAAATTGCACAAGATGGTATTGATGAAGTACGAGAAGCGGTTGATTTTTGTCGTTATTATGCACAGCGTGCTATTGAACTTGAAGATGATGAGCGTCTTGAAGCCCGTGGTGTGGTGTTATGTATCAGCCCTTGGAATTTCCCATTAGCTATATTTTTAGGTCAAGTTGCCGCCGCCATTGCTACCGGTAACACGGTATTGGCCAAACCAGCGGAGCAAACCAGCTTAATAGCTTTGCGTACCATTGAATTAATGAAATCAGTAGGTTTACCTGAAGGTGTTGTTCAAGCGGTGATTGCTCGTGGCAGCCAAGTGGGTAGTGTCATTATTCCCGACGAGCGTATTCAAACGGTTATGTTTACCGGCTCAACTGAAACGGGCACCATCATTTCACAAACCTTGGCTGACCGTGGTAGTGACCAAGTGCCACTCATTGCAGAAACTGGCGGTCAAAACTGCATGGTTGTTGACTCTACTGCTTTACCTGAGCAAGTCGTTGACGATGTTATTTCTTCTGGTTTTCAATCGGCAGGTGAACGTTGTTCAGCACTTCGTGTATTATTTTTACAAGAAGATATCGCAGACAACGTTATTACCATGCTCAAAGGCGCATTAGCCGAGTTACATGTCGGTGATCCCTCTCAATTAAGCACGGATGTAGGACCTGTGATTGACCAAAAGGCCCTTGATGCCCTCAATGCTCACAGTGAATATATGAAAACCAATGGCCAGTTGCTTTACCAGTGTGAAATTTCAGATGAAGTCAGCGACAACGACCACTTCTTCTTTGCACCGCGACTTTATGAAATTAGTGATATTAGCGTATTAAAGCAGGAAGTTTTTGGCCCTTGTGTTCACGTTGTGCGTTTTAAAGGCAATGAAATAGAAAAGGTTATTGATAAAATTAATGGCACTGGCTTTGGTTTAACCATGGGTATTCATACTCGCATTGAACATCGAGCCTTCGATTTAGCCAAACTCTCCCGAGCAGGTAATGTGTATATCAATCGTAATATGATTGGCGCTATTGTTGGTGTACAACCTTTTGGTGGTCGTGGCCTTTCAGGTACGGGACCAAAAGCGGGTGGTCCAAACTACCTATCGCGACTTGTGAAAGAAAAAGCGACGCCCGATGCAGAGCAATTTAACTTGCTACCGTCACATCTTGAAGCCTTAGTCAGTGATGAAAAGTCACAAGCTGATGCGAAAAAAGTGATGGGTAATGCCAATCAAGCGGAGAAAAACTGGCGATTAACTGATTTAAATACCCGTATTTCTTGTGTACGTCAGTTACTCGCAAAAATTGCCCATGTTGATATTGTTGAAGATTTAGCGGACGATTTAAGCCGTACTTTAACAGCGGCACGCTCACAACTAATTGACATAGAAAAGCGACTTAAAAAGCCAAAAATACTACCGGGACCAACGGGTGAGTCTAATGTTATTTATTTAGAAAACCGCGGTAATATTATCTGTTTTGTCGATAAAAACTCGACCTTTCATTTTTGGGTACTGTCCATTGTAACGGCTCTGGCAACCGGTAATACGGTTGTTACCGTTGTGTCTGATTTGTTCTATGACGAAGCCATGGCATTTCGAGATAAGTTTATTGCGACAGGTGAAGATAAAAACGTTTTCCAAGTAGCAAGATTGCGTCACCTATCCACAATGTTGGCACACCCTACGTTATCAGGTGTAGTTGTAGACAGCCATTGTGAGCGTAAACATTACATCAGTGAGGAATTAGCCCAACGTAAAGGGGCGATATTACCGGTGATAAGTTCTGAATATATGGATAATTTGATTCAGCGTTTGTTAACGGAAAAAACAATCAGTATCGATACCACCGCTTCGGGTGGTAATACTTCTCTGATGACCTTAGTGGAAGAAGATTAACCGTTCATTTAATGTCTGTATCGGGACATAAGCAGCTGAATATAAAGAGTCGAACATCATATAATGTTCGGCTAGTTATTTAGTTACGAATGAAAAAATAACCTTAACGGAAACAATAAATAAGATGACAGTTCTTAATGAACCTTCAGATTACAACATTAATGATGAAGTGGCAGGCTCAGAAATATTAATATCGGAAAAACCAATAACAAAAGAAAACGATGTTAGTTTATTCGCTAAATATAACGAAATAGAAGACGAGGCATCATCTTGTTTCGTGTTGGGATATAACTAATACCGGAAGGCGATATTTTGACAAGATTATACCAAACGAAAATTTTAGTCAGATATTCAAGCTTTACAGATTGTTCATAAAGTCATGATTTGACTTTATGATTATTTTCTAAAAGTTATAAATGTTTCTTTGTGTTATTTATCACTTTCAAATATTTATGGCTGAAATTGAGTCACTGATTTTCTCGATAATAAAGTGGGAGAAAACACATGTTGAATGTGTAAATCTTTA
>Ga0209495_1001370_pt1 | contig 16994 bp, 14 predicted proteins | sample EN1Hudsemesocosm_FD_184629 | JGI IMG/M metagenome (GOLD analysis project Ga0209495, IMG submission 184629) | Methane-oxidizing microbial communities from mesocosms in the Hudson Canyon - EN1E Hudson Canyon (SPAdes) (version 2) | ecosystem: Environmental > Aquatic > Marine > Cold seeps | place... | reverse complement strand
CTGGTTTACGCCCTGATATATGTTTAGGAACGGATTCATTTCACACGCCTCAATCATTAATTGATGAGTGTGCTGTAATCTTTAGAGACGCAGGATTTAGTGTGGAAGTGAACAGCCCATATACGGGGACGATGGTGCCATTAAAATACTATGGAATAGATGAGCGAGTAAGTTCCATCTTGATTGAGGTTAATCGCCGCGTTTATTTAAAAAATGAGCCAGCTGATTTAGCTCGTACAGCAAATTTTGACACCATTAAGAATCTGATTAACCAATTGATTAGTGGGAAGCTGTAATAAATTCTTTGGAATAAGAAGCTATTGTTCCAGACGTGCCATGTCAGCGAGTGTTTATTCGTCCATGTGCGTGATGAATAATTGGTATTGTTGTTAGTGTGAATTAGGAGCGGTATTAGAGTCAATAAACTCATGTATTGACTTCAATGCATCCAACCCACCTAACTTAATTGCAATTGTAGTGTCATTACTTTGTGTATCAATTGGGTTAATTCTAATTAAAGTTCCCTTTGCATTTTTGCTCGCATAACGCGCTGAGCAACCTGATATTCCAGCACCGATTTCAATAATAGCGACGGTTTTATTACGATTGAGTTCTGTCCATTTTTTGAATAGTAAGGCTTGCTGATTGGAGCGCTTCGCTAACCAATAGTCGTCATAAAACATAAGAATGTTAGGTCTAGCGAGGCCGTTGCAATGAATGCAATGTGGTAGCTGACCAGTAGCAAGTAAGTGTTGCTCATTGATCTCTAGCGGTGGTTGATCGTTAAACCATATGTCTTCGGTGCAATTTGAAATACATTGAAGGTGATTAATCGAGCCGTGACATTCATACACCATAGACTCTGAAAATCCAGACTTTTGGAAGTGCCCATCAACATTAGTAGTGTAAATAAAACTATTTGAGGACTTTGATGCACACCATTGCTTCAAAATATCAAACCCCAGGTGAGGGTTGGTTCGCTTATATAGTTGGTGACGGTGACCATAAAACCCCCATGCACGCTGCGGATTTGTAACAAACCACTGTGGATTTGCTAAGTCCTCAAATGATAATTGTTCAGATTCAAAATTAGGGTGTGCTTTCCAGAAGCCTTTGTTGCCACGGAAGTCAGGTAACCCAGAATCTACGCCCATGCCTGCACCTGCAATAATAAGTAAGCTATCGGCACATAGTATGGCTTCAGCGGCGTTCTCTATTTCAGTTGATAACATAACTGTTTCTCCTTTGAATTATGTAACCTACAACCTGTGTTGAAAGGTTTAAATGTGCTATTTAAAAAATATATTAACTAAAAAATATTTATCGTATCAATTATACGAAATAATATTTGAATATTTTTTATGTAAGGCGTATAGTTATTCTAAATTAATCGTTTTAGGTGTACGAAATGAATATTAAGATAGAAAATATTGCTGATATTTTTGTTGGCCGTGCTAATGGCGTATATAAAAGAGAAGGTGTTGCGGAGTCAGACCCACTGCTGTTACAAGGAGCAGATATTAGTAAAGATGGGGAGATGACGACCAAAAATATGATACGCGTAAAAATCACAAGTACACGTAATTTAGACCCCTATTTCTTAAAGCCTAATGATGTTGTTATTTTGTCTAGAGGGAGCTCTATAAGAGCTTGTTATATTGATAAAGAGATAGGAAATGCGAAGGTATTAGCCTCAGCAAATACTATTATTATAAGAACAAATAAAGAGAAAATACGTGGCGAAGTTTTAGCTGCTTATTTCAACTCTGAAGTAGGTAAGGATTCATTGCAGGCATCAAGCACAGGGGCTGTTATTCACCATATACCTGCATCAGTGCTAAGGAATATTGAAATCCCTCTTCCTTCTAAACAAAAACAAGACAATATCGCTGAATTATTTTATGCTGGACGTGAAGCATATAAAAGCACATTAACATTAGCGGAACAACAAAAGAAAACAGTAGAGGCAAAAATGATTGATTTAATGCAAGGAGCTGAATCATGAAGTCGATTGAAACTCATGTTAGGAACTTTTTAGATTTATCACGCGGACACCGAGAAAGTGCTGAAGAAGTTTTACATGTATTAGCTTTGTTAGTACTGATTAAAAAAAATGACAAACATCAATATTTAGATTTATTTAAATCGGCACCCAATCAGCAGAGAGATAAATTTAAAGAACTAGTCAATGAGCTAAAAAAAAGAGAGATTGTAGGAAAGTTAGAAATCACAGCTCTAAATTTATTTAACGATGGCTTGTTTAGTAAAGCCATCTATTTAATCAATGACGTTGCAGAGGCCGATTTTTCAACATTTTCTGTTTGTATTCGTAATGTTTTACTTGAGATAGAAAGCTACCAAAACAATAGTATAAGTACCAATACAGTAGCGGATTTGTTCTCTAAGTTAGTAGGTGACGTATCTTCAGAAACCATTATTTATGATGGTGCTGCTGGTTACGCTAATATAGTAAGTAAAATTGAACAGGCTAAATTTCAAGTAGAAGAAATTAATGAACCTGTCGCTGAACTCAGTAAAATACTGCTATTACTACAAGATAAAGAAGTTACTTTTAAAGTAACCAATAGCTTATTTAATCCATCATTTATCAAAACAAATAAAAAAGCAGATATTGCGGTAATGACACCCCCTATGAGGATAAGATTTTCAGCTGAAGAAAGAAGCATGCTGACTAATAAAGGTTACATTGTTGTTCACTCTGATAAACCAGTTCCTACTTCTGCATCTGATACACTTTGGGTTCAGCAAGCATTAGCTAATGTGAACGACAAAGGAAAGGTGATGATACTTTTACCTCAAGGCTGGCTGTTTAGAGGTGGGTACGATGCAAAAGTGAGAGAGTATTTACTTAATAATGATTGGGTAGAAAGTGTAATTCATCTGCCTTCTCGTATTTTAAAAAATGTCATGCTAGCACCCGTACTTGTAATTTTAAATAAAAACAAGGAAGTTCCAGGGGAAGTTAAATTTATTGATGCGACAGCATTTGCTCAGAAAGATGGCAGGAATGTTTCAATCTCACCTGACAATATTCAGCTTATTGCAGAATTAGTCCAAGGAAAACATCCTGAACATAAAGCGTATCAGTCTGTTTTATTACCTGATGTAATAAAAAATAATGGGACATTAAATGTTGGTCATTATATAAAGCAAGAGAGCACCTGGACACCACCTGACTTAGGTCAGGAAATGATTAAATTAGGAAATTGCATGACTGATTTCGATGTTGCACAAAAAAAACTAACTAAACTCTTAAGTGAATAAGTAAGTTAGGAAATGAGCACTGAAAACAGTTAGAAAAATAGAAAATTAAGAAAGGCTTCTATAGTCTATAGTCTCTATCCTCATACAAATAAGAAATGATTAGTTCGATGATAAAACAAGGACATAAAATTGAATAAACAACAATTAGCAGCCAAAATTTGGGAATCTGCTAATCAGATGCGTTCCAAAATTGAAGCCAACGAATATAAAGATTACATTCTGGGCTTTATTTTCTACAAATATCTATCAGATCAACAAATAAAATTCGCTAAAAGCATAGATATGTCTGATGCTCAAATAGCACTATTAAGCGAAGACGATGCAGAAACAACAGGCCATATAAGAAAAGAGCTAGGCTACTTTATTGCCTATGACAATTTGTTTTCAACATGGTTGGAAAAAGGCAGTGATTTTGATGTCTCCAACGTGCGTGATGGCTTATCCGCCTTTGAACGCCTCATACACACCAACCACAAAAAACTGTTTGATGGAATTTTTAACACCCTGCAAACCGGCCTTAGTAAATTAGGCGAAAGCGCAGCCAAACAAACCAAAGCGATTAGTGACTTGCTGCAACTCATCAAAGCGATCCCAATGGATGGCAAGCAAGACTATGACGTACTGGGCTATATCTACGAATATCTGATTGAAAAGTTTGCCGCCAATGCGGGCAAAAAAGCCGGTGAGTTTTATACACCCCATGAAGTATCACTGCTCATGTCAGAGATCATCGCGCACCATTGTAAAGATAAAGAAAAAATAGAAATTTATGACCCGACCAGTGGCTCAGGTTCATTATTGATTAATATCGGTAACAGTGTTGCTAAGCATGTGGATAGCCAAGACCACATTAAATACTTTGCCCAAGAACTCAAGAAAAACACTTACAACTTAACCCGTATGAACTTAATCATGCGCGGTATAAAACCTAACAATATTGTCACTCGCAACGGCGATACCCTTGAAGACGATTGGCCTTACTTTGACGAGAACGACCCGCAAGGCTACAACCCTCTTTATGTGGATGCCGTGGTCTCCAACCCGCCTTATTCACAACAGTGGGATTCAGAGCACAAAGAAAACGACCCGCGTTACTCACGCTTTGGCTTAGCGCCTAAAACTAAAGCCGATTATGCTTTTTTGCTGCACGATTTATATCACCTAAAACCTGACGGCATGATGGCGATTGTTTTACCCCACGGCGTATTATTTCGTGGCGGTGAAGAAGGCACGATTCGTAAGCAGTTAATTGAGCAAAACCACATAGCTGCCATTATCGGTTTGCCTGCCAATATCTTTTTTGGTACAGGTATTCCTACCGTTATTTTGGTGTTACGCCAAAAGCGTGAAAATACCGATGTACTTGTCATTGATGCCTCTAAACACTTTTTAAAAGTGGGTAAAAATAATAAGCTGCAAGCCTCAGATATTAAACGCATAGCGGATGCGGTGATTAACCGTGAAAGCAATCCAAAGTTTTCACAGTTGGTAAGTAAAGAGACCCTACGCGGAAACGATTACAACCTGAATATTCCAAGATATGTCGATTCTGCCGCCGCTGCCGAAAGTTGGGATTTACACGCCACTATGCTCGGCGGTATCCCCGTGAGCGAAATCAAGCAGTTTGACCATTATTGGCAAGCCTTTCCTGAGTTAAGAAAAGCGTTATTTAGTAATAATTCAAGCCACTATGCTCAGTTAGCGATTGCGGTTGATGAGGTAAAGCACACCATTACCCAGCACAGCGAAGTAAAAAGTTTCGCTCAAAGCTATGCCAATGCCTTTGGTGATTTTGATAGCTACCTTAAAACCGAGTTAATCACTCAGTGGGGCGCAATTAAAATTACTCAACAGGAAGTCGTACTAAGCCATGAACTTTTTACCCGCTTAGAAAAAACGGCTCTAAACGACATTACTTTAATCGATAAATACCAAGCCTACCAATTGCTGAATAATCACTGGCAAAGCATCGCCGCTGATTTAGAAATGCTACAAACCGAAGGTTTTGAGGCCAGCAAACGGGTTGACCCCAATATGGTCAATAAAAAAGTCAAAGGTAAAGACACCGAAGTACAAGACGGCTGGAAAGGTCATATACTGCCCTTTGATTTAGTACAAGTCACGCACTTGAATGACGAGTTACAAGCTCTTAAACAGCAAGAAAACCGTTTAGCCGAAATAAGTACCGAAGTTGAAACTATACTCGATACCTTTTCTGAAGAAGAGAAAGCCTTAGAGTCGGTTAATGATAATGGCGATAGCTTTGTGAATGCCGTCGTGGGCAAAGCCGCTAAACAATTGAAAGCAGAAGTTAAACAAAGTGGTGCGTTTGATGTCGAAAGCTATGAAGCCAAAATCATTGAGGTGGATGATTTAATTAATGAAGAAAAAGCTTTGAAAAAATCCGTTAAAGCAGAGGCCGAGGCATTGCATCTTAAAACCAAAAGCACTATCGAAAACTTAAGCGACGAGCAAGTGAATGATTTACTAGATCTTAAATGGATCACTCCATTGCTTGCTGAGTTAAGTCAATTGCCCACTAACCTGATTCATGAGCTCACCAGCCAAGTGCAAAAGTTGGCAGATAAATACGCCACGACTTATGCTGATGTTGCTAATGATATTAAAAACACCGAGCAAACACTATCAGTTTTAATTGACGAACTCACGGGGAATGAGTTTGATAGGCAAGGCTTGGCTGAATTAAAAGCGTTTTTGCAGGGCGAATAAGATGAGTGTAGAAAATAACATGCCTGCGCTTCGGTTTGAAGGGTTTGGTGGGGAATGGGCAAGTAGTGAATTAGGAAAATTATTAGATATTACATCAGCAGCTAGGGTTCATAAAAATGAATGGACGGATGCAGGTGTGCCTTTTTTTAGAACGAGCGATGTTGTATCTATCTACAAAGGTCAAGAAAATAAAAAGGCTTATATTTCTTTAGAACTTTATAAAGAATTATCGGCTAGATCAGGCATCGTCAGAAAAGATGACCTTTTGATAACAGGTGGCGGATCAATAGGAATACCGTATTTAATTACGACAGTCGATCCTATGTATTTTAAAGATGCAGATTTGCTATGGCTAAAAAACACTACAGGTACAAACGGGTATCTTCTTTTTACATTTTTCTCTAGCCCACCTTTTAGAAAATATATTAATAGCATTACTCATATTGGTACGATCTCACACTATACAATTGAACAGGCGAAAACTACGCCAATCCATATATCTAAAGAAAGTGAAGAACAAGCCAAAATAGGTAATTATTTTCAACAGCTCGACACCCTAATCGCCCAGCATCAGCAAAAACACAACAAGCTGTTAAACCTTAAAAAATCCCTGCTCGAAAAAATGTTCCCAAAACAAGGCGCAACCATGCCAGAGATTCGTTTTAAAAGCTTTAGTGAGGAGTGGGAAGAGAAAAATCTGGGGAGTATTTGCGATTTTTTTAGGGGAAAACATTTAAGTTGGAATGATATACAAAGTGATGGTAATTATGAGTGTGTTTTGTATGGTCATCTTTATACTGATTACGGAATGGTAATAAAAAATGTAAATTACTTAACAAATACAAATTCTAATAATTTGATTCGTAGTTGTTCTGGTGATGTTTTAATACCTAGTTCTGATACAACGCCAACAGGGTTAGCAAGAGCAACGAGTATTGAAAAGAATGAAGTTATTTTGGGAGGAGATATTAATATCCTACGACCAAAAGGTTTCTTAGTGGGTAGTTTTCTTTCATATAATATTAATGGTAATAGACAAAAGCTAATAAAGCTTATTAAAGGGACGACTGTTAAACATTTGGTAAATTCTGATTTGCAGAGTGTAGAGCTATTTATACCTAAAAAAATTGATGAGCAAAAAAAGATAACAGTGATGTTTGAACACCTAGACACCCTACTAAATCAACACCAAGCCCAACTAAAAAAACTCAACAACATCAAGCAAGCCTGCTTAGAAAAAATGTTTGTGTAAATAATTCGAATGGAGTGAGCAGATGATTTTAGAAAATAAACTCGGCATCACCGATGCGGTAGAGCTGGCAAGGCTTGAAGAAAAAATAAGCAAAGCCCAAGCCCATAAACTATTTAGCAGTGGCTTTTTAGACACCCTAAATGCAGGTAGTTTTCAGGCCTTGGCAAGCATTCATCACTCCCTTTTTGGTGAGATTTATGACTTTGCAGGTAAAGTTCGTAAGGTCAACATTGCCAAAGGAAATTTTAGGTTTGCCCCTGTGATGTATTTGGAGGTGTCTTTAAAAAATGTAGAAGCGATGCCACAAACCAGCTTTAATGAAATCATCGAAAAATATGTAGAAATGAACATTGCCCACCCTTTTAGAGAAGGCAATGGTAGAAGTACACGTATATGGCTTGATCTAATACTTAAAAAAGAACTTAAACAGGTGGTAGATTGGCAGCGCGTGGATAAAAATGATTATTTAATGGCGATGGAGCGCAGCCCCGTTAAAGACATTGAGATTAAATACCTATTGCAGCAAGCCTTAACTGATCAAATTGATAACGCTGAAATCTACATGAAAGGCATTGATGCCAGTTATTACTACGAGGGCTATACTCTCTATAAAACCGAAGACATTACGGATGATAAAGCATGACCTTTACAACAGAAGCCACATTTGAAACAGCCTTAATCGAAGAGTTAAAAAATAAAGGCTGGGAAAGTGACGTATTAAAAAACCCGACCGAAGCGGATCTACTGAAAAACTGGGCGGCGATTTTATTTCAAAATAATCGTAATATTAACCGCTTAAACGATGTGCCGCTAAGCGAGACGGAAATGCAGCAAATCGTCGAGCAAATTCGTGAGTTAAAAACACCGCTTAAACTGAACGGCTTTATTAATGGCAAAACTGTCGCCATTACCCGCGATAACCCCGACGATCCATTGCATCTAAGCAAAGAGATCAGCCTAAAAATTTATGACCGCCAAGAAATAGCCGCTGGGCAAAGCCGTTACCAAATTGTGCAGCAACCCCGATTTGTCAAAGCCTCTAAAATACTTAACGACCGCCGTGGCGATGTGATGCTATTGATTAACGGTATGCCCTTAATTCATATAGAGCTTAAACGTAGCGGTGTTCCCGTCAGCCATGCCTACAACCAAATCGAAAAATATTCCGCCGAGGGCGTGTTTACGGGGTTGTTTTCCTTGGTGCAGGTATTTGTCGCCATGGAACCCAGTGAAACTGTCTATTTTGCTAACGCAGGCATGGATGGCAAATTTAATAAAGACTTTTACTTTCATTGGGGAAATATTGATAACGAACCGATGAATGACTGGAGAGATATTGCATCATGGTTTTTGTCTATTCCTATGGCGCACCAACTCATTGGTTTTTACACCGTAGCCGATGGTTCCGACGGCGTGCTAAAGGTGATGCGCAGCTACCAATACTATGCTGCCAACGCCATCTCGGACAAAGTATCCACAACCAACTGGGGCGATAAAGACCGTTTAGGTGGCTATGTGTGGCATACCACAGGGTCGGGAAAAACCATGACCAGTTTTAAATCAGCACAACTTATTTCGCACTCGAAAGATGCCGATAAGGTGGTTTTTTTAATGGATAGAATCGAGCTAGGTGTGCAATCTTTGCTAGCCTATCAGGACTTTGCAGGGGATGGTGAAACGGTACAAGCCACCGAAAATACGGGCGTATTAATCACCAAACTCAAAAGTAGTGATCCTGCAGATACCTTGATTGTTAGCTCGATTCAAAAAATGAGTAATATCAGTGAAGAAGCCAATGACGAGGGCGTGAGCTTTCAAAGCCACGATATTGAAATAATAAACAATAAGCGACTGGTGTTTATTATTGATGAAGCTCACCGATCTACCTTTGGCGATATGCTGATCACCATTAAACAAACCTTTCCTGCTGCGATATTATTTGGTTTTACTGGCACGCCAATTCAGGATGAAAACCAAAGGAGACACAATACTACATCAACCGTGTTTGGTAACGAACTGCACCGCTACAGCATTGCCGATGGCATTCGCGATAAAAATGTATTGGGTTTCGATCCTTACAAAGTGATGACTTATAAAGATAAAGACCTAAGAACAGCAGTCGCCCTGCTAAAAGCCAAAGCGAATACTGAAAGCGAAGCCTTCGCAGACACTAAGAAAAAAGAAGTGTTTAATCACTACATGCGTAAAGTCGCTATGGCGGGATACACCGAGGCCGATGGCAAGTATGTGGAAGGCATTGAAGATGACGTACCCAAGTCGCAATATACCCGTGCAGAACACCAGAAAACAGTGGTTGACGATATTATTGAAAATTGGACGAGCCTGAGCCAAAACAGTAAGTTCCACGCCATCTTTGCCACCAGTAGTATTGCTGAAGCGATTGCGTATTATCGCCGTTTAAAACAAGCTACACCGTTATTAAAAATAACGGCCCTTTTTGATCCGAATATTGATGACGGCAGTAGCTATGCAGATAATACAAAGTTAAAACAAGATGGATTAATCGAAATTATTACCGACTATAACGCGCAATATGGTCAGGATTTCACCTTAGCTAACCATGCTTTTTTCAAAAAAGACCTTGCCGCGCGGCTCGCCCATAAAAAACCCTATTTACGCACCGAAAAAACACCAGAACAACAAATTGATCTGTTGATTGTAGTCGATCAAATGCTCACGGGGTTTGACTCTAAGTGGTTGAATACTCTGTATCTGGATAAGGTGCTCAAATATGAAAATATCATACAGGCCTTTTCTCGTACTAATCGCCTTTACCTTGAACATGAAAAACCCTTTGGCACGATTCGTTATTATCGTTACCCGCACAGTATGGAGCGCAATATTAATGATGCGGTTAAGCTGTATTCCGGTGATAAACCAGTCGGGCTTTTTGTCGATAAACTGCCCAACAATTTGAAAAAAATAAATGCCATTTATGATGATATTGTTGAGCTATTTGATAATGCTGCAATTAATAACTTTGAAAAATTGCCAGCAGATTCTTCAGTCTGTGGTCAATTTGCAAAATTGTTTACAGGCTTAAATGACTATTTAGACGCGGCGCAAATTCAAGGTTTTGTTTGGAGCAAGCTAAACTACCTTTTTGGAAAAGGTAAGCAACAAACCGAAGTGACGTTAAATCTTGATGAAAATACTTATTTGATATTAGTATTACGTTATAAAGAGTTATCCAGTGGCAGCGGTGAAGGTGGCGGTTTAGATGAAGTGCCATTTGAAATATCAGGTCATTTAACGGAAATAGACACAGGTAAAATCGACTCGGATTATATGAATTCCCGCTTTGATAAATACCTAAAAACGATGCAAACAGACGATGCAAGTAGCAAGGATATTGAAAAAACAGTCGATGAGTTGCATAAATCGTTTGCCACCCTCACCCAAGAAGAACAAAAGTTCGCCAATATTTTTCTTAATGATGTGCAACGCGGCGATGTTAAACCAGAACAAAGTAAAACCTTTAGAGAGTACATCACAGAATATCTAGCTGCCGCTAAACAGTCGCAAATTAATGCGGTTGTTAGCGTACTGGGTAACACAGAAGACGAAAATATCACCGCATTTAAAAGTAAGTTACGCAGTATGATGAATACTGGAGTAACTGCGGCCAATATCAATGACTTTGGCCGTTTTGATGATTTAAAAAGCTGCGTTGATAAAGCCAAAGCGAGGGCTTATTTTGAAGAATTAGACGGCGCTAGTATTCCGGTATTTAGGGTCAATATAAGAGTGGATAAGTTGCTTCAGAATTTTATTATAAGTGATGGCTTTGATTTGTAATTTTTATATGCGCCTGCCCTACGTTGCTCCTAAAATAACTTATAAGATTTATGGGATAACCTCGTTGTGACAAGGATTTCAGATATCTAAAAAGGGGTATGAATAATGAACTCAATCTATTTTGATACTAGATTTCACACTGAAGAAGATATTGAAGAATGGCCGGAAGCATTTGCGATCATCACAGCGTATGCCACTACGGGTGAAAGGTGGTCAGATCAAATGAATGAGGCCGCTGATGAAGCTTTAAAGGCGATGCTTATATGTAAATCACCTTGGACAAAAAGGATTACAGGTTACTCACCTGAAACAGGACATGCTGAGCCAGGCTGGGCTTCAAACATTACTTGGGGTCAAGCATGTGATCTAGGTTTAGAATTTAAGCAAGATGCTATTTATTACGTGTCAAAAAAAACACTGAGTGTCAGTTATTGTGATGAAAGGCGTAAAGCGATTCATATTGACGAGTTTCTAAATAGGAATTCCATTCATTCTGGTGGTAAAGGGGGTTGAAACCCAAAAACCTCAAACTAAGAATAAAAAATAAAGGAAATGTATAAAATGATTTATTATTTTGCTTATGGATCTAATTTACATCCTATGCGGTTATTGAAAAGAGTTCCGTCTGCTAAGTTCATTGGCGTTGTTCAGTTAAGTGGCTATAAGCTTACCTTTCATAAAAGAAGTGTTGATAAGTCTAGTAAATGTAATTTATTTAAAACTGGGGACTCTTTAGATATAGTATACGGGGCAATATATGAGATCGCACCAGAAGGTAAGAGTACTTTAGATAAATTTGAAGGAAAAGGTTCTGGTTACATAGATAATCAAATCCAGTTTTATTATCAAGACAACGAGTACAATTGCTTTACTTATCTAGCTCAACAATCATATATCACAGATAGCCTTAAGCCCTATCACTGGTATAAGGAAATGGTTGTACTTGGTGCAAAGTATTTAAAATTCCCAAGTACGTATATTTCATCCATTGAATCAGTGGAATCAATCGATGATCCAGAGAATAAAAGAAGTATTGAAAAGTCTGAATTGTTGCAGGAAATTAAAAATTACGGCGAACAACATGAAATTTTAGGTGGTACTGTCTCAGAGTAAAAATTTGAATTTGTGTACCAATTGATTATGAAACAAGTAAAACAATTCTAGGAGGTATCGGTGGAAGAAATAGGACTATTTTGGTTATTCTGTTGTGTGATTATTGGTGTCATTGCCGGCAAAAAAGGGAGGTCTGGATTCGGATATTTTTTACTTTCTTTTCTATTAAGTCCACTTGTTGGGATTATTATCGTGTTAATTATTGACGACAATAATAAAATAATTGAGAAAAAGAAGATTTCATCTGGGAAAAATAAGAAATGTCGATTTTGTGCTGAACTTATCAAGCCGGAAGCAATAATTTGTAGGTATTGCGGAAAAGACATAGTTTGACTTAAGGTAAGGGTTAAGCGATTAAAAGACCAGCCTGCTTCATTCCCATCCTATAAATCTTGGCAATAAATGCAACACCCTATGATTTTCTGAAATGCAAAAAAGGCAACAAGCAATGCGATTGGTTTACCTACTCCTTAGCTGTGTATTATTCACCAGCGTATACTACATCCAATATAAAAAAGAAATAATTCAACAAGTCCATGTACTACCCACTGTCGAAGATGGAAGAGGGCTTAAACTAAGTAAACAAGTAACAGTAGCTAATAGCAAACGCACAGCTTTAGTCATAGGTAACAGTGCCTACGGAGGTGGCGATAGTCTAGGCCCGCTAAAGAATCCGGTCAATGATGCAACTGATCTTGCTGCCAAGCTAAAAAAACTTAACTTTGATCTCGTCAACAACGTTCCCTTACTTAACGCCAACAAGCAACAAATCGAGCAAGCTGTAAAAACCTTTACCACAGAACTTAAGCAGGGCAACCTAGGGCTATTTTTTTACGCAGGACATGGGATGCAAATAGATGGTGTTAACTACCTATTGCCACTTGGCTCCAACTTTAAAAGCAAAGCCGATGTTAAATACAATGCAGTTAACTTGGACTGGGTATTAGCTGAACTAGAGAGTGCTAAAAACCCCATTAACTTTATATTACTTGATGCTTGTCGCGATAACCCCTTTCTAGGGTTTCGAAGTAGTTCTAAAGGACTAGCAGAAAGCAGAGCACCCGAAGGTAGTCTAATCTCCTTTTCTACAGGTCCCGGTAAGGTGGCTGCAGATGGATTCGAGAATAGGAACAGTCCTTATACGCAAGCACTACTTAAAGCTCTCGATAAACCAGGTATGGAAGTTCTTAGCCTTTTCAAATCCGTACGCCGAAACGTCAAAAAAATCACCTATAACCAACAAACTCCCTGGGAAAGTCATTCATTGACTGAAGATATTTATTTCAATGGCAGTCTAAAAGACCGCGTTTCGGATCAGCAAAACATGCTGCAACAACTGGCAGAAATAAGAAAACAGCAACAAACGACGAATCAGCAATTACAACAAGCCATCAAACAACAGCAGGAAGCAAGGAGTAACGTCCAGAAACAACAAGCGAGCAACGCACTAAAACGAGCCAGAACCGCGGCAGAGAAAATTCGAAGTCAAGCAAAAAAGATTGGTGTGATCATTAATCCATCCGCATTAGAAGAGGATGGGATGGATGCTTTTGCAGAAGCTCTAACAATACAAAACCAAGCCTTTATCATTGCGACTAATCAGCGAGAGGATAGTGAGGAATACGATAAAGCAGAAGTAAAACACACTAGTGATGCTTACTTGAACTATCTAAAAAACTGTAATTCACCTTGCGCCTACAGCAAACATGCTGAATCAGCTTATAAAAACCTACAAAGCAAACTAGATACTGAGGCCTATCAACAAGCAACTATCAAAAGCGATCCAAAGTCTTATCAATACTATTTAGAAAACTGCAATATTATCTGTGCATATCAAGAACAAGCACAACAGAACTTAAAAATTAGCACACAAATAGAACAGGATATAAAACTAGATAATGAATTTTACAAACGTGCAATGAAAATAGGAACTACGCCAGCATTGGCGGCTTATCTATACAGTTGTGAAATATGCTTAGATACCTCGAAAATTAAAACACACTGGAACAAAGATGTAATATCACAGCTCCCCTATGAAGCGTTACAGGAGGTTGAGCATTATAATGATCAAATGCAGCAGGTTGAGTATTAAGTAGGCCGAGCGTAAATTGATATTAGTGCTCTACAAGCCTTGATATATCTAAATTCGTATCATTTTTACTACATAATTGATTAGTGCTAAAAAAATCTATTTTTAGTCCATTATGTCCAAAACCGAACGGTTTTGGACAGCTATTTTGTTTCGTTTCTATGGCTTTTGTCTCAGAAATACTAAAAATAACTGCTTATTTCATCATCACGAATTCTTACCGACAACCAAAGAGGAGCCGAACTTACCTTTTTTATGCTAGCCATAGGGGCGGGAGGGTGAGAGAGAAACCCGCCCTTACCCGATTTGGCGTTGCTATGATACAAGCGCAGCCTTTCGTTCAAGTTTAAGATTCTGAAATGCCGAATTATTTAAATCAAGTACTTCCCTATTAATATAAACGGAAACAATATCTAATTCAGCAACAGGCCATATCCCCGAGGGGATTTTTATATTTTGTCCGCTTGCACCCAAGCATTCACAGTCTTCGAATTTGTAATTTACAGCAGTACCCATTTTAACCTCACTTAGATGTATACCCATCACTTGCCATACTCGACTCAAGCTGGCTCATATATTCCTTCCCACGCCACATTACCGCGTGCGTGCCTCGCGTTGGATTATTGATATAATAAATGCACATATCCCCTTCAAAATCACCAATCCCTGATATTACAGAAACATAGTCATAGCATGCAATATATGCTGGCAAGCGACCTTTCGCGCTACTATTCACTGCCGAAGGTGGAACGGTTCCTTGTTTAATTATTTTACCTTTGACGTTAATCCGTTTTGTACCTCGTACTGCATTTCCTGGATAATTGGTATATGCATTCCATATATCATTTAATGCCTTATCATTAACTCTACGTTGGATCTCTTCAGGATTTGTTTTAGGTTTCTCTGGCTGTGCGGTTGCCAGTTTCTTCTGTGAATCAGAATCACTGTAAGCTACCAAAAAAAACTTAAACAAAGACTGGTTACAGCAATAATTCTTTTCATAATTTATCTTCACGTCCTATGGATTATTGTTAGTTCGACGGACGTATTAAACGCCTATCTATATTATTCACAGATTTATCGAAATAGACTAGCGACTAATGTGAACAATTGCAAGTATTTTAACTGCCTATAGGGGGTCTTGTGGAAGACCCCCTACAAGACTTATTTCACCACTAAGCCTCCTCCCTATGTTAATCCCTCACTTCAAACCGAGGGGTTAACCCATTTGTCATATTTAGCTAATGCTTAACATTAAAATATAAAAGGGTTCACAATTGACGTTAATACAATCACTCGGGTTTTATCTATATTCTGATTATTGGTTACACATCAACCGACCAGCAGCCGACCAAAAAGAGGAGCGTTAATTTCTCAGAATGACCACCTAAATGTTAGAGTAACATCAGCTTACTAATACAGACTAGCGAGTCTTACAGACCTAAAAAACTCTTGATACCCAATCATTAGTTATTTATCTCATTTACTATTCACAACAAAAAGGCACTTAACATGAAAATAGATATATATAAAAGCACAAAAAACGGAACGAAATATTTATCCGTTCCAGAAGGAACCGTCATGGAAGAATTAAATCTTCCTGTAGATACTAACTCAGATTTTTTAGCACTATCCCCATTTAAAAGCAGCATAGATATTATTCATGGACAGTCACGCATTGCACTTGATGAAGATGATGTAATTAACCAAATAAAGGAAAAAGGCTACGCTACCCACCAAGTCACGACGGAAATAAGAATCAGCACAACACAAAGCTAAAGCGAGTTCTTACTACCTAACATACACAGCAAGACATCACAGATAAGGATGAGTGATGGGGGCTAAATTCTTCCAGCACCGCCACACTCTAGACCGACACCCTGGCTAAGTTTTTAGCTGGCGAGTTTTAAATACAAAAAGCCCAAAGGAAAAACTATCTAATCAACAGAAAAGCAGGGCAATAAATCAAAAAATACAATAGGCAACAGCTACGGCGCTTACTAATACTGGTCTTTGGCTGTGTTTGGCAACCCTATTGCAACGACATTATGCCAAGGTTTTCACTGTTTAATTTAATGGTGAAAACCTAACAAAACCTAACATTCAAAATGCGATTCAAGAGCAAATTGTGGCAAGGGTTGAGCTCCTCGAAATCCAAAAGCTTACTATTAATGTTACATTAAATTAAGATGAATATTTGTAACATTAAATCAATTGTGATTACGTTAGTGATGAAAATACACTAAGAATGACCTCATTATTTTCTATAATATTTTCAAGTAGATCCGCTAGATTACCAACAGTATCTTTAATGAGATTCTTAATTAGTTTTTTTATTATAATACGACTAATAAGCTTAATTTTATAAACATTTGACCCATCTGATTTTTTCAAAATATACACTCCTTATGTTGTTTTATATATTTATAAAACCTGAGTTAATAATTTTAAAAATACCTACAAGCCGCGAACAACGGTGCTTTCAATAAAAATATTTTGGAAATTTGACTTAATTAAATGGCTAACATCATTTCATTAAATGTAGTAGTAACTTTACTACTGCAATTGTCTTATAAAGCATACATTATGGGACTGTTTTAGCCGGCCATAAAATGCGGCCTGAGAGCGTCTTATTTTATGTCCTATAAATAATTCTCATAAAGTATTAGGACTTATGGGGTTATAAATACCTGATATACCTGACGC
>Ga0209495_1001365_pt1 | contig 17040 bp, 13 predicted proteins | sample EN1Hudsemesocosm_FD_184629 | JGI IMG/M metagenome (GOLD analysis project Ga0209495, IMG submission 184629) | Methane-oxidizing microbial communities from mesocosms in the Hudson Canyon - EN1E Hudson Canyon (SPAdes) (version 2) | ecosystem: Environmental > Aquatic > Marine > Cold seeps | place... | reverse complement strand
GTAGTGTGGATTCAGTTGCCAGGAATGTTATTGGTGCTAAAAAGAAAATTAATTTTACTCCGCAAGAAAGATTGCTGGATAAAATTGCCGGAAAGTTGGGGGCGTCATTTGGGCATGCTTTTGCTAATGCGGTGACAGGTATATCATTACAATAAGTGGCTACGAACAAACTGCAGCTTGCTTCCATGCTATCCCTCAAGACACGGCGTAAATACATCCATGTAGCCTTGGTGACAGCATCGACCGCCAAGGATGGCGGGAATGCAGATATTGCAGGAGCTTTTATCTGCCCTGCTGTCAACAGTCTTGAAAAACAGCATGAAAACAACTCTAGAAAATGAGTAGCCTGTTTTTTGTTTACAGTCATATTGCTATAAGTATAGTGAGGGTTCAGTCTGGATTCAGGCTGAATTAGATATTATTAAGCTCTATCTTGTTGATACAGCTTTTGTTAATTATGTGGAATAAACTATTTCGGATTCATCATGCAGACTATTGCTAAAACTTTATTGTTAACTTTGTGTTTAATGCAGGCAGCATCAGCTGGTACGGCGATAGTGCTTTCTGCTTTAACACTGGATCAGGCGACAAAACAAATTATCGAGCAGGATAAAAATAAAGTGTTAGGTGCAAAAACGGAAGTGATTGAGGGTAAGCAAGTGCATGTTATTAAAATATTAACTTCAGATGGCCGAGTTCAGTATTTAAAGGTTGATGCTGATTCGGGTAAGTTGATTAAGTAGGGTTAGCTGATGCGCATATTAATAGTCGAAGATGAGTTGCTTTTAAGTCAGCAAATTCAGGCGTTTTTTTCAGAGAAAGGGTTTGTTGTTGATGCTGCTGATAATGGAAGTGATGGCTTGTACCTGGCAAAAGAATACCCTGTTGATCTGGCAATTGTTGATATTGGTTTGCCTGATTTTTCGGGGATAGAATTAATTACTCGATTAAGAAACGATGAAATTAATATTCCTGTCTTGTTATTAACAGCCAGAAGTCGCTGGCAGGATAAAGTGGAAGGTCTGGAGGCGGGCGCGGATGATTATCTGGCCAAGCCTTTTCATTATGAAGAATTGCTAGCCCGGGTTAATGCCTTGCTTAGGCGTTCTCAGGGTAAGGCTCATCCAGTTTTAAGTTTTGCCAATATTAAGCTGGATAGTTTGTCTCAAGATGTGACTGTTGATGATAAAAAAATCGAATTAACAGCCTATGAGTACAAAGTTCTGGAATATTTATTGTTTCGTAAAGGTGAAGTGGTTTCTAAATCCGTGCTGACTGAACATATTTATGATGAGGATTTTGATCGCGACAGTAATGTTATTGAAGTGTTTGTGGGGCGGTTGCGTAAGAAAATTGACCCGCAAGGACAGATTAAACCGATTGAAACCTTAAGAGGTAGAGGGTATAGGATTCCTCAGGATAGTGTTTAGTTTAAGGTGAAAACAAATTCATTAAGCTTTCGCCTGCTGCTTTCTGCAGGTTTTATCTTAACTGCTTTCTTTGCTCTGGTTGCTTTTGTTTTGGAGCAGGGTTTTAGAGAAAGTGCAGAGCAAGCTTTAAAAGAAAAATTACAAGTGCATATCTACTCATTGATATCGGTTGCCGAGTTAACCGAAGCTTTAGAGTTGAGCATGCCTGCTACATTACGAGAACCCCGTTTTTCCAATCCTGGTTCGGGTCTATATGCCTCAATAACTCAAGTTAATAACATTTTTGTCTGGCGGTCTGTCTCCGCAATTGGAATGGATTTTTCTTCTCCAGTACCGCTGGAAGCAGGGGAGTCTACGTTTGTAAAAGACGGTCGAGGGCACTTGGTGCTGCATTATGCGGTTATCTGGGAAAATAAATCGGGTTTTGAGCAGTATTATATCTTTTCCGTTGCGGAAAGTGAGTCAGCTATAAGTCAGCAGGTGGAGAGTTTTAGATTGACGCTTAGAACCTGGTTGTTTTTTACGGCTCTTTTATTGGTGGTAATTCAGTTCTTGGTATTGCGATGGAGTTTAAAGCCATTAAGAATAATTGTAACTGATCTAGAGTCTATTGAGGCGGGAAAGAAGACTCGCTTGGATGGGGAGTATCCCGCTGAGTTGAAAGGTCTGGCAGGAAATTTAAATGCATTGGTGAGCAGTGAAAGAGCGCACTTGGAGCGCTATCGAAATACCCTGGCAGATTTGGCGCATAGTTTAAAAACGCCCTTGGCTATTTTGAGGGGCTGCATAGAGCCTGAGGTGGTGAATAAAGAGGGTGTTGCTGAGCAAATCTCCAGAATGAATGAGATTGTTGAGTATCAATTGCAAAAGGCAGCAGCAAAAGGGCAGAAAAAGCTGACGGGTAAGGTTGATGTGTCACAGGTGCTGGAAAAGATTATTTTCTCTTTAGAAAAAGTGTATATCGATAAGGCTATTATTTTTTCTTTTGATCATGAAGAAAGCTGTTTTATGTATTGTGAAGAGGGTGATGTCTATGAGATTGCCGGTAATTTACTGGACAATGCAGCCAAGTGGTGTGAAAAAAATATCAGCATTAGTTTGATTCAATTAAAGCGTGAGGTTGATGTTGATTTTTCATTTGTGTTGCAGATAGAGGATGATGGGCCTGGTATCCCGAAAGAGAAGTTGGATGATATCTTGCAAAGAGGTGTCAGGGCAGATGAAAATATACATGGTCATGGTATTGGTATGGCCGTAGTAAATGAATTGACTATGTTGTTGGGTGGTAAATTATCCGCAGGCAGGAGTGAGTTGTTGGGCGGTATGATGTGGCAGGTTTATTTGCCCTGATTGTCTTGCTGTTATGAAGGAATAAGCCGCAATGTCATTAAGTTACATGACTGGAGCAATCCACAGGTTTCTCGTTCCCACCGTATTCGGTGGGAACGCATACAGTGCTGTGACCCTAGGAGCCTGTCCGAGAATAGAGAATCTGCTGCGGAAAATCCCTTTTGGCCATTTTTTCCGTTCATTCTCGTTAAATAGCGCAACTATTCGCCTCAAATGAACAAAAAAACTGCCTCAAAAGGGCTTTCCCTCGCGACGATTTCTATTCTCGGACAAGCTCCTAGGCAGGTATGTATTCCCACGCGGGAGCATGGGAACAAGATGGGCTAATTTTTTTTGCTAACCTGTGTTTTGTTCATAGTCATATATAAGTTATATGGTTGTAATTAAGTTTACCCTCCCCAAATAAAAATAATTCCTGATTGCCCACAAGCTTCAGTCTTTTTATACAACCCTTCAATGTCTGGATCAAGACATTCTTTACCGAGATGGAGTGTGAAGCTTGCATTACTGGTGCTCTAAAATATCTGAGACTCGTACCTAACCCTATATCTTTTTGTTTAAAATGTAGAGTCAGACATTTTGTAGAGACGTAGCATGCTACGTCTCTACGTATCTGGAAAACCTCAGTTGAATAATGAATTCTAGCTTATTAATGACATATCAATCACGAAGTACACGGAGAAGCTATTTATGTCTTACTGTTGTTTTAAAATGGCTGAGACTCATACGTAATCAGGAAATAATTTATAAAAAGGAAGTGAGGCTTTAGCCTCGCACGATTCAGACGAGGCTAAAGCCTCACTTCCGAAAGATAAGCAGTAGAAAATGAGCGACCTGTTTTTTGTTCACAGTCATATTAAGGGAGATGGAAAAAAATAATCATCCAATCTTGCTGGTCTTTTTGTCCGCCTTTAGCGAGGTAGCAACAGTTACGTAGCTTGCTATGCGCCTGTTGCCACCCCACTGAAGACAAACAAAAATCCTGCCCAAATATCGGACAATTATTTCTTTCCAGATCCCTAAGTTAAGAGGTTCTACAAGATTTTATACTCACACAAAGTCAAAGAGGCACAAGGGAAAGGAAAAGAAAACGTTCTTCTTGGTGGCTTTGTGCCTCTGTGTGAGCATTTTTTTATTTTGAAATACATCTTTTATCCCTAGCTTAATGACATTGGGAGAAACCCGGAAATATGCTTATTAAGAAATTTTATATGAAAAATGTAAATCGGCTGTTGCCTAATTGAAATAAATAAAGCATAATAGCGCTTCTTTCAGTTACTGACTGAAAACATTATGGTTACTGTGTCGGTCCTCTCGCAACGATACGCTGTAAACTCCGCCAGGCCCGGAAGGGAGCAACGGTAGCAGCAGATTCGTGTGCCGAGATGTGGCTGGCATGGTTTCCGCCCAAACTTTCAAATCCCAGAGTCTGTAATGGCTTATCAGGTTTTAGCCAGAAAATGGCGCCCCCAGAATTTTACCCAACTTGTCGGTCAAGAGCATGTTAGTCAATCACTGATTAATGCCTTGCAACATGACAGGCTTCATCATGCTTATTTATTTACAGGTACTCGCGGAGTAGGTAAAACTACTGTTGCCAGAATCCTGGCAAAAGCAATTAATTGTGAAAATCTTCAGGATTCAAATCCTTGTGGCGAATGTCATGTTTGTCGAGCTTTCGATGAAGGTCGATTTTTAGATTTAATAGAAGTTGATGCGGCCTCGAGAACCAAAGTTGAAGATACTCGAGATCTATTGGATAACGCGCAATATGCCCCTAACCAAGGGCGGTATAAAGTCTATTTGATCGATGAGGTGCATATGCTTTCAGGGCATAGTTTTAATGCATTGTTAAAAACATTGGAAGAACCCCCTCCACATGTAAAATTTCTATTAGCAACCACAGACCCGCAAAAAATACCCGTTACTGTTTTATCTCGATGTTTGCAGTTTAATCTTAAGCGTTTATTGCCTGAACAGATTGATGCGCAAATGGCCTATATATTGGCTCAGGAGAAGATTGAGTTTGACCCTGCCGCACTAGTCGCGTTGTCGCGTGCTGCAGATGGTAGTCTACGTGATGGTTTAAGTTTGCTTGATCAGGCGATTGCTTTTGGTAATGGTGAGGTAAGGCAGCAAACAGTGAGTGATATGCTGGGTATTGTTGCTCAGCAACCCGTAGATAATATCTTGTTGGCATTGGCAAATAATGATGCAGTTGATTTATTGCAGAAAATTGCTGATATTACTGAGTTAAGTCCTGATTTTTCAGATATTTTGCAGCAAATTTTAGCGGTATTGCACAGGGTCGCTTTGGCCCAAACAATTCCAGGGTTTGTTGATAATCAGTTTGATTCGGATATTATTGAGCAGTTAGCGGCTAGTCTGTTAGCAGAAGATGTGCAGTTGTTCTATCAAATCGCACTTATTGGCCAGCGAGATATAGAGTTGGCGCCTGATTTGCGCAGCGGTTTTGAAATGGTTATGCTAAGAATGTTAACCTTTAAGCCAGATTCTAGTAAAGAGCTTGTTGCTCCAGTATCCAAATCTTCCAATAAGGCTGTTGCTAACAGAGAGCCTAAAGCGCCGCAGCCCGCGGCGGTTAAAAAAGCACCTCAGCCAGTTTCTGCTATTTCAGGTAATAACTGGGCGGATACGGTGATTGCTCTAAATATAAGAGGGTCTACACGTGAGTTGGCCAATAATTGTGTGTTGGAAAGTCTGGATGATTATAGTTGTCAGTTGATTTTAAATCCGGGGCATATGATCAGCCCTCGCTCTGAATCAACTTTAGAAAAGGCATTGCAGGATTATTGTGGGAGACCAGTTAAGTTAACCATTAAAACAGAAAAGAGTGATGTTTCAACACCAGCGCAACAATTGGTGCAGCAGCAAGAAGATAGGCAGCAGGCTGCGGTTGATTCAATTAATAGTGATGAAAATGTTCAGGCATTAAAAGAAGGTTTTGATGCTCGGGTGATGCCAGGTACTATTGAGCCACTATAAATAACAGTAAACAAGGCGGAGAAAATATGAAAAACGCACTGGGCAATATTATGCAGCAAGCCCAAAAAATGCAGGAAGACGTTAAAAAAGCACAAGATGAGTTGGCGGCTATGCAGACTTTAGGTGAATCTGGTGGTGGCTTGGTGTCAATTATCATGACGGGCAAGCGTGAAGTGAGAAAGGTAACTATAGATGACTCTTTGCTGGGTGATGATAAGGATATGTTAGAAGACTTGGTTGCAGCGGCATTTAATGATGCTGTGCATAAGGTTTCTAAAATGAAAAAAGAAAAAATGGCAGAAGTGACTTCTGGCTTGCCATTACCTCCAGGTTTTCAAATGCCATTCTAATGCAAGGAAAAGGGCTGTTAGGTCAGTTGATTCAGAGTTTGTGTTGTTTGCCTGGGGTTGGCCCAAAATCGGCTCAGCGTATGGCATTTCATTTATTGCAGCGAGATCGAAATGGCGCGAAGCAACTGGCTAATACACTGCTGCAAGCAGTTGATGAAATCGGTTATTGTCAGCAATGTAGAACTTTGACTGATACTGAAATCTGCGATATTTGTGCTCAAGCTTCAAGGGATAAGTCGCTTGTTTGTGTGGTTGAAAGCCCTGCTGATGTCTGGGTGGTCGATCAAGCAACCGTTTTCAAGGGTTTGTATTTTGTTTTGCATGGTCGTCTATCGCCGCTGGATGGTGTTGGGCCTGATGAGTTGGGTTTGGATCTATTGCAGCAGCGATTTGCAACGGGTGAGATTAAAGAAATAATTTTGGCAACTAATTCCACTGTGGAAGGTGAGGCAACTGCTTATTTTATCGCTGAAGTGGCAAAAAAGCATAATATTCAAGCCAGCAGGATTGCCCATGGTGTGCCTATGGGCGGTGAGTTGGAGTTTATAGACAGTGGTACCTTGTCACATGCTTTTGCTGGTCGAAGAGAGATGCTTTAAAGCTTTGTTTTTTGGAGGAAGATATGAGTGATTGTTTGTTTTGTAAAATGGCTAGAGGTGAAATTCAGCCTGATGTGGTTTATCAGGATGAGGCTGTGCTGGCTTTTCGAGATATTAATCCGCAAGCACCCGTACATATATTGATAATTCCTAAAAAACATGTTGCGACATTGAATGATCTCGATGATTCGGTGTTGGCTGGAAAATTGTTGGAAACAGCAATTAAATTAGCTAAGCAAGAAGGTTTGGCTGATGATGGGTACAGGACGGTCTTTAATTGTAATGAGCAAGGTGGGCAAGAAGTGTTTCATTTGCATATGCATTTATTGGGTGGGCGACAAATGAGCTGGCCTCCGGGTTAATCGCTAATCTATTATATTGTGGCCGCATTTTTAAGCTGGCTACGAATAAATCACAGCTTGCTTCTACGTTCTTTGCGTATGGTCGTATTAATTTTTTTAAAAAAGGGCTTGTATAATTATTCTGTATGGTTATAATAGTCAGCTCAATGCAGGCGAGCGTGGCGGAATTGGTAGACGCGCTGGTTTTAGGTACCAGTATCTTATGATGTGAGAGTTCAAGTCTCTCCGCTCGCACCACATTGAATTATTAAAGTTAGCGATAATCATTGCTAGCTTCTCAGCAAGTCCAAGCTATTCAATATTTTGATTTATATATTTTTTTAAAGATAGTTGATAAAAAACTGGTATCAGTTAATAGTTGGACTAGTATAAGTATGAGCTGCCGTCCATCGGCATTTAAAATCACGTATTGTTTGAGGTAAATTAATGCAAGTTTCTGTCGAAAAGACATCGGAATTAAGCCGTAAAATGACTGTTAGCCTTTCTGAAGAAATGCTTCAGGAAAAAATGGATGTCCGATTTAAGTCGTTAGCGCGCGAAGTTAAAATTGATGGTTTTCGCCCTGGTAAAGTCCCTGTTCGTGTTGTAAAGAAAATGTATGAGGACAGAGTAAGAGGGGAAGTGACTGGAGACTTGATTCAATCAAGCTACTTTGAAGCATTGCAAGAGCAAAAAATTAATCCAGCAGGCCATCCGCATATTGAGCCAGTAGAAGATGCTGAAGGCTTTCAATATACTGCTATCTTTGAAGTTTATCCTGAAATATCACTAGACGGTGTTTCTGCTCTAGAAATTAAACGCCCTGTTGCGACTGTTGGACAAGTTGATATCGATGCAATGGTTGCAAAACTAAGAGAGCAAAAGAAAGATTGGGCGGTTGCCGAGAAAGCTTCTGAGAAAGGTGATCGTGTTACAGTTAGTTTTACGGGTGTTTGTGAAGGTGAAAACTTTACTGACGGTAAAGTTGAAGACTATGCTGTTGAGATCGGTGAAGGAAAAATGATTCCTGGTTTTGAAGATGAAATGATTGGTCTTGAAGCAGGTGCAAATAAGAGTTTTGAAATTACCTTTCCAGAAGAATATGGTAATGAGAAATTAGCCGGTAAGCCAACTGCATTTGAAGTTGAATTATCAAAAGTTGAAGTAGCAACTTTACCTGAAATTGATGAAGAATTTATTAAAGCCTACGGTGTAGAAGATGGCTTGTTAGCTTCATTTAATGACGACGTTAAAGCCAATATGGAAAGAGAGTTGGCTCAAGGTTTGAAAGGTAAGTTGAAAAATGCAGTGATGGATGAATTGTATGCAAAAGTACAAATTTCTATTCCAAATGCATTGGTTGACGAAGAAATTAAAAATGTCATGAAGCCTTATGAGGCTAATGTTAAAAAACAGGGCATGAGTCTTGATGATCTTGATCTGCCAAAAGACATGTTTGAAGGTCAGGCAAAGCGTAGAGTAGCTTTAGGTCTTATTTTGGGTGAAATAATTCAGCAGAATGAAATTAAAGTTGATGATGCCAAGGTGAAATCAACGATTGAAGATATGGCTAGCAGTTATGAAAGACCAGAAGATGTACTAGAGTGGTATTACTCTGATGAAAGCCGCTTAAATGAAGTAAAACAAATGGTTTTAGAAGATCAGACTGTTTCATGGGTTGTTGATCAGGCTAAGGTTTCTGATGAAACCGTTAGTTTTGAAGATGTTATGGAAAAACAACAGCAACAACAATAACGACGGCTTACTCACAAGGTTAAATATGAATCAGTATAATGATTTTAATCAATTGAACTCAGCACACATTTCGCCGCAAGCGGCTGGTGGTCTGGTACCTATGGTGATCGAGCAGACTGCTAGGGGAGAGCGTTCTTTTGACATTTATTCACGTCTATTAAAAGAGCGCGTTATCTTTCTGGTTGGTCAAGTCGAAGATTACATGGCTAACCTTGTGGTTGCTCAGTTGTTATTTCTTGAGTCAGAAAATCCTGATAAAGATATACACTTATATATCAATTCGCCAGGGGGTTCGGTCACGGCTGGAATGGCAATTTATGACACCATGCAGTTTATTAAGGCTGATGTAAGCACGATGTGTATAGGTCAGGCTGCAAGTATGGGGTCTTTATTGCTAACCGCAGGCGCAAAAGGAAAGCGCTTTTGTTTGCCTCATTCCAGAGTCATGATTCACCAGCCTTTAGGTGGTTTTCAGGGGCAGGCATCAGATATTGATATACATGCTAAAGAGATTTTGTTAATTAGAGAAAAACTTAATAATATTTTGTCTCATCATACCGGTCAGGCTGTGGATAAAATTCAGCAAGATACGGATAGAGATAATTTTTTAAGTGCTCAGGATGCGGTTGATTATGGCTTGATTGATCAGGTTTTAACCAATAGAGCGCCTGTTGAAAGTAAATAATATTGATTATTATAGTAGTTTCAATATATTCTTTAGTTTTAGTACCATGTTGTGAGGGCTTGATTTATGAGTAAAGACAAAAAAGGCAGTAAGGATGATGAAAAGTTACTGTATTGTTCTTTCTGTGGCAAAAGCCAGGATGAAGTTAGAAAGCTAATTGCAGGCCCATCCGTTTATGTTTGTGATGAATGTGTCGAACTGTGTAATGATATTATTAGGGAAGAGCTTGAAGGAACAAGTGAGTTTGCTGATGGCGAGTTACCTAAGCCAAAGCAAATAAAGGCCGAGCTTGATAGTTATGTCATTGGTCAGGAAGATGCTAAAAAAATGTTATCTGTAGCGGTTTATAATCATTATAAGCGCTTAAGAAGCAATACCAAAAAAGGCGATATCGAGTTAGCAAAATCTAATATTTTACTGATTGGTCCAACCGGTTCAGGTAAAACATTGTTAGCTGAAACATTAGCTCGATTGCTGGATGTTCCTTTTACAATTGCAGATGCAACAACATTGACTGAAGCGGGTTATGTTGGGGAAGATGTCGAAAACATTATTCAGAAAATTCTGCAAAAATGTGATTATGATGTTGAAAAAGCGGAAACAGGGATTGTTTATATCGATGAGATCGATAAAATCACCCGAAAATCTGAAAACCCATCGATAACCAGAGATGTCTCTGGTGAAGGTGTTCAGCAAGCATTGTTGAAGTTAATTGAAGGTACCGTTGCTTCGATTCCTCCTCAGGGTGGAAGAAAGCATCCTCAGCAAGAATTTTTGCAAGTTAATACCGCAAATATCCTGTTTATTGTAGGTGGCGCATTTTCTGGCCTAGATAAGGTTATTAAAGATCGTACTGAAAAAGGTGGGATAGGTTTCTCGGCAGAAATTAAAACTAAAGATGAAACTCAAAATGTGGGAGAGCTTTTCTCACAGATTGAAGCTGAAGATTTGATTCGATACGGTTTGATACCTGAGTTTGTTGGTCGTCTACCTGTCGTTGCAACCTTGGAAGAGTTGGATGAAGAAGCCTTGGTTGAAATTTTAACCCAACCTAAGAATGCCTTGATTAAGCAGTATCAGCATTTATTTGAAATGGAAGGGGCGGAGTTAGAATTTAGAGAAGATTCTTTGCTGGCAATAGCGCGTAAATCTATGGAAAGAAAAACGGGTGCTAGAGGATTAAGAACTATTGTAGAAAATGTTCTGTTAGATACTATGTATGAAATTCCTTCAGCCGAAAATGTTAGTAAGGTGGTTGTTGACGAAGGCGTTATTTTAGGCACTTCTGAGCCTTTGTTGGTTTATGAAGAAACTGAACAGAAAAAAGCATAGGCTATAACTCTATCGCAGCAAATGCGGTGATACGTTAATACTTACGAATAAAAAAGGAACCTTGCTAGCAAGGTTCCTTTTTTTTTGCTTGAGGAAAAGAAGCAAAAGTGTTTTTATAGGTTTAGGTAAGGTGGGGAGTGGGTTGGGGAGGCTTTCTTTATAGTTCTCTTGAATTTCTAAAATAATCCCCCATATATTCAGATCACAGTACGATTAAATAAAGGTTGCTTTGATGGACGAGCTGACAGATTTAAAAAAAATAGACGAATTAACCCCCGTATTACCATTGAGAGATGTGGTGGTTTATCCTCATATGGTTATTCCACTATTTGTGGGTAGAGATAAATCAATAGATGCAATTGAAGCAGCGATGAGTGATGACAAGCAATTGCTATTGGTTGCTCAGAAAGAAGCGGAAATGGATGAGCCGGGATTTGAAGATCTTTATAAGGCTGGGACGCTTGCGAATATATTACAGTTATTGAAATTACCTGATGGGACTGTCAAAGTTCTGGTTGAAGGTGAAAGGCGCTGTAAAGTGGATAAGTATCAAGAAATTAATGGTTATTTTGGTGCAGTAGTGACTGAAATTACAGATCAAATTGATATTTCGGCACAAGAACAGGAGGTACTGCAGCGTACAGTGATTAGTTCTTTTGATCAGTATGTAAAGCTTAATAATAAGATACCACCTGAGGTGCTAAATTCATTGGCGGGTATTGATGACCCTAGTCGCTTAGCTGATACCATTGCAGCACATATGACTTTAAAGGTTGAAGAAAAACAACAAATGCTGGAAATGGATGACATTGTTCAGCGCTTGGAAAGTTTGATGACCTTGATGGAAGGTGAAAGCGATTTGCTGGAAATGGAAAAACGCATTCGTAGTCGTGTTAAGAAACAAATGGAGAAGAATCAAAGGGAATATTATCTGAATGAGCAGATGAAAGCGATTCAGAAAGAATTGGGCGATATGGATGATGCGACTAATGAAATTGAAGAATTAGAAAAGAAAATCAATGCGGCGGGCATGTCTAAAGATGCCAAAACCAAAGCGGATGCTGAGCTAAATAAATTAAAGCTGATGTCTCCTATGTCAGCTGAAGCGACCGTGGTGCGCAACTATATCGATTGGATGGTGGGCGTTCCCTGGAAAAAGAAGACTAAGGTGCGTCATGACCTTAAAGTTGCAGAAGAAGTTTTAGAGGCTGAGCACTATGGATTGGATAAGGTAAAAGAACGGATCTTAGAGTATCTGGCTGTTACGCAAAGAGTTAAGAAGTTAAAAGGCCCTATTCTATGTTTGGTTGGGCCTCCAGGCGTTGGTAAGACCTCTTTGGGGCAATCTATTGCCAGAGCGACTAACCGTAAGTATGTGCGTATGGCGTTGGGTGGTGTTAGGGATGAAGCTGAAATAAGAGGTCATAGACGAACTTATATTGGTTCTATGCCTGGGAAAATATTACAGAACCTATCTAAGATTAAAACCAGAAATCCAATGTTTTTGCTGGATGAAATTGACAAAATGGCAGCAGACTTCCGTGGTGACCCTGCTTCGGCCTTGTTGGAAGTTTTGGATCCTGAGCAAAATCATACTTTTGCAGATCATTATTTAGAAGTCGATTTCGACTTGTCGGATGTGATGTTTGTGGCGACAGCGAACACGATGAATATTCCATCGGCTTTGCTGGATAGAATGGAAGTGATCCGTTTACCTGGTTATACAGAAGATGAGAAAATTAATATCGCTTCGCGATTTCTAGTTTCCAAGCAACTGATCAATAATGGCTTAAAGTCGTCTGAAATTGATATTGCTGAATCGGCAATAAAAAGCATTATCCGTTTTTATACGCGTGAAGCGGGTGTTCGTGGTCTGGAACGAGAGATTTCTAAAATCTGTCGTAAGGTTGTTAAGGGCCTGCTGTTAAAGCCGAGCAAAATTAAGGTCATGGTAGCTGAGGATAATTTATCCGAATACCTGGGTGTACAACGTTTTAGCTATGGCTTGGCAGAAGAGCAGGATCAAATAGGGCAGGTCACCGGTTTGGCCTGGACTGAAGTGGGTGGAGAGCTATTGACAATCGAGTCAGTGATAATGCCAGGCAAAGGTAAGCAATCAGCCACAGGTAAGCTTGGGGATGTGATGAAGGAGTCTATAGAGGCGGCTATGACCGTTGTTAGAAGCCGAGCACAGATACTAGGCATCGATAATGAGAAATTTCAAAAAAATGATCTTCATATTCACGTACCAGAAGGGGCAACTCCAAAAGACGGTCCTAGTGCTGGGATAGGGATGTGTACAGCTATTATCTCTGCATTAACTGAAATCCCTGTTAAAGCCAATGTGGCAATGACTGGGGAAATTACCTTAAGAGGTGAAGTGTTGCCGATAGGCGGCTTGAAGGAAAAATTGTTGGCGGCTCATAGAGGCGGAATTACCACCGTATTAATTCCATCCAAGAATGAAAAAGACTTGGCTGATATTCCAGAAAACATCAAGGAAAACCTGGATATTAAGCCTGTGCATTGGATCGATGAGGTTATTGAGCATGCATTGCAATACATGCCAGTCCCTAAAGAGGCTAGTGAAGAGAAGGACGTGGATTCAAATGTAGCTAATAGCAAAGAAACAAATAGAGTGGCTCATTAGTTGTTTTTTGAACTGAAATTTTGATTAATAACAAAAAAACCATAATTATCGGGCTGTCTGGCAGTTTTTTTCTTGACACTGGGTAAGGGCAGTTGTTATAAATAACCCTGTTTGTTTTACAGGTTTGATATTGTTTTTTTTCGGCAATACTCATTCTAAGAAATTAGCTGGCCCATTTTATATAATATAAATACAATCACTTTACTTCCTAAGGGGGAATAATGAATAAATCGGAACTTATTGACGCAATGGCTGACGCATCTGAATTAACAAAAGCAGACGCTGGACGTGCATTAGATGGCTTTTTAAGTGCAGTAACTGAAGCATTAAGCAATGGTGATCCTGTTGCATTAGTTGGCTTTGGAACATTTGCGGTAAAAGATAGAGCGGAACGTAAAGGGCGTAATCCTCAAACTGGAGCAGAGATTACTATTAAAGCAGCTAAAATTCCTTCATTTAAAGCTGGTAAATCTTTAAAAGATGCTGTAAACTAGATTTCTTTAGTCGGGTGCTTAGCTCAGCTGGGAGAGCATCGCCCTTACAAGGCGAGGGTCGGGGGTTCGATCCCCTCAGCACCCACCAGACTTTGGAGCGGTAGTTCAGTTGGTTAGAATACCGGCCTGTCACGCCGGGGGTCGCGGGTTCGAGTCCCGTCCGCTCCGCCAAATAGGAAAGCCCCGAACCGTAAGGTTTGGGGCTTTTTTTTTGCTTTAAATATAGCTAAAACGGTTTTAGCTATAGTATTGGGTATTTCGCCTGCTTTTTACTTAATTAATCACTTCTAATTTATTTTAAGGATTCTATATGTTGTTAAAGATTAGAGAAAAATCACAGGGCGTTTTTGCCTGGGTCATTTTACTATTGATCTGTGTGCCTTTTGCTTTATGGGGTATTCAAAATTATGTTGGCGGTGGCAGTGAGTCAGCTATTGCTACAGTTGGAGCTAAAGAATTTTTTCAGCAGGATTTAAATAGAGCCTATGCTCAATATAGCCAGAATTTACAAGGTGTGAATTTTGATGAAAAAGAAGTAAAAAAACAAGCCTTGGACAAACTGATTAAGGATGAGGTTTTATTACAGTATGTGGAGCAGGAAGGTTTAGTTGTTACTGACCAGGCGGCTAGAGACTTTATTAAAGGGCTTCAATATTTTCAAACAGATGGAAAGTTTGATAATAAGCAATATAGAGCCTTGTTATCAGCGCAAAGAATGTCTCCAGCTGAATTTGTAGGCAAAATTAAAAAAGCATTGGTGATGGAGCAGTTCCAGCGTAGTGTTGTAGAAAGCAGTTTCGCAACAGATAAAGAGATAGAAGGTTTCTTTAAAATTCAGAACCAGACACGTGATGTAGAGGTTGCGGCTGTCGCTATAGAGAAAGTTGATGCTCAACCGACTCAGGAAGAGATCAATAATTATTATCAGCAAAATAAAAGTTCTTATTTAACCGTAGAAAAAGTTGCTGTTGAATATATTGAATTATCATTATCTGAACTAGCAAAGGAGGTTGAGCCATCAGCTGAGCAGCTAATGACTTATTATGAAGAGCAAAAAGACCTTTATACGACTAAAGAGCGTAGAAAAATCAGTCATATCTTATTTGCTTTCACTAAAGATTCCGGTAATGATCAGCTTCAATTAGAGCGCGCTTTAAAAGCTAAGCAGGCATTGGCAAGCAAGGACTTTTCTGTGTTGGCCGCTGAAGTATCAGATGATAAATTAACAGCCGTTAAGGGTGGTGATTTAGGCTTGTTTAATGTGGGTGTAATGGAGAAAGCATTTGAAGATGTCGCTAGCTCGTTGCAGTTAAATCAGGTTTCAGAACCGGTCAAATCAGCTTTTGGTTATCATTTGATTAAAGTGACTGAACTGTCTGCTGGAGCGATTAAACCTTTTGAGCAGGTTAAAGCAGAGATAACTATTGCTTATCAAAAGGCGGAAGCAGAAAGTACTTTTTATGAGCTGGGTGAAACCTTAACCGAGTTAAGTTTTGAAAACCCTGATAGTTTACAAGCTGTATCTGATGCTTTAGGCGTTAACATAAATAAAACTGCATTGTTTGCAAAAAATGTTGCAATTGATACTGCGAAAACAGATATCACCGCACAAGCGGCAGTTATTAATGCTGCATTTTCGGAAGATGTGCTAAAAGGCAATAATAGTGAGGCCATCGAGCTAGGGTCTGATAGGTTGCTTGTGTTAAGAATGCTTGAGCACCAGCCTGCCGAAGTGAAAACATTAAAAGAGGTTGAGGCAACTATTATCGCTAAGTTTTTGGATAATAAAGCCAGAAAAGTGACATCAGACAAAGCGGAAGCTATTAAAGCTGCTGTTGTTGGTGGACAGTCATTAGCTGAACTTGCAACTCAATACGGTTTAAAGATTGAGAAAATGTCGGCTATTACGCGTTCTAATGGCGATTTACCATGGCAGGTGAGTCAGGCTGTTTTTAAAGCAGCAAAACCAGCAGATGGTAAACCAGTGGTTGTTTTGGTTGAAGATGCTGCCGGATCTCAAACAGTTATTAACTTACTTGCCGTTAAAGAAGGGGTGATGACGGAAAGTGATAAGGCGAAGAAAAAATTAGCAGAATCAAATTTGGCTAAAGCCTTTGGGCAAGCTGATTTTAATGCAGCGCTTAATAGTCTTCAAGCAAATGCAGATATTACATTTAATCAAGTTGAAAAATAGAAAAAAGACAGTCCTTATCTGATAGGGTGTCGTTGTAGGGTGGGCACTGCCCACCCTACCTCTACCATCAAATTGAGGTAATTGAGTTACCTCCCCTCTTTAAAAAACCTTTCTTTAGTCGATTTTGTCAGATACTTTTATAATTAAACTGACGCGACGATTCTTCTCTCTACCTTCTTTTGTTGCATTATCTGCAATAGGTTTTGTTGAACCATAAGTAATCGCTCTAAGACGACTCGCGTCCAGATTTTGTGAGGATAAATAGTGCAATACACTGGTTGCTCTAGCAGCACCTAACTCCCAGTTTGAAGGAAATTTAGCTGTTTTAATCGGCCTATTATCCGTATGGCCTTCAATATAAATTAAACCTGTTGATTGTTTTAATAACAGGCTGATTTTTTTCAATAAGTTCTCTCCTGCATTAACAAGTACTGCTTCAGAAGATTTAAAAAGAATCTTATCTTGAATCTCCAATTGAGCATAGCCCAGGATGACCGTCATATTAACCGAGTCGATAAGGCCTAGTTCTGTCAGTGAGTTTTTAAAGTCTTGTAGTTGTTTGTTTTCATCGGTTTCCTCGGGAGGCACAGATTCTGCACTAGCAACCTCCGTTGGTTGATCAGTTATTAGGGGTGTTTTTTCTTGTACTTCGGGTTCTGGCTGTTCAGTTGCCAGCTCTTGAATACTTGTTTGTTGGGGGGCTTGTGTGGTTTTTTCTATCGCTGGAGCAGGCTGAATGATTTGTTTTATGTCAGCTGGAATAGAGGCTGAAGTTTGCTGAAGGGCTGGTGAGATTTTTTCTGTTTTCTTTTGCTTTTTTTGTACTTGTGTTGTTTCCCGTTGTTGTTCTATTT
>Ga0209495_1001363_pt1 | contig 17054 bp, 17 predicted proteins | sample EN1Hudsemesocosm_FD_184629 | JGI IMG/M metagenome (GOLD analysis project Ga0209495, IMG submission 184629) | Methane-oxidizing microbial communities from mesocosms in the Hudson Canyon - EN1E Hudson Canyon (SPAdes) (version 2) | ecosystem: Environmental > Aquatic > Marine > Cold seeps | place... | reverse complement strand
GGACTGCAAATGTAAGCAATTTCACAAAAACCAAAAACCCTAATCGGTTTTTTTCAAAATAAATTTACTTTCGATTCGTTTTCTATCTTTGCGAGGCAAATATATCATTATGAAATTACTTTTGAGAATATCTCTATTATTTATTATTCTACTTACCGCTTGTCGTAAACCAGACACTTATTTTCAAGGTTCGACAAATTTGCGATTTTCGGTAGATACACTCGTTTTCGATACAGTTTTAACAACTATTGGGAGTGTAACCAAACGCGTCAAGGTTTACAACGACTTAGAAGAGGATATCTTAATAGATGAAATTAGACTAGCTAAAACAGGGGACAGTCCTTATAGGTTGAATATTGACGGATTGCAAAGTGACGTTGCTAAGGATGTACTCCTACGCTCAAAAGATAGTTTACATATTTTCGTAGAAACAACAATAAACCCCAACAATAGTGATGATCCGCTAATTCATACAGATTCAATTACTTTTCTCACAAATGGTAAGATTCAAGATGTTGATTTAGTTGCTTGGGGGCAAGATGCTCATTTTTATTATAGTAATTCATTCTTTGTTTTCGAGAGTGGAGACCCTGAGACACAGAATGACACCCTTTTCTTTTATAGCATTACTGATGCCACTACATGGACAAACGATAAACCACATGTTATTTATGGAAATGTGATTGTACACGAAGGCGGTAGCCTAGACATTCTTGCTGGAAGTAATGTATACTTACATCACAACGCTAATCTAATTGTACTTGAGGAGTCTAGTCTGAAAATCCTAGGTGATATTTCGAACCCTGTTTTAGTAGCAAGTGATAGATTAGATGAATATTATAGAGACCTACCAGGACAATGGGGAAGAATTTGGCTTGCTGGAGGTAGTTTAGATAACCACATCCAAAATACAACCATAAAAAATGGAACCATTGGTTTACATGTAGATACCGTAGCAAGTACTTTTGATCCTAATTTACGACTCGAAAACACTATTATCGCCAATCATAGTAGTTATGGAATACTTGCATATGCGAGCCGTATAGAAGCTTCAAACTGTCAAATCACCGACAATGGAGCGCATGATGTTTATTTATTTGCTGGTGGTGATTACCGATTTAGCCACTGTACTTTTGCAAATTACAGCACAGGTCATACAGCACCCTCTATTCGTATGAGTAATTATTATGAAGATGTAAACGGAAACGAACAGTTGCGTCCAATGGAGCGTGCTGATTTCGAAAACTGCATTATTTATGGTAGAATACAATCTGAACTAGGAATTGAAGAAACAGAAAACACAACATTCAACTATAAATTCGATAATTGCTTAATGAAGATAAAAGAGTCGGATTATGAAATTTCTAACAGTGCTCATTTCACAGGCAATATTTACAACGAAGACCCTAATTTTATTCAAACAATCTATGCTTACGAATACAATTACGAATTAGATACACTCTCTGCTGCACAAAATGCCGCTGCTGTTAACATTGCATTGCAATTCCCTTACGACATCTTAGGGAACTCTAGACTGAGTGATAATGGACCGGATATAGGGGCTTATGAGAGGATTGAGTAGAGGTAGATACTAATTTAGTGCATAAAAATTTAGTAAAACAAAAGCCGCTTCGAAATCGATGCGGCTTTTGTTTTTATTCAAGCTTTTCAAATAATTGTATTTCTTAGAGTTCAGAACAACCAACTCGATACAATTGAAATTTATTGCTTAAATCTTTTAAGAAGCACCCCATTTTGTGGCGCGAAAAGAAATACGAGGGTGAACTCTATACCCAATACGGTTGCAATAGCAGCAGCCACAGAAGCATCGAGCCAAACAGCCAAATAATATCCTCCTATAGAAGAAATAACACCTACCAAAGCTGCAATAACGAGCATTTTAGGTAATTGGTCAGTAAGTAGATAAGCGGTTGCAGCTGGTGCGATTAATAAGGCTACTACCAGTATTGCACCTACCGACTCAAATGAAACCACTGTAGTAACGGAAACGGCACTCATTAGTAAATAATGCCACATAACTGTTGAAACTCCAATTGAAGCAGCAAAAGAAGGATCGAAAGTAGTTAAGTACAATCCTTTGTAACCAACAACAATCATAGCAATGATTAATAGCATCACTATTCCTAATACCCAAACTGTATTGGGAGCGCCTATTCCAGGAAAGAAAGAAATTAGCGGTTCGAGAGCAACATAAGCGATCTCTCCAAACAAAACACAATCTTGGTCTATATGCACATCATCAGCATAAAGCGATATGAGTATTACCCCGATAGCAAATAGCCAGGTAAATGTAATTCCGATTGAAGCGTCTTTTTGTAAGCCACCTTTTTTGTTAAAGGTTTCAATAAGATAGGTAGTAAGAATTCCAAAGGTTGCAGCACCTATTAGCATAGGCACAGAATCTAAAGAACCAGAAAACAAAAAGGCCATAACAATTCCTGGCAATACAGCGTGAGAAATAGCATCGCCAATCATCGCCATTTTCCGAAGAATAAGGAAACATCCTAGTAAACCACAAGAAACTGCAGCCAAACAACCCGTTAATATGATCCAAAAATCACTCATTGTTGTTTTTTTCGTTTTTGTAAGGGATGTTAACGTTATGAGGATCCTTTTCAGGAAAATTTAATAAGTGCTCTAATTTCAACTCCATTTCTGGGGTAATAATATGTTCAATGGTTTCAGCATCTTCATGTACATGGTCAGGTGCAATACGCAAATAAGTAGTTAAATAAAGCTCCCACAACCTGTGAATTTTAACAATTCTCATTCCTGCCGTTTTACCCTCTTCTGTAAGTACCCATAAATCGTTTACCAAGGCTACTTGATTTTTCTTCTTTAAGATATTTAAACCTTTTAAGAAGTTATTGGTGGGTATTTCTCTGTAGCTTTTGAGTGTTGTTATAGATCTGTTTATAAAGAAATCATTTTCTTTTTCTCCCAATTTATACAAGAGCTTAATGATATTATCCTCCAGAATTTTTCTTTGATTATTCTTTTGTTTTCTAATTTTTGAAATGGCACCATTTTTAGGAGCTATCAACATAGAACCAATTGCAATAAGCGACAAGACCACAACAATCCATGGTCCTGTAGGCATAGACGGTGCGGTAAAAGAAATAAAAGCGCCAAACAATCCTGAAATAGCACCGATAATAGCAGCTATCACAATCATTACTTTTAATTTATCGGTCCAAAACCTAGCGGCAGCAGCTGGAGTAATTAGCATGGCAGCCATGAGTACAACCCCTACCGTTTGGATTCCAATAGCTACAGCCAGTACGGTAATTGAAGAAAGTATAACCTCGAAGGCTCTTACAGGAAGTCCTATAGTTTTGGCAAAATGGACATCAAAAGAGATTAAAGAAAATTGTTTAAAAAAGAGAATTATAGTACCTATCAACAACACGCTTACGATACCAAAAGTAATCACATCATTTTGGACTAATGAAGCTGCCTTTCCAAATAAGAATTTATCTAATCCTGATTGAGCTGCATTTCCCGAATGTTGAATATGAGTTAATAAAAGCACGCCTACACCAAAAAACACGGATAGCGTAAGTCCAATGGCAGTGTCTGGTTTAATTTTGGAGTTGGCAGAAATATAATCGACTATATAAACAGACAGCCAACCAGAAACCATGGCACCTAGTAAAAGTATCAAGGGATCTTTGGTTTCGAAAATCATGAAACTTAAACAAATACCAGGAAGTATGGAGTGTGCGATGGTATCGCCAACCAATGCTTTTTTCCTCAAAAATGTAAAGCAGCCTACTAAAGCCGAGCTTGCACCAAGCAATACGGTTCCTAATGCCACATAACGAATGTTGACATCTTGAAAAGAAAAGAAATCTACTATTTGATCCATTAACCACATTATTTATTCTCTCTTACAGGGAATTGTTTCTCCTTCATTAAATCACCTATTTTAGATAATAAGGTCAATTTACCACCATAGGTTTCTTGTAATAACTCTGTAGTAAATACTTTCTCTGTAGGCCCCGAAGCGACCAACCGAGTGTTTAATAAAAGTGTCCAGTCAAAATAATCGATGGCAGATTGTAAATCGTGATGCACTACAATAATGGTCTTGCCATCTTTTCTCATTTCCAATAAAAGATCAACAATAGATCTTTCTGTAGCCGCATCAACTCCAGCAAAAGGTTCATCCATTAAATAAATATCAGCCTCTTGAGCTAAAGCTCTAGCAAGAAATGTTCTCTGTTGTTGCCCTCCAGAAAGTTGAGATATTTGCCTATTGGCAAAATCGAGCATATTCACTCTTTTCAAACTTTCGTAAGCTATTTCTTTATCCTTTTTTGATATTCTGCTTAGCAAAGAGCTTTTACCGTAACGCCCCATTAAAACAACATCTAAAACACTTGTAGGGAAATCCCAATCAACGGATTCTCGCTGAGGCACATAACTAACCTTATGTCTTACATTGTCTAAGGTATCGTTGTAAAGTTTCACATAACCACTCCCTTTTGGAACAAGGTTCATGATGGCTTTTATCAGGGTAGATTTCCCTGCACCGTTAGGTCCGATAATCCCTACCAAGTTCCCGTATGGAATGGTAAAATCTACATCCCAAAGTACTGGCTTTTTATCGTAGCTTACGGTAAGATCGTGTACTTCTAATACAGGATTGTCTACTTGGATATTCATAATTTATTGTTTTTTTTGTGAATGTAGTCGGTAAGCTGTTCAAACTATTTCAATGCTTTAACAATAGTAGAAACATTGTATTTCACCATTCCAATATACGTTCCTTCAGGTTTATTTTCCGCTCCCATAGCATCAGAGAAAAGTGTTCCTCCAATTACAAGATCATGTCCTTTGTCTTTACAGCCTTCCATTACTGCTTTTATGGATCTATCGGAAACAGAACTTTCAACAAACACTGCATTTATTTTATTATCAGTAATAAAATCAACCATCGTGATAACATCTTTTAATCCGTATTCGGCTGCAGTAGAAAGACCTTGTAAACCTTTAACTTCCATTCCATATTCTCTTCCAAAGTAACCAAAAGCATCATGTGCCGTAATTAACACTCTTTGTTTTTCGGTAATGGAGTTAATTTGCTCAGTAGTCCAAGTGTGTAAAGAGGTTAGTTCTTCTACGTGTTTTGTGGTATTGGCCTGGTAAAAAGAAGCATGAATTTGATCAATTTCAGTAAGGCTTTTACCAATAAACCGAACTACATCAGTCCAAATTTGAACACTGAACCAGATATGAGGGTCAAAATTCCCATGAAATTCACTGGTCGCTCTTAATTGAGTTTCTGCTAAACCTTTATAAATTGCAATTACCGGTTTACTCTCAGCCATTTGATCTAAAACTTCACCCATCTTCCCTTCTAAATGCAAACCATTGTAAAAGATAGCATCAGCATTCAATAATTTTTTAATATCACTCTGTGTTACTTTGTACAGGTGTGGGTCAACTCCAGGTCCCATTAGTGAAATCACTTCGGCGTGGTCGCCTACAATATTTAGCACAGCATCACCGATCATCCCTGTTGTAGTAACAATCGTTAATTTTTCGTTAGCCGGAGTTTCAGTTATTTCATTCTGACATGAAAAAAATGTAGTCGATAAAACAAGGACAATTATAAATATTCTGGAAAAAACTGTTTTGTTATTCATTTTTAATTTAATAATTCGGTTTTTAATGATTCTTAGAAATACTTAAGCCGATTTTATTGATTATAAAGGTTGTTTAAAGGACCGAATCAATAATATGTCTCAACCCTATCCCATCATAATACACTAATCAATATATTTTTTGCTACGTCTATACTTATGTGCCGTTGTACAGAGTCAATTTTGATGTCGATAGAATTATCGAAATTATTTAATTCAAGAATCTCAACCCTCGTTCCAATAGAAATATTCAACTTATCTAGATAATTCAAGAAACTCGGCTCATCCATTTCTACAGCTACAACCTTTCCTTTTGACTTTAACTGAACTTCATTTAAAGGAATAGCTGTTGTTTTAGGAAACTCCCCTTTGTCATTTGGAATTGGATCACCGTGAGGGTCGAAATTGGGATGATTTAAAAAAGCATCTAATCTAGATACCAATTCTGGAGATTTAATATGCTCTAATTGTTCCGCTATGTCGTGCACTTCATCCCATTTAAAATTGAGATTCTTTACAAGAAACACCTCCCATAGTCTGTGTTTCCTAACAATATGAACTGCTAGCGAATGACCCTGATTTGTTAAAGAAGCACCTTGATACTTTACGTAATTAATCAAGTCTTTCTCCGAGAGCTTTTTCACCATATCAGAAACAGAAGAAGCCTTTGTTTGCAACTCCTCTGCTATCGCATTGGTAGAAACACTCTTCTTCTCTTTTCCCGACAATTTTAATATTGCCTTTAAATAATTTTCTTCAGCTTGAGTTGACATAGGGTGTTATTTACGCTATCAAAAATAGCTTATTCAATTTAATTAAAAAAATTTTTAGGCTTATCTAAATTAATATTTACCTTTGCAGAACTGTAAACACAATAATAAAAAATGAAAAAGCTACAAGTTTTATACCTAGCGGGCTTATTCACCTTGTCTCTAGCGAGTTGTGATAAACTACTTCCGCCAGCTCCAGAACCAGGAGATACAATTGCAGAACCTACAGCAGGTTTAACAGTTGCGCAAATGTCTCACTTTATTGAAGGTGATGAATTATTTGCTAAAATTTATACTGCAGAAGAAGGCTTAGGACCTATCTATATTCAAAATTCTTGTGAAGGCTGTCACGTAGGTGATGGTAAAGGACATCCATTTAATACTGAAATCCGTTTTGGTAAAATTGGCGACAATGGTGAGTTTGACTATATGTTAGGGCAAGGTGGTCCTCAACTACAACACCGTTCAATTGCTAATTACGCACCAGAACAACTTCCAGAAGGACATACAACTACCTCTGAACGTATCGCGCCAATTGTTATTGGTATGGGGCATTTAGCTGCCATTCACGATGATGACTTAATAGCATTAGCCGACCCTAACGATTTAGATGGTGATGGTATTTCTGGTCGATTAAATTACGTTGATCCAAAAGAATACTTTGAAGCTCAAGATATTCACGTAGCAAATGAAGAAGGAAAATACATTGGTCGTTTTGGTAAGAAAGCAAAAGAGATTACTCTATTAGATCAAGTTGTATTTGCATTAAAACAAGACATGGGCTTGACAAGTGATTTCGATACGGAAGACTTGGTAAACTACGAAACGGCTATTGGTGCAACTGATGCTGTACCTGAGCCAGAAGTCGGTTCTAGCGTAGTTGACCACTTAGTATTCTATATGAGAACGCTTAAAACTCCGACACGAAGAGATGTAGATGCTCCAGAAGTAATTCAAGGTGAAGAAATCTTCCAACAAATTGGATGTAACAAATGTCACGTTGAAGAGTTTACAACTACAATACAAGACATTGATGCGATTAGCGAAAAAACTTTCTACCCTTATACAGATTTACTGCTTCACGAGATGGGTGATTTATTAGATGACAATTACCCTGAAGGGGATGCAGCTGGAAGCGAATGGAGAACTCCACCACTTTGGGGTCTTGGTCTTGCCGAAGATAGTCAAGGTGGAACAGGTTATTACCTACACGATGGAAGAGCTACTTCTCTAGAAGACGCAATTAACCTTCATGCTGGAGAAGCTTTAGATGTACGTGCTAATTACATCGCGCTTACAGATGATGAAAAGGAATCGTTAATGAGCTTCTTGAAATCTCTCTAATGAGCTCTAGAAGAGAATTCATTAAAGGAATGGCAGGTGCTACTACAGTCTTATGCTGTGGTGTAGGAATTACAACTTTATTCGATAGTTGTGCTTCTGTAGCTCAGTTACAAGTACCTATTATTGATAATAGTATAAAATTGGACGCTTCAGTTTTCCAAGACAAAGACTATGTAGTTATTAAGAACGATCGCTTGCCTGCACCTATTTATATTCATAAAGAAAATGGAAGCTACAAGGCTTCTTTAATGCTTTGTACACATCGCAACTGTGAATTAAATGTAACGGGTTCATTTTTAAGTTGCCCTTGTCATGGAAGTGAATTCTCGAATAAAGGAAAAGTATTGACGGGACCTGCAGATAAAGACTTACAGCGATTTAATCTAAGAGTTGACGGTTCTACAATAATTATTGATCTAACATAATAGCGATCATGAAAAAAACTCAAAAACTAGTATTAGGTCTTTCGATTTTATGCACAGGACTCTATGCACAGGATACAACGACCGTAATTGGTCAAGAGGCAATTTTCGATAGACCTTTTATTGACAATACTGTTTCTAAAACTGCTCTTGGTGGTTATTTAGAAGCTAACAGCAACTATTTTATTGAAGATGGATTGGGCGAAGGCTTATCTTTTGAGATGCGCCGCTTCAATATTTTCTTATACTCTTCAATTAGTGAGAGAGTTAAATTCCTAGCAGAATTAGAGTTTGAGCATGGAACAGAAGAGATTGAATTGGAAACGGCATTATTGGACTTCCATGTAAATCAAGCCTTAAACATTAGAGCGGGTATTTTATTACCGCAAATTGGTTTGGTAAATGCGAATCATGATTCTCCTAAATGGGACATCATTGATCGCCCTTTATCTTCGACTATGATTATTCCTACAACACTTTCAGAAGTAGGTGTAGGTTTGTTCGGTAAATTCTACCTCGGAAACAACACTATTTCTTATGATGCTTATGTAGTGAATGGTCTACAAGACGGTGTTGTATTAAATGAAGAAGGAATTACTTTTATTCCTTCAGGAAAAAGCAAAGATGCTTTTGAAGAAGATAACAACGGAACGCCAATGTACAATTGGCGTTTAGCTATTAACAACCGTAAATTGGGTGAGTTTGGTCTTTCGTACTATGGTGGAGTTTATAATTCATACTTAATGGAAGGTGAGGAAGTAGACGACAAAAGATCGCTTCACTTGATCGCTTTAGATTTCAATACACAAATCAATAAATTGACTGTAAAAGGTGAATTCGTAAAAGCCTTGATTGATGTAGCAGAAGATATTGACGAAAGTTACGGTACTGAACAAGCGGGTGGATTTATTGAGATGACCTATCCTATTATTGAGAAAACACTTTTCGGTTACGAGAGCGCTAAAATCAACTCTGTACTTCGTTTAGAGGCCGTAGATATGAACCAAGGAACATTCAGAAATAACTTCTTGTACACAAGTTCTATTGAAGGAGACAAAATTGGAAATGAAATTAAAGCATTAGTTGTAGGTTTAAGCTTCAGACCTACTGAAGCAACTACTTTTAGAGCTAACTACAGAAAACACTGGTCTACAGATATCTTAGGAAACGCTCCAGCATTATTAGGTGGATTCCAATTTGGTTTTGCTAGTTATTTCTAGAATTAGTAGAAGTTAAATTTGGAGATTGAAAATTGGATTCGAAGAAGAATTAATTTTTAAATTTACAGCTTAAATTTTCATACGAAATGATGAACTACAGAAACATAGCAATCATACTTATTACAGGATTTAGCTGTTTGGTTATCTCCTGTAAAGAAACTCCACCTGTAGAGGAACTCGTTTGCGAATCTGAAGAAACCATTTCTTATCAGGAAAAAATTATTCCTGTTTTAGAAGCTAGCTGTAATATCCAAGGTTGCCATAGCTCAGGTTTTGGTTCTGGAGACTTCACTCATTATAATGGTGTGCTAGATAAAGTTAACGATGGTTCTCTTTTTCTAAGACTCGAAGATGGCTCTATGCCTCCAATCACACCACTAAGCAGCGAACAATTACAATTAATTTTATGTTGGATAGCTAATGGTTCTCCAAACAACTAATTGGTCTATTATAATAATTTAAAGCCTCTTGTAAACAAGAAGCTTTTTTATTTTATCAAATTAGTATATTTGACTTATGGTAGATCATCAACAAATACAAGATTTTCTTAAGCTATCAAGAACGTACATTCTAGACGGTACTTTTGTTAAATTAAGTCTCAGTAGGATCTACAAAGCTGAGAAGGACTTGAAAAATATCTTCATCATTCCCATTAAAATAAAATCGGAATTGATGTTATCTTTTACTTATAGGTATAAAACTCAAGATCAAGTGAATAACTTTTCGCTTGACGAATCTATTGAGCTTTTAAATGAATTACTTGGAGCTTCCTTTCTACAAGCATTATTGGTAGGAATTCAGCAGGAACATCAATTGTTAATTTCAAAAAAAGGTAAAGGGAAATTAATTACAAACAAAATCAATTCTAGCAAAACACAATTAAATCATAATAAGGATAAAAACTACCTTATCATGAGCAAGGATAATCTTTACCTTCAAAAGCTTGGGGTTTGTGACCAGTCTGGAAGGGTTAAAGACAAACAGCAAGATAAATTCCGTCAAATCAATCGGTATGTAGAATTAATGAGTCACTGGTTTGATAAAATAGATCGGTCTAAAAGACTTCAAATTGTTGATATGGGTTCAGGGAAAGGCTACTTAACGTTTGCCCTCTACGATTATCTTCACAATCACTTAAAATTTGATGTATCTATTACTGGTATAGAGCTAAGAGATAATTTAGTAAGCTTATGTAACGAAATTAGTCGAGACTGTGATTTTGAAAATCTTCAATTTATCTCAAAAGATATCAATGATTTTACATCTGAAGAAATTGATGTTATCATTGCACTTCACGCCTGCGACACTGCTACAGACTTAGCAATTTACAAAGGCATCAAAGCTGATGCGCAATTAATTGTATGTGCCCCTTGTTGTCATAAACAAGTACGAAAAGACATGGATTCTAAATCCGACTTTAGATCCATTACAAAGCATGGAATATTTCAAGAAAGACAAGCAGAAATGCTTACGGATGCTATTCGATCTTTACTTATGGAACGCGAAGGTTACAAAACCAAAGCCTTCGAATTTATCTCTAACGAACATACACGCAAAAATATAATGTTAGTAGGGAGGAAATCAAAACCTAAAGAAACGAGGCTTGAAATTGATAAGGAAATCAAACACTTAAAAGATTCCTTTCAAATTCAAAGACAAGAATTAGAAGATCTCTTAAAAGGAACTATTTATAAAAAATAAAGTTTGTTGTGTATACCTTTACTTTTATTTTAAAGCTAAGAGCTATACTAACTTTAGGTAAATCTCTCTACAAATCCAAGCATCAGTAGCAGCGTAATCAATTTGAGCTTGACTTAAGTCTACGGCTTCCCAATTAGAGACTTGCTGTCTTTTAGATATACGAATACCCAAAACCAAAGCAGAGAGTTTCTTAGCACCAATACTTTCAAAACCCAATTGAGGAGCTAAAACATTTAAATCAATAACGCTCTGTTCATTAAAAGGTTTAATTTTTTTCAAATCTTTTAAATCATCTCTCACGGCAATCCCAACTTTCACAACATCCTTATTAGCGAATATTGCTGCAAGTTCTTCGCTCATTTCAACCATTTTCAAACGGATGATGTAAGCCTTTTTGTCGGTAGCAATTTGTAATAATGCGACACTATTAATAACTCCTTTTTTAAATGAGGGTTTCGTTTCGGTATCAATACCAATAATATCGCACTCTAGAATTTCTTTACAAGCTTTTTCTAAAGCACTCTTTGTTTCAACCATTACAATTTCACCCGTATACTTATCTAGTTCAAAATTGTTAATCTCCTCTTTGGTTATAAATTTTTTGTATTTTAATGCTTTATTCATGTATTCTTTTTAGAGAAAAATCTCTTTTAATATTCATCTTATGACTAATAGATCTATCTTTCAACTTTTGTAAATCTGGCTGACCAGCATCTACCCAAGCTGAATACCACAAAGAACTAATTGCAAAAATGGATCTTTGCAATCTTTGTTCCACCATTGAGTCTAGAGCTAATTTGTATTGAGAAATAAACTCATTTGTATATTGGTGTACAATTTTACCATTTTGATTGTCTAACCTATACTTTTCGTCTTTCGTAAACTTTAGAGAAACATCTCTCTCTACGCTTAAAGTAGGGTTTACTAGGGCATTACTCTCTTTAACTAATGACCATGCAAAATTTAAAGAGCTGCCCAAATATACAGATTTTCCGATATAGTAATTATAATTCTGTGAAAATGACTCAGGTATACGACTTTCCCACAGCGCATGAATCCCCTTTTGGCCAGTAAACTGCCCATTATAATTTGATGTTGTATGTAAGGGCACGCACGCATCTGCTACATAATGACCTAAATCGGCGGCAGATTTTATGACATCCTCCACTGTACCACTATCCATTGCCCAAACCAGGTTAGTGTATTCCCAATGAATAACCCATGGTAGAATACCTCTATTCTTTAGTGTGTCAGCCGTAAAACGACTTTTGGCATCAAACCATTTCTCAGGGATAGAATCAAAAGGAGATATTCCGTATAAATCAAGATCAATGTAATGCTTACATGCTTCTGTTGTATCTGTATACCTTCTCTTATCAGCATTTACAGCATTCGCTTCAATTTCATCGATATGTAAAGTGAAAAAAGTACTTAGCTCAGATGGAAGTAGATAAACAGCATTTCGATTGATCGTTTTATGTGCGTGAAATCCCCACGAACATAAGACCAATACACTGAACACTAAAAAACTATATCTTATAAATCTTATCATTCATTCACAGCTACCAAAACACCATCTTTTAACACAGGTATTTTAGTAGTTTGATTGACTTTTAAACAGAAGTGAACATCAGAATCAATATCCAGCTTAGCCAACCTTTTACGATGTGATGAATTCTCCAAGAAACCGTACACATCATCTTTTGCTTGTTCCCACAACACTTGAGATGCTTGAACAGCGTCACAAGAATCATCATACAAACCAGACTCTACCAATTGCTCAGCAAGTGCACCAGCAAATAAAGTGTCTTCAAGATTAAATTTATCTTTCCAACCTGCACAAAAAATGATTACATCTCTGTTTTGTAAAATTAACCATTTAGCAATGGCATCTAAATTTAAAAGAGAACCAATAGCAACATCATGATCCTTTTTAGCAATACTAATAGATTTCGTTCCATTAGTTGTAGTCATAACAACCGTTCTCCCCCTTACATCCATATCGATATAGACTTGAGGCGAATTTCCAAAATCGAAACTTTTTACCGGAGCTCCATTTCTCTCGGCAGCCAAAATATAATCTAAGCCATTATTTCTATACTCTAGAGCTTCCTCTACGGTACTCACAGGAATCATTTTCTCTACACCTTGTTCGAATGCTATACACATTGAAGAAGTTGCTCTCAATACATCAACTACAACTACAATACTTTTTTTGTCTGCATACAAATCAAAAAGAGCAGGTGTTATACATACTTGAAGATTCCTTTTAGCCATATTATCCTTTATAAAACGGTAATGAAACCACTTTTGCTTTTAATTGTTTTTTACGAACTGCAATATAAATCTCAGTTCCTTCATTTTTCATATCCAAAGGGACATAAGCTAAACCAATGGCTTTTTTCAAACTTGGCGCCATAGTTCCAGAAGTAACCACTCCAATCTTATCTCCTTGCTCGTTCACTACATCATATCCATGACGAGGAACACCTCTATCGATTAACTCAAAACCTACTAGACGACGATTTATTCCGGCTTCTTTTTGTGATTTTAAAAAGTCTGAATCTACAAAGTTATTAGTGAATTTTGTTATCCATCCGAGGCCAGCTTCTAATGGAGAGGTAGAATCATCTATATCGTTTCCGTATAAACAAAAGCCCATCTCTAAACGAAGTGTATCGCGCGCTGCAAGTCCAACTGGAGTAATATTACACTCTTTTCCGGCTTTAAAAATGGCATTCCAGATTACTTCTGCATCTTCGTTTTTGAAATAAATCTCAAAACCTCCAGCACCAGTATATCCAGTTGTAGAAATAAGGACATTTTCTTTTCCAGCAAAAATTCCTTTCTGGAAAGTATAGTATTTCATCTCTGAGATATTCATCTCTGTAAGAGCTTGAAGAGCTTCTGCAGCTTTAGGACCTTGAACAGCTAATAATGAAGTGTCTTCAGAAATGTTTACCATTTCCACTCCATTAGTATTGTGTTTTGAAATCCAATCCCAATCTTTATGGATATTAGAGGCATTGACGACCAAAAAGTAGGTTTGTTCATCCATTCTGTAGACCAACAAATCATCTACAATACCACCCTTACCATTAGGTAAACAAGTATATTGAACTTTACCGTTTACAAGTTTAGAAACATCATTAGAAGTCACTTTTTGAACTAATTCAAAAGCACCTTCACCACGAATAATAAACTCTCCCATATGAGAAACATCAAAAACACCAACATTCTCACGAACGTTAATATGTTCTGCTGTTATCCCTTCATATTGAACGGGCATATTGTACCCTGCAAAAGGAACCATTTTGGCTCCTAAAGCTTCGTGTATATGACTTAATGCTGTATTTTTCATCATCGAAATTTTGCTGAAGCAAAAGTAACAGATATTTCAACTCGAAATACTGAAATCCCTATTTATTAACGATTCTTTTTAACATTGGAGCTGAGGTAATTATACTAACAACGACAAGTACTACAATCGCAACAAAGACCTCTTCATTTATTAAGCCTGCAGCCATTGCTAAAGAGCCTAATATTATCTCTAATACACCATGAGTATTCATAGCTACGCCGACTGCCCAAGAATCGACCTTATTCAAACCACCAATGCGAGCACCAACATGTGCTCCCAAGATTTTACTTGAATAAGCTAAGATTAATAAAACAGCTATTAATGGGAAGTTGAAATTATCTACAAAGTTTACGTACAAACCAATAGATACAAAGAAAATTGGAGCAAAGACATTGGTTACAAATTGATGAATTATCTCTCGAGTTCTATCCCTTAAATTAGCTGAATCACCAAAAGCAATTCCAACTATAAAGGCGCCTAAAATAGAATGAATTCCTATAGATTCTGTAAAAGCTGCTCCTAAGAAACAAAGCCCAAAGGATAAAGCTAACACTCCTCCAGGCCACGAAAATTTAGTTTGTACCCACGGTAAACTTTTGTCAATTAACCTTGACCCAATGGTTAGCATAAAGACTCCAAACACTAGAATTGCAGTCATAGTATAAGTCAAGCTCGTTTGCTCCTCTCCCTGCTCGATCACACTTAATATTACCGAGAAAATTAACCAGCCCAATAAGTCGATCAACATAGCTGAAGCTATAATGGTCATCCCTATTCGAGTTTTAAAAAGCTTCATATCCATTAATATTCTTGCAATTACTGGCAGCGCAGTAATCGATAAAACCACACCTATAAAGAAACCTACAATAGCTACATCTCTATTGGTAACCATGAATAAATCGGGCACTAATTGTACTCCTAAATATCCAACAGCTATTGGTATAAGCATAGAGAAGAAAGTTGTAGATAAAGCAACTTTCCCCTGCTCTATAACTAAGGGCAACTGCACTTCCATTCCTGCAACAAAAAGCAGCATGATTACAGAAATATTAATCATTGCATCCATCGCATATTGTACGGGTATGGTAGATGTGAATTCTGGATGTGCTATAAATGGAAATAGATACTCAAAGCTCTCGGGCCAAAAGAATCCTAAAACTGAAGGCCCTAATATTACACCAGCAACAATTTCACCCAAAACAGAAGGCAACTTAAATTGCTTGAAAAGTTCTGCAAACAGTCTGGCAATAATCAAGATTGAACCTAGTCCAAGCAAGAAAACGATCATATCGTGATGTCCTAACTTTACCATAACTAAAAGCCTCTTGAGTGAACGATTAATAAATTACATGGTAGATCCTCCAAGAGATATTCTAAATCATGCGGAAATAAACGATCAAGAATTCCTAAGCTTTTTTTAGGCGAATTCACTAATAGTAAATCCGGTTGTTTACTCTTGGCAAATACTTGAATGGAGTGCCCAGGTTTTCCAAAAATAACTCTTTGTTTAGTAGAGATAGAGGAGGCTCCTGGGATTTCATTTAAAACTTCAACAACTTTTCGTTTGCATTCACTCATATAATCGGCTTTCTTAGATTCTATTTCTTCATCAGTCGTACAATCTGCATAAGCACTTTGAAACATTGGGATGTATTCCTCATTCACGATAAATAGCTCCTGTGCATCTTCCATGTTCGCAACATAAACTGCTGTAGCTAGAGTTAGAGGTGTTTTGGCCGAATCTATTGCCGAGACTACCACTTTATCAAAAGTTAAAGGACGCTTCTTAGGGTCCGGAATCAATAAGATGGAACACTTAGCTTTTCTGGATATTTTACGAGCTATTGTCCCTACATAATGCTGGAGTACTGTTTCTTTTTTTAAAGCTCCTAGAACTAACAAATCAACGATATTCTCTTTACAGACTTGAAGTATAGTAGGAACTACAGCTCCTGCAATATCAATAATCTGATAATATTTCTTTTTGATATGACAAGTCTCCACACAACTCTCCAACTTAGCCGTTTGAGCTTCTGTTAATTCTCCGACATGTATCAAAATTAATTTCGCACGATGAAGCCTAGACAATCGGGCTGCTTCTCTTATAACAGCTTTATATCTTGGAGAAAAGGTCACTGCTACAGCTATAGTCTCAAAGGGATAGGGTAATCTATCTTTTAATTGTTCAGCTAAATTCACACTTTATATATTTTTCTATTTAGCTACAAAATAGGAATTCTATGTCGGGAATCCAATTCAAACAATCACAAACAAAAAGGTCTCGCTAATTAGCGAGACCTTTTTTCAAATTTATGAGGCTTAGATACATTTAAAATAATCAAAAGGCTCTAAACAATCTTTACAGGTATACAAGGATTTACAAGCTGTAGAACCAAACATACTTTTTATCTCTGTATTCTTCGAACCGCACTGAGGACATCCAACAGAACCTTCATTTAACAGATCTTTCTTAGACAGTGAAGATCCTTCGGGAGGAGCAATACCATAAACACGGAGCTTCTCTTTAGTTTCAGCGTTCATCCAATCTGTAGTCCAAGCAGGTTTGT
>Ga0209495_1001360_pt1 | contig 17081 bp, 17 predicted proteins | sample EN1Hudsemesocosm_FD_184629 | JGI IMG/M metagenome (GOLD analysis project Ga0209495, IMG submission 184629) | Methane-oxidizing microbial communities from mesocosms in the Hudson Canyon - EN1E Hudson Canyon (SPAdes) (version 2) | ecosystem: Environmental > Aquatic > Marine > Cold seeps | place... | reverse complement strand
GGACTGCAAATGTAAGCAATTTCACAAAAACCAAAAACCCTAATCGGTTTTTTTCAAAATAAATTTACTTTCGATTCGTTTTCTATCTTTGCGAGGCAAATATATCATTATGAAATTACTTTTGAGAGTATCTCTATTCTTTATTATTCTAATTACGGCTTGTCGTAAACCAGACACTTATTTTCAAGGTTCGGCTAATTTGCGATTTTCAGTAGATACTCTCGTTTTCGATACAGTCTTAACAACTATTGGAAGTGTCACCAAACGCATCAAGGTTTACAACGACCTAGAAGAAGATATCTTAATAGATGAAATTAGACTAGCTAAAACGGGAGATAGCCCTTATAGGTTGAATATCGACGGACTGCAAAGTGACATTGCTAAAGATGTACTCTTACGCTCAAAAGATAGTTTACATATTTTCGTAGAAACAACTATAAACCCCAACAATAGCGATGATCCGCTAATCCATACAGATTCAATTACTTTTCTCACAAATGGTAAGACTCAAGATGTTGATTTAGTTGCTTGGGGGCAAGACGCGCATTTTTATTATAGTAATTCATTCTTTATTTTCGAGAGTGGAGACCCTGAAACACTAAATGACACTCTTTTCTTTTACAGCATTACTGATGCTACCATATGGACAGACGATAAACCACATGTTATTTATGGAAATGTGATTGTACACGAAGGTGGTAGCCTAGACATTCTTGCTGGAAGTAATGTATACCTTCATCACAATGCCAATCTTATTGTACTTGAGGGGTCTAGTCTGAAAATACTAGGTGACATTTCGAACCCAGTCTTAGTAGCAAGTGATAGACTAGATGAGTATTACAGTGACTTACCAGGACAATGGGGAAGAATTTGGCTTGCTGGAGGTAGTGTAGATAACCACATTAAAAATGCAACCATAAAAAATGGAACTATTGGTTTACATGTAGATACCGTAGCCAGTACTTTTGACCCTAATTTACGACTAGAAAACACTATTATCGCCAATCATAGTAGTTATGGAATCTTCGCTTATTCGAGCCGTATAGAAGCTTCAAACTGTCAAATCACCGACAATGGAGCACACGATGTTTATTTGTTTGCTGGTGGTGACTACCGATTTAGCCACTGTACTTTTGCGAATTACAGCTCAGGTCATACAGCACCTTCTATTCGAATGAGTAATTTTTATGAAGATGTAAACGGAAACGAGCAATTACGTTCTATGGAGCGAGCCGATTTCGAAAACTGTATTATTTATGGTAGAATACAATCTGAACTAGGAATTGAAGAAACAGAAAACACAACGTTCAACTATAAATTCGATAATTGCTTAATGAAGATAAAAGAGTCGGATTATGAAATTTCTAATAGTGCTCATTTCTCAAACAACTTCTATAACGAGGAACCTAAATTTATTCAAACGATAGATGCCTACGAGTACAATTACGAATTAGATAGCCTATCACCTGCTCAAAATACCGCTGCTGTGAATATTGCACTGCAATTCCCTTACGACATCATAGGGAATTCTAGGCTGAGTGATAATGGGCCGGATATAGGAGCTTATGAGAGGGTTGAGTAGAATTTGTAGCTTAAAGAGGATGTAAAATATCCCGTAGAATACTGTACAATTAACAAGACCGCACCGAACCTTTAATGTTTAAATCGTTTAATAAGCACCCCATTTTGAGGCGCGAAAAGAAATACGAGGGTGAACTCTATACCCAATACAGTTGCTATAGCGGCAGCTACAGAAGCATCGAGCCAAACTGCCAAATAGTAGCCACCAAAAGAAGAAATAACACCCACCAAAGCTGCAATCACTAGCATTTTAGGTAATTGATCTGTAATAAGATAAGCTGTTGCAGCTGGTGCAATTAATAAGGCAACGACCAATATTGCACCTACCGACTCAAATGAAACCACTGTGGTAACAGAAACAGCACTCATTAATAAATAATGCCACATAAATGTTGAAACTCCAATTGAAGCAGCAAAAGAAGGATCAAAAGTAGTTAAGAACAATCCTTTGTAACCAACAACAATCATAGCAATGATTAATAGCATCACTATTCCTAACACCCAAACTGTATTGGGAGCGCTTATTCCAGGAAAGAAAGAAATTAGCGGTTCGAGAGCAACATAAGCGATCTCCCCAAACAAAACACAATCTTGGTCAATATGCACATCATCCGCGTAAAGCGATATGAGTATTACCCCGATAGCGAATAGCCAGGTAAATGTGATTCCGATAGAAGCATCTTTTTGTAAGCCTCCCTTTTTGTTAAAGGTTTCAATAAGATAGGTAGTAAGAATCCCAAAGGTTGCAGCACCAATTAGCATAGGTACAGAATCTAAAGAACCAGAAAACAAAAAAGCAATTACTATTCCAGGTAAAACAGCGTGAGAAATAGCATCGCCAATCATTGCCATTTTCCGAAGAATAAGGAAACAACCTAGTAAACCACAAGAAACTGCAGCCAAACAACCCGTTAATATGATCCAGAAATCACTCATTGGTATCTTTTTTGTTTTTGTAAGGGATGTTAACGTTATGAGGATCCTTTTCAGGGAAATTTAATAAGTGCTCTAATTTCAATTCCATTTCTGGGGTAATAATATGTTCAATGGTTTCTGCATCTTCATGTACATGATCGGGTGCAATACGCAAATAAGTAGTTAAATAAAGCTCCCACAACCTGTGAATTTTAACAATTCTCATTCCAACCGTTTTACCCTCTTCGGTCAATACCCATAATTCGTTTACCAAGGCTACATGATTTTTCTTCTTTAAGATATTTAAACCTTTTAAGAATTTATTGGTGGGTATTTCTCTGTAGCTTTTAAGTGTTGTGATAGAACGATTTTTAAAGAAATCATTTTCTTTTTCACCCAATTTATACAAGAGCTTAATGATGTTGTCTTCCAGAATTTTTCTTTGATTCTTCTTTTGCTTTATAATTTTTGAGATGGCACCATTTTTAGGAGCTATCAACATAGAACCAATTGCAATAAACGACAAGACCACAACGATCCAAGGTCCGGTAGGCATGGACGGAGCTGTAAAAGAAATAAAAGCTCCAAACAATCCTGAAACAGCTCCAATAATCGCTGCTATCACGATCATCACCTTTAATTTATCGGTCCAAAACCTAGCGGCAGCAGCTGGAGTAATTAGCATGGCAGCCATGAGTACAACCCCTACCGTTTGAATTCCAATAGCTACAGCCAGTACGGTAATAGAAGAAAGTATAACCTCGAAGGTTCTTACAGGAAGTCCTATAGTTTTGGCAAAATGGACATCAAAAGAGATTAAAGAAAATTGTTTAAAAAAGAGGGTTATAGCACCTATCAACAACAGGCTAACGATACCAAAAATAATCACATCATTTTGAACTAATGAAGCGGCCTTTCCGAACAAGAATTTATCCAACCCTGCTTGAGCTGCATTTCCCGAATGCTGAATGTGTGTTAATAAAAGAACACCAATACCAAAAAACACAGATAGTGTAAGTCCTATGGCAGTGTCTGGTTTAATTTTGGAATTGGCAGAAATATAATCGACTATATAAACCGACAGCCAACCAGAAACCATGGCACCTAACAAAAGCATCAAAGGGTCTTTAGTTTCGAAAATCATGAAACTTAAACAGATACCAGGTAGAATGGAATGTGCGATGGTATCGCCAACCAATGCTTTTTTTCTCAAAAATGTAAAGCAACCTACTAAAGCCGAACTCGCTCCAAGCAATACAGTTCCTAATGCAACATAACGAATGTTGACACCTTGAAAAGAAAAGAAATCTACTATTTGATCAATTAACCACATTATTTATTCTCTCTAGCAGGGAATTGTTTCTCCTTCATTAAATCACCTATTTTAGATAATAAGGTCAGTTTACCACCATAGGTTTCTTGTAATAATTCTGTAGTAAATACTTTCTCTGTAGGTCCCGAAGCTACCAACCGAGTGTTTAATAAAAGTGTCCAGTCAAAATAATCGATGGCCGATTGTAAATCGTGGTGTACCACAATAATGGTCTTACCTTCTTTTCTCATTTCCAATAAAAGATCAACTATAGATCTTTCTGTAGCAGCATCAACTCCGGCAAATGGTTCATCCATTAAGTAAATATCAGCCTCTTGAGCCAAAGCTCTAGCAAGAAATGTTCGCTGTTGCTGCCCTCCAGAAAGTTGAGATATTTGCCTGTTAGCAAAATCAAGCATATTTACTCTCTTCAAACTTTCGTAAGCTATTGCTTTATCCTTTTTTGATATTCTGCTCAGCAGAGAACTTTTACCATACCTCCCCATTAAAACAACATCTAAAACACTTGTCGGAAAATCCCAATCAACGGATTCTCTCTGAGGCACATAACTAACTTTATGCCTTACATTGTCTAAGGTATCATTGTAAAGTTTCACATAACCACTCCCTTTTGGAACAAGGTTCATAATGGCTTTAATCAGAGTAGATTTCCCTGCACCGTTAGGTCCGATAATTCCTACCAAGTTCCCGTAAGGAATGGTGAAATCTACATCCCAAAGCACTGGCTTTTTATCGTAGCTTACGGTAAGGTCATGTACTTCTAATACAGGATTGTCTACTTGGATATTCATAATTTATTGTTTTTTGTGAATGGAATCGGTATGCTTTGTAAACTATTTCAATGCTTCAACAATAGTAGAAACATTGTATTTCACCATTCCAACATACGTTCCTTCAGGCTTGTTTTTCGCTCCCATAGCATCAGAGAAAAGTGTTCCACCAATTACAAGATTATGTCCTTTGTCTTTACAACCTTCCATTACTGCTTTTATGGATCTGTCGGAAACAGAACTTTCAACAAACACGGCTTTAATTTTATTATCGGTAATGAAATCAACCATCGTGATAACATCTTTTAATCCGTATTCGGCTGCAGTAGAAAGACCTTGCAGACCTTTAACCTCCATTCCATATTCTCTTCCAAAGTAACCAAAAGCATCATGTGCCGTAATTAACACTCTTTGTTTTTCTGTAATGCTGTTAATTTGCTCAGTAGTCCAAGCATGTAAAGCATTTAATTCTTCTACTTGTTTTGCGGTGTTGACTTGGTAAAAAGAAGCATGAATTTGATCAATTTCAGTAAGGCTTTCACCAATAAACCGAACTACATCAGTCCAAATTTGAACACTGAACCAGATGTGAGGATCATAATTCCCTTGAAATTCACTAGTAGCTCTTAATTGTGTTTTTGCTAATCCCTTATAAATTGCTATTACAGGTTTACGCTCAGCCATTTGATCCAAAACTTCACCCATCTTCCCTTCTAAATGCAAACCATTGTAAAAGATAACATCAGCATTCAGTAATTTCTTAATATCACTCTGTGTTACTTTGTACAGGTGTGGATCAACACCAGGTCCCATTAGAGAACTCACTTCGGCGTGATCGCCTACAATGTTTAATACTGCATCACCGATCATCCCTGTTGTGGTAACAATCGTTAATTTTTCGCTAGCCGGAGTTTCAGTTGTTTCATTCTGACATGAAAAAAATGTAGTCGATAAAACAAGGACAATTATAAATATTCTGGAAAAAACTGTTTTGTTATTCATCTCTATTTTGAATTTAATAATTCGGTTTTTAATGCTGATTAGAAATACATAGGCCAACTTCATTGACTATGAAGGTTGTTTAATGGACAGAATCAATAATATGTCTCACCACTATTCCATCATGATACACTAATCAATATATTTTTTGCTACATCAATACTTATGTGCCGCTGTACAGAGTCAATTTTGATGTCGATAGAATTATCGAAATCATTTAATTCAAGAATCTCTACTCTCGTTCCAATAGAAATATTCAACTTATCTAGATAATTCAAAAAACTCGGCTCATCTATTTCTACAGCTACAACCTTTCCTTTTGACTTTAACTGAACTTCATTTAAAGGAATAGCGGTTGTTTTAGGAAACTCCCCTTTGTGATTTGGAATTGGATCACCGTGAGGGTCGTAATTGGGATGATTTAAAAAAGCATCTAACCTAGACACCAATTCTGGAGATTTAATATGCTCTAATTGCTCCGCTATGTCGTGCACTTCATCCCATTTAAAATCGAGATGATTTACAAGAAATACTTCCCAAAGTCTGTGTTTTCTAACAATGTGAACTGCTAACGAATGACCCTGATTTGTTAAAGAAACACCTTGATACTTTACGTAATTAATCAAGTCTTTCTCCGAAAGCTTTTTCACCATATCAGAAACAGAGGAAGCCTTTGTTTGCAACTCCTCTGCTATCGCATTAGTCGAAACACTCTTCTTCTCTTTTCCCGACAATTTTAATATTGCCTTTAAATAATTTTCTTCAGCTTGAGTTGACATAGGGTATTATTTATGCTAGCAAAAATAGTCTTTTCAATTTAATTAATATAATTTTTAGGCTCATCTAAATTAATATTTACCTTTACGAAACCGAAAACACAATTATAAAAAATGAAAAAGCTACAAGTTTTATCCCTAGCGGTCTTATTCACCTTGTCTCTAGCGAGTTGCGACAAACTACTTCCGCCAGCTCCAGAACCAGGAGACACAATTGCAGAACCTACAGCAGGTTTAACGGTTGCGCAAATGTCTCACTTTATTGAAGGTGATGAATTATTTGCTAAAATTTATACTGCAGAAGAAGGCTTAGGCCCTATTTATATTCAAAATTCTTGTGAAGGCTGTCACGTAGGTGATGGTAAAGGACATCCATTTAATACTGAAATGCGTTTTGGTAAAATGGGCATCAACGGTGAGTTTGACCATATGTTAGCTCAGGGTGGGCCACAACTACAACACCGTTCAATTGCTAATTACGCACCCGAACAACTTCCAGAAGGACATACAACTACATCTGAACGTATTGCACCAATCGTTATTGGAATGGGGCATTTAGCGGCCATTCACGATAATGACTTAATTGCTTTAGCAGATCCTAACGATTTAGATGGAGACGGTATATCGGGTCGATTAAATTACGTTGATGCAAAGGATTACTTTGCAGCTGAAGATATTCACGTAGCAAATGAAGAAGGAAAATACATTGGTCGTTTTGGTAAGAAAGCCAAAGAGATTACTCTTTTAGACCAAGTTGTATTTGCTTTAAAACAAGACATGGGCTTGACAAGTGATTTCGACACGGAAGACTTGGTAAACTACGAAACTGCTATTGGAGCAACGGATGCTGTACCTGAGCCAGAAGTTGGTTCTAGTGTAGTAGACCACTTAGTATTCTATATGAGAACGCTTAAAACTCCGACTCGTAGAGATGCAGATGCTCCTGAAGTAATTCAAGGTGAAGAGATCTTTCAACAAATCGGCTGTAACAAATGTCACGTAGAAGAATTCACAACTACAGTGCAAGACATTGATGCGATTAGCGAAAAAACTTTCTACCCATACACAGACTTATTACTTCACGATATGGGTGACTTATTAGATGACAATTACCCAGAAGGTGATGCAGCTGGAAGCGAATGGAGAACTCCACCACTATGGGGTCTTGGTCTTGCTGAAGATAGTCAAGGTGGAACAGGTTATTACCTACACGATGGTAGAGCTACTTCATTAGAAGACGCAATTAGCCTTCATGCAGGAGAAGCTTTAGATGTACGTAATAATTACATCGCACTTACAGATGCAGAAAAAGAATCGTTAATGAGTTTCTTGAAATCACTCTAATGAGCTCTAGAAGAGAATTCATAAAGGGAATGGCAGGTGCTACTACAGCCTTATGTTGTGGTGTAGGAATGACAACTCTATTAGAAAGTTGTACTTCTGTAGCTCAGTTACAAGTACCTATTATAGATGATAGCATAAAATTGGACACTTCAGTTTTCCAAGACAAAAACTATGTAGTTATCAAAAACAATCGCTTGCCGGCACCTATATATATTCACAAAGAAAATGACACCTACAAAGCCTCCTTAATGCTTTGTACACATCGTCAGTGTGAATTAAATGTGACGGGAATCACCCTGACCTGCCCTTGCCATGGAGCCGAATTCTCAAATCGAGGTAAATTATTACAAGGACCAGCAGAAACCGATTTACAGAGCTTAAAACTTAGTCTTTCGGATTCTACAATCATAATTGATCTAACATAATACCGATCATGAAAAAAACACAAAAACTCGTATTAGGTCTTTCGCTTTTATGCACAGGACTCTATGCACAGGATACAACGACTGTAATTGGTCAAGAAGCTATTTTCAACAGACCTTTTATCGATAACACAGTTTCTAAAACTGCTATTGGTGGTTACTTAGAAGCCAACAGCAACTATTTTATCGAAGATGGATTAGGCGAAGGCTTATCTTTTGAGATGCGTCGTTTCAACATTTTCTTATATTCTTCAATTAGCGAGAGAGTTAAATTCTTAGCTGAATTAGAGTTTGAGCATGGAACAGAAGAAATTGAATTGGAAACAGCATTATTAGACTTCCAAGTAAATCAAGGCTTAAACATTAGAGCTGGTATTTTATTACCACAAATTGGTTTGGTAAATGCGAATCACGATTCTCCTAGATGGGATATCATCGATCGTCCTTTATCTTCAACTATGATTATTCCAACCACCCTTTCTGAAGTTGGTTTTGGTTTGTTCGGTAAATTCTACCTTGGAAACAACACTATTTCTTATGATGCTTATTTAGTAAATGGTCTACAAGACGGTGTTGTACTAAATGAAGAAGGAATTACTTTTATTCCTTCAGGAAAAAGTGAGGAAGCTTTTGAAGAAGATAACAACGGAACGCCAATGTACAATGGTCGTTTAGCAATCAACAACCGAAAGTATGGTGAGTTTGGTCTTTCATACTACGGTGGAGTTTATAATTCATACTTAATGGAAGGTGAAGAAGTAGATGACAAAAGATCACTTCATTTAATCGCTTTCGATTTCAATACACAGATCAATAAATTGACTGTAAAAGGTGAATTAGTAAAAGCCTTGATTGATGTAGCAGAGGATATTGACGAAAATTACGGTACTGAACAAGCGGGTGGATTTATTGAGATGACGTATCCTATTATTGAGAAAACACTTTTTGGTTACCAAAATGCTAAAATCAACTCTGTACTACGTTTAGAAGCAGTAGATATGAATCAAGGTACTTTCAAAAACAACTTCTTGTACACAAGCTCTATTGAAGGTGATAAAATTGGAAATGAAATAAAAGCCGTTGTGGTAGGTCTTAGTTTTAGACCAACTGATGCGACTACTTTTAGAGCTAATTATAGAAAACATTGGTCAACTGACATCTTGGGTAACCCTCCAGAATTATTAGGTGGTTTCCAGTTCGGTTTTGCTAGTTACTTCTAGAGATTTGAAATTATAAGCTGAAAGTTAAAAATTGAATTTAACGAAGATTTAATTTTTAACTTTGCAGCTTGAATTTTTATCTATATACGGAATGATGAATTACAAATACATATCACTATTTTCAATTACAGCAATGCTAGTTTTATTTAGCGGCTGTAAAGAGGTCCCTCCTGTAGAGGAGTTGGTTTGTGAAAGTACAGAAGACATTTCTTATCAGGAACAAATTACACCTATATTAGAAGCGAGTTGTAATATTGATGGATGCCACAGTGCTGGGTTTGTATCTGGAGATTTCACTGATTATGATGGTGTGCTAGATAAAGTAAATGATGGCTCTCTTTTTCTGAGACTCGAAGATGGTTCTATGCCTCCAATCACGCCGCTAAGTAGCGAACAATTACAATTAATTGTATGTTGGATTTCTAATGGTCATCAAAACAATTAGTATTAACTTACAAAATCTCGTTTAAAGCTCTGGCAGATGTAGAGCAAGCTATCAGCTATAGAATCATAGAAATTCATCAGGATGGATCACAAAAGATATTACAGGAGGGCTAAAAAGCCTCTCGAACTTCGAGAGGCTTTTTATTTTATCAAATCAGTATATTTGACTTATGGTAGAGCATCAACAAATACAAGATTTCCTTAAGCTATCAAAAGCATATATTCTAGATGGTACTTTTGTTAAATTAAGTCTCAGTAAGGTTTATAAAGCTGAAAAGGATTTAAAAAACATCTTCATCATTCCCGTTAAAATAAAATCGGAATTGATGTTATCTTTTACTTTCAGGTATAAAACTCAAGATCAAGTGAAGAACTTTACACTTGACGAATCAATTGAGCTTTTAAACGAATTACTTGGTAATTCATTTCTCCAAGCCCTATTGGTAGGAACAAAGCAAGAACATCAATTGTTATTTTCAAAAAAGGGTAAAGGGAAATTAATTACAAACAACATCAATTCGAATAAAAGACAATTAAACCATAACAAGGATAAAAACTACCTTATTATGGGCAAGGATAATCTATACCTTCAAAAGCTTGGAATTTGCGATCATTCTGGAAGGGTTAAAGATAAACAGCAAGATAAATTCCGTCAAATCAATCGGTATGTTGAATTGATGAGTCACTGGTTTGATAAAATTGACCGATCTAAAAGACTTCAGATTGTTGATATGGGTTCAGGGAAAGGCTACTTAACTTTTGCTCTTTACGATTATCTTCTCAATCAATTAAAACTTGATGTATCTATTACTGGTGTTGAGTTAAGGGATAATCTAGTAAGCTTATGCAACGAGATTAGTCGCGAATGTAATTTTGAGAATCTTCAATTTATCTCAAAAGACATCAATGATTTTACATCTGATGAAATTGATATTATCATTGCACTTCACGCCTGCGACACTGCTACAGACCTAGCAATTTACAAAGGCATCAAAGCTGATGCGCAATTAATTGTATGTGCCCCTTGTTGTCATAAACAAGTACGAAAAGACATGGATTCTAAATCCGACTTTAGAGCCATTACAAAGCATGGAATATTTGAAGAACGCCAAGCAGAAATACTCACAGATGCTATTCGATCTTTACTGATGGAGCGCGAAGGATACAAAACTAAAGCCTTCGAATTTATCTCAAACGAACACACCCGCAAAAATATAATGTTGGTGGGTCGGAAATCGAAATCTAAAGAAATGAGGCTTAAAATTGACAAGGAAATCAAACACTTAAAAGATTCCTTTCAAATTCAAAGACAAGAATTAGAAGATCTCTTAGAAGGAACTGTATAAAAAAGAGGTATTGTGTGGATTTGCACTTTCACTCAAAACTAATACTTATACCAACTTCAGGTAAATCTCTCTACAAATCCAAGCATCAGTAGCAGCATAATCAATTTGAGCTTTAGTTAAGTCTACGGCTTCCCAATTAGAAACTTGCTGTCTTTTAGAAATACGAATACCCAAAACTAAAGCAGATAGTTTCTTAGCACCAATACTTTCGAATCCTAATTGAGGGGCTAAAACATTTAAATCAATAACACTCAGCTCATTAAAAGGTTTAATCTTTTTCAAATCTTTTAAATCATCTCTCACAGCAATCCCAACTTTTATAATATCCTTATTAGAGAATATTGCTGATAGTTCATCAATCATTTCAACCATTTTCAAACGAATGATATAAGCTTTTTTATCGGTAGCAATTTGTAAAAGAGCAACTTGATTCATTTGCCCCTTTTTAAAAGAAGGTTTAGTTTCAGTATCAATACCTATAAGATTACATTCAGCTATCTCCTTACAAGCCTTTACTAAAGCTGTAGTTGTATCTACCATCACAATTTTACCAGAATATTTATCTAGTTCAAAATTATTAATCTCTTCCTTGGTTATAAACTTTTTGTATTTTAAAGCTTTACTCATGTATTCTTTTTAGAGAAAAATCTCTTTTAATATTCATCTTATGACTAGTAGCTCTATCCTTCAACTTATGTAAATCTGGTTGCCCAGCATCTACCCAAGCTGAATACCACAATGATCCAATTGCAAAAACGGCTCTTTGCAATCTTTGTTCCACCATTGAGTCTAGGGCTAAATTGTATTGAGAAATAAACTCATTTGTATATTGGTGTACAATTTTACCATTTTGGTTGTCTAACCTATACTTCTCGTCTTTCGTAAACTTTATAGAAACGTCTTTCTCTATACTTAAAGTAGGGTTTACTAAGGCATTACTCTCTTTAACTAATGACCATGCAAAATTTAAAGAGCTGCCCAAATATACAGATTTTCCGATATAGTAATCATAGTTCCATGAAAATGACTCAGGTATACGGCTTTCCCACAGAGCATGTACCCCCTTTTGACCAGTAAACTGTCCATTATAATTTGATGTGGTATGTAAGGGCACACAAGCATCTGCTACATAATGACCTAAATCGGCAGCAGATTTTATGACATCTTCCACAGTCCCACTATCCATCGCCCAAACCAGCTTAGTGTATTCCCATTGAATTGCCCATGGTAGAATACCTCTACTTTTTAGTGTGTCTACAGTAAAATGCCTTTTGGCATCAAACCATTTCTTAGGAATAGAATCAAAAGGAGAGGCTCCGTATAAATCTAGATCAATATAATGCTTACAGGCTTCAGTTGTATCTGTATACCTTCTCTTATCAGCATTTACAGCATTCGCTTCAATTTCATCGATATGAAGCGTAAAAAAAGTACTGAGCTCTGATGGAAGTAGATAAACAGCATTTCGATTGATCGTTTTATGAGCATGAAAACCCCACGAACCCAAGACCAATATACTGAATACTAAAAAACTATATCTTATAAATCTTATCATTCATTCACTGCAACTAAAAAACCATCTTTTAACACAGGTATTTTAGTAGTTTGATTGACTTTTAGACAAAAATGAACATCAGAATCAATGTCCAGCTTAGCCAACCTTTTGCGATGTGATGAATTCTCCAAGAAACCATACACATCATCTTTTGCTTGTTCCCACAATACTTGAGATGCTTGAACAGCGTCACAAGAACCATCATATAAACCAGACTCTACTAATTGCTGAGCTAATGCACCAGCAAATAAAGTGTCTTCAAGATTAAATTTATCTTTCCAACCTGCACAAAAAATGATTACATCTCTGTTTTGTACGATTAACCATTTAGCAATGGCATCTAAATTTAAAAGAGAACCAATAGCAACATCATGCTCCTTTTTAGCAATACTAATAGATTTAGTTCCATTGGTTGTAGTCATTACAACCGTTCTCCCCTTTACATCCATATCGATATAGACTTGAGGTGAATTTCCAAAATCGAAACTTTTTACTGGAGCTCCATTTCGCTCGGCAGCCAAAATATAATCTAAGCCATTATTTCTATACTCTAGAGCTTCCTCTACTGTACTCACAGGAATCATTTTCTCTACACCTTGTTCGAATGCTATACACATTGAAGAAGTTGCTCTCAATACATCTACTACAACTACAATACTTTTTTTGTCTGCATACAAATCAAAAAGAGCAGGTGTCATACAAACTTGAAGATTCCTTTTATCCATATTATCCTTTGTAAAATGGTAATGAAACCACTTTTGCTTTTAATTGTTTTTTACGAACTGCAATATAAATCTCAGTTCCTTCAGCTTTCATATCTTCAGGAACATAAGCTAAACCAATGGCCTTTTTCAAACTTGGCGCCATAGTTCCAGAAGTAACCACACCAATCTTATCTCCTTGCTCGCTTACTACATCGTAACCCTGACGAGGAACTCCTCTATCTATTAATTCAAAACCTACTAGACGACGATTTATTCCGGCTTCTTTTTGTGATTTTAAAAAGTCTGAATCTACAAAGTCATTAGTGAGTTTTGTTATCCATCCAAGGCCAGCTTCTAATGGAGAGGTCGTATCATCTATATCGTTTCCGTATAAACAAAAGCCCATCTCTAAACGAAGTGTATCACGGGCTGCAAGTCCAACTGGAGTAATATTACATTCTTTTCCGGCTTCAAAAATGGAATTCCAGATTACTTCAGCATCTTCGTTTTTGAAATAAATCTCAAAACCTCCTGCACCAGTATAACCAGTTGTAGAAATAAGAACATTTTCTTTTCCAGCAAAAATTCCTTTCTGGAAAGTATAGTATTTCATATCCGAGATATTCATCTCTGTGAGAGCTTGAAGAGCTATAGCTGCTTTTGGACCTTGAACAGCTAATAATGAAGTGTCTTCAGAAATATTCACCATTTCCACACCATTGGTATTATGTCTAGAAATCCAATCCCAATCTTTATCAATATTAGAGGCGTTAACCACCAAAAAGTAGGTTTGCTCATCCATTCTATAGACCAATAAATCATCTACAATACCACCTTTACCATTGGGCAAACAAGTATATTGAACTTTACCGTTCACAAGTTTAGAAACATCATTAGAAGTCACTTTTTGAACTAATTCAAAAGCGCCTTCACCACGAATAATAAACTCTCCCATATGAGAAACATCAAAAACACCAACATTCTCGCGAACGTTAATATGTTCTGCTGTAACTCCTTCATATTGAACGGGCATATTGTACCCTGCAAAAGGAACCATTTTCGCTCCTAAAGCTTCGTGTATATGACTTAATGCTGTGTTTTTCATCATCGAAATTTTGCTGAAGCAAAAGTAACAGATATTTCAACTCGAAATACTGAAATCCCTATTTATTAACGATTCTTTTTAACATTGGAGCTGAGGTAATTATACTAGCCACGACAAGAACTACAATCGCAACAAAGACCTCTTCGTTTATTAAACCTGCAGCCATTGCTAAAGAGCCTAATATTATCTCTAACACACCGTGAGTATTCATAGCTACGCCGACTGCCCAAGAATCGACCTTATTTAAACCACCAATGCGAGCACCAATATGTGCTCCCAAGATTTTACTTGAATAAGCTAACATTAATAAAACAGCTATTAATGGGAAGTTGAAATTATCTACAAAGTTTACGTACAAACCAATGGATACGAAGAAAATTGGAGCAAAGACATTGGTTACAAATTGATGAATTATCTCTCGAGTTCTATCCCTTAAATTAGCTGAATCCCCAAAAGCAATTCCAACTATAAAGGCGCCTAAAATAGAATGAATTCCTATAGATTCTGTAAAAGCTGCTCCTAAGAAACAAAGCCCAAAAGATAAAGCTAACACTCCTCCAGGCCATGAAAATTTAGTTTGTACCCATGGTAAACTTTTGTCAATTAGTCTTGAACCAATGGTTAGCATAAAGATCCCAAACACAAGAATGGCAGTCATCGTATAAGTCAAGCTCGTTTGCTCCTCTCCCTGATCAATCATACTTAATATAACCGAGAAAATTAACCAACCCAATAAGTCAATCAACATAGCTGAAGCTATAATGGTCATTCCTATTCGAGTTTTAAAAAGCTTCATATCCATTAATATTCTCGCAATTACTGGCAGAGCTGTAATCGATAACACCACCCCTATAAAGAACCCAACAATAGCAATATCTCCATTGGTAGCCATGAATAAATCGGGCACTAATTGTACTCCTAAATAACCAACAGCAATTGGTATTAGCATAGAGAAGAAAGTTGTCGATAAAGCGACTTTTCCCTGCTCTATAACTAAGGGTAATTGTACTTCCATTCCAGCAACAAAAAGCAGCATGATTACCGAAATATTAATCATTGCATCCATAGCATATTGTACAGGTATGGTAGAAGTAAATTCTGGATGTGCTATAAATGGGAATAGGTATTCAAAACTCTCTGGCCAAAAGAACCCTAAAACTGAGGGACCTAATAGTACCCCAGCAACAATTTCACCTAAAACCGATGGCAGCTTGAATTGCTTAAAAAGCTCCGCAAAGAGCCTTGCAATAATCAAGATTGAACCTAGTCCAATCAAGAAAACGATCATATCGTGATGTCCTAACTTTACCATACCTAAAAGCCTCTTGAGTGAACGATTAATAAATTACATGGTAGATCCTCCAAGAGATATTCTAAATCATGCGGAAATAAACGATCAAGAATTCCTAATCTTTTTTTAGGCGAATTCACTAATAGTAAATCAGGTTGTTTACTCTTAGTAAATACTTGAATGGAGTGCCCAGGTTTTCCAAAAATAACTCTTTGTTTAGTAGAGATAGAGGAGGCTCCTGGGATTTCATTTAAAACTTCAACAACTTTTCGTTTGCATTCACTTATATAATCAGCTTTCTTAGATTCTATTTCTTCATCAGTTGTACAATCTGCATAAGCACTTTGAAACATTGGGATGTATTCCTCATTCACGATAAATAGCTCCTGTGCATCTTCCATGTTCGCAACATAAACTGCTGTAGCTAGAGTTAGAGGTGTTTTGACTGAATCTATTACAGAGACAACCACTTTATCAAAAGTTAAAGGACGTTCCTTAGGGTCCGGAATCAATAAGATGGAACACTTAGCTTTTCTGGATATTTTACGAGCTATTGTTCCAACATAATGTTGAAGTACTGTTTCTTTTTTTAAAGCGCCAAGAACTAACAAATCAACGACATTCTCCTTACAGATTTGAAGTATAGTAGGAACTACAGCTCCTGCAACATCAATAATTTGATAATATTTCTTTTTGATATGACAAGTCTCCACACAACGCTCCAACTTAGCCGTTTGAACTTCTGTTAATTCTCCGACATGTATCAAAATTAATTTCGCACGATGAAGCCTAGACAATCGTGCTGCTTCTCTTATAACAGCTTTATATCTTGGAGAAAAGGTCACTGCTACAGCTATAGTCTCAAAGGGATAGGGTAATCTATCTTTTAATTGTGCAGCTAAATTCATACTTTATATATTTTTCTATTTAGCTACAAAATAGGAATTCTATGTCGGGAATCCAATTCAAACAATCACAAACAAAAAGGTCTCGCTAATTAGCGAGACCTTTTTTCAAATTTATGTGGCTTAGATACATTTAAAATAATCAAAAGGCTCTAAACAATCTTTACAGGTATACAAGGCTTTACAAGCTGTAGAACCAAACATACTTTTTATCTCTGTAATCTTCGAACCGCACTGAGGACAACCAACAGAACCTTCATTTAACAGATCTTTCTTAGACAGTGAAGATCCTTCGGGAGGAGCAATACCATAAACACGGAGCTTCTCTTTAGTTTCAGCGTTCATCCAATCTGTAGTCCAAGCAGGTTTGT
>Ga0209495_1001358_pt1 | contig 17106 bp, 13 predicted proteins | sample EN1Hudsemesocosm_FD_184629 | JGI IMG/M metagenome (GOLD analysis project Ga0209495, IMG submission 184629) | Methane-oxidizing microbial communities from mesocosms in the Hudson Canyon - EN1E Hudson Canyon (SPAdes) (version 2) | ecosystem: Environmental > Aquatic > Marine > Cold seeps | place... | reverse complement strand
ACTTGATTTAGCACCAGATACTTTATATAAAGAAATAAAATTGAACCCTGATAAATATTATAAAATAACTTAAGGGGTAAAAAAGAGAACGTTGTAATTATCTTCAATCGAGTCTGACCCTTTTGGTCTTTTTTGGTCTTGTGGTCCTTTGAAATATTCAAAACACCCAACCAAGATGATGTTACCGCTCATAAAAATCCAAAAGGCTTAGATAAATCAATAGATAAGACGGGGGTTCTTGCGCTGAAAAATTGGTATTCTGATGATATTAAATTTATTTCATTATGCAAAGAAATTATGGCTAACAAAAATACAGCGGACAGGTTAAAGCATTACGTTTTTTTGCGAAGTAAAGAATCGCGCCACTTTAAACTACGCGCTGATTTTGGCGTTAGCTGTTTAATATAGGCTATGTCTGCATTAGCTGTTGGTAAGGCGTACAAGCGGGCCACTTACCTATCGCTATGACTTAATTAAAAACAATAACATAGGCTATTGCCAACACTTAACGAGTACATAGCCTTAATATATGTGGCTCTTTTTAAAAACGAATGAGTAAAAATATGCGTATAAATTTAAAGTACCTAAGAATAAGACTGTTTTATAAGATGTTAGAGCCGTTCTCCAATAGGCAAAGAAAAAAAAGAATGGAGATGTTTTCCACATATATATCAGACTGTGATATTGAAGTGCCGCGAATATTAGACTTGGGTGGGCAACCAGAAATTTGGCAACATATTTTACAGCCTTTAAATATTACGATATTAAATCTTCCGGGGATTACCGTTCCAGTGAGTAAGTCAGTACATTATATTACGTATATTGAAGGCGATGCTTGCAATGTAGCGCAATATGAAGATTTCAGTTTTGATGTCGTTTTTAGTAATTCAGTAATTGAGCATGTTGGTGATAATGAGCAGCAGAAAAGCTTTGCCAATGAAGTACATCGATTAGCTAAAAGCTATTGGATTCAAACGCCTTCAAAATATTTTCCTATAGAAGCGCATTGTGGGATACCTTTTTGGTGGTATTTGCCTAGAAGTTTTCGTGAGTTAATGATTGAGCGGTGGCGAAAAAAACTGCCCAAGTGGACTGAAATGGTGGAGGGAACGACAGTACTGACAAAGGCTCGCATAAAAGAACTGTTCCCACAGGCAACTATAAAATCAGAAAGTGTGTTTGGGTTTGTGAAGAGCTATATAGCTTACTATAGATCGTAATGAATAGTAGAGTGACTTTTTGGGTGCTAGGCTATTCGTCCTGCTTTGACTTGTCGGTGTCAAGCTCCCATTTGGTTGTTTTTTAAGGCTATGTCACCGTTAAGTATTGAAAATTTAACTAATAACTTTTGAAAGCCTGATTTCTCTGACTTTGAACCATATATCAGAATATTCTTAAGTTACTGAAAAATTAGATGTTTTTAAAATTCCACACTTAACGGTGACATAGCCTTTTTTAATGGTTGTTTGATTGAACTTGAGGACAATATATATTTTCTTTGAAAACACTTAGACTAACCAGTGAAAATTAGAAATTTTTAGACTTTTTAAGTAATGAAAGTTTCTTGAATAACTATAATGAGGAGTACCCCCATGAATAAATTTATATTGTTTTTTGTTAGCAGTGTAATGCTGTTAGCCTGTGCGCAGAAGAGTAACGAAAAGTTAGGTATTACTGAGAAAATTAATCAAGATATTTTGCAAAGCCCATCTGCTGCAGGAGGCTATGAGACTAAATATTATGTTTGTGATGATGGTGATGATAGTAATAATGGCCTGAGCGAAGATACTCCGGTGCAATCAATGACTAAAGCTATGCGGTTGTTTAGCACAATGGCGGCAGGTGATTCACTATTGTTCTGCCAAGGCGGGGAATTTCCCGTTAATGAAGCCGCTTACATTAGTAACCTAAACTGTGATAGAGATAATCATTGTATTATTGATTCGTATTATTCACAGACTAAAAATTCTTCTGAAATGCCAGTTATTTTTAAGGGGACGGTTGGTGGTGCGCTTATTAGGTTTGAAGATGGTGGTGGTGCAGATCACGATGAAGGCTACATTATAAGAAATATTGAATTTTCAGGAGATGGACAAAAAGCGGCATTTTTATTTTTTAATGATGTCGATGACGTCTTAATTGAAAATATATCTTTTAAAAACTTTAAACGTATAGCTTGGGTAGATGCAGGTCGAGATCCAAGTGAAGGCAGTGATACATTAAATGAAAGAATAGAATTTAATGGAATTAGACTTAATAAAGTTCCGGAGTTGTTTGCTGGGCCGCAGGCGAGTAACGTGACTATTGAAGGGGTGGAGGATGTTTCTAATTCGGTAGCATTGGTTTTACCATCTGGAAATGCGCCAACAAAATATTATGTGTGTGATAATGGTGATGACAGTAATAATGGAACGAGTGTTTTCGCGCCGTGGGCAAGCTTTGATTATGCAATTTTAAAATTTGAAAGTATGCCTGCTGGTGCATCAATTTCTTTTTGTGATGGCGGCGAGTTTAATTCCTCATTTCCGCGTATTGTAAATTATAATTGCCGAGCTGATAAAAAATGTGCATTCCAAACTTATTCGTCACCTACAAAAAGCAGTGATGCTGCTCCTATAATATACGGAAATACTGATGGTGCTTTTAATTTTCAAGATGGGGGAGCTTCAAATCGGGATGAAGGTTACAAGGTATTAGGGTTACACTTAATAGGTATGGATAATTCAGGAAGAGGGGTCGTCTTAATGAATGATGTTGATTCTGTTGAAATTGATAGTGTTGTTATTGATGGATTTGCAATAGGGGTGTATTCAACAAATTCAGGTAATAATGAGGCGGGTAGTGATGGTATTAATACCAATATTGAGATTAAAAACTCAATTATAAAAAATAATTTACACCAAGGGATTCTTGGTGGGGCAGATAATTGGTTGATTGATAATAATAAAATATTTCATAATGGATTTGAAAAAGCAATTTTTTTACATAATATATATATATCATCTAGTAATAATAAAAATATAGTTATATCAAATAATAAGCTAAGTAAAAATGCGTCAGTTGATGGGCAATGTAAGTCAGTCTCGTTAGTGGTTCATGGAAAGGTGGATGGTTTAACAATTGTTAATAACAATATCTCAGAAGATGAAGGTGCAGGCCATCCGCTATGCTGGGGAATTGCTATTGATACAGGATACGCTGGTGTAGAAGAAGTGTTTAAAAATGTAGTGATTGAAAATAATGTTATAACAAATGTTGGTGGGGTGGGGATTGGCTGCACTTCTTGTATTAATGTTTCAATTAAAGGGAATGTTATTAACCACTCTCATGCAGATGAATTTCATGGGATTAGAATACCGTCGAAAAATCTGGGAGAGAATGATATTCGATCTGATAATATAAGTATTGTGGATAATGAGTTTTATTTGTTAAAGGCAGGTGAATATAGCAAACAAGCGCTTTTTTTATATAATATAGAATCTTCAGCAACATTGGTAGTTGAAGGTAATTACATACAATAGGTGTGGCTCTCTTCCCTCTTATTTGTAGAAAATAAGAGGGAAGCATTGTAACTGTGTCGTGGCGTGATGATAAATAAGCATATCCAATATCTTAATATTCTATTGGTGACTGAAGTTGCTATATAAGTGCGTTATAGTTCGGAAGCGGGGCTTTAGAGGTTGTGAAAGTATTACTCGTAGGTTAGCTTGAAGTATGAAACTCAATCCTGATGCTAGATAAGCCATTGATTGATGGGCTTCGCAAGCTCAGCCACAATCTACGAAACCTATTTTTTAAGGTTATTATTGAGTACTGTCACAGTCTTTTTAGCCTCGCATTAGATTGAGGAAATCTACGGTACCCACCCAGTCTTAAACTAATTAAGTGATTTTGTACAGACCCTTAAATTTTGAAATTGTTAGAATACTTATGGCGTACAATATTTTCACCTTTCAGGTAAATTAATTATGTTAAATAATGACTCTAAAATTTCAAAAACATAAGGTATAAAAGATGCCAGAAAATATATTGGCGCTCATTTATGTCTTAATTCTTAGTGCGTTTGTTTTATTTGGGATGCAGTCATTAGCGATTAAGAAAGATTTTTTAAAACAGTTAAATTTACTCAAGGGCCCTTGGTATGTCATCACCTGCTTGGGTTTCTTGGTAAGTAATTATTGGTTTTTTTTGTCTTTAGTTGGAGTGTATTTAAAGGTATATATACCTAAGACAATAGAAAAAAAAATGTGCGTGGTGATTTTTTGCGCGTTGATTATGCCGCCATTATCGTTAGAAATTCCCGGCTTCTTTGGAATAAATAATTTTGGCACAATTAACTGGTACCGGTTTTTAATTATTTTAATTTTATTGCCTGAGTGCATTGCTTTACTACAAAAAGGAAGCAATAGTTTTTTAAATTACTATTCCGATTTGTTTGTTTGTTTGTTTTTTTTATTACTGGTAATTTTAGATGCCTCAAGAACTCCAAGTGCAACTGATGCGGTGAGAATGACTTTTTATCACTTTATTGATATATTAGTGCCTTATTATGTTTTTAGTCGCGGAATTAAAACAACTGACGATATAAAAAAAATATTTTTTTCATTAACTGTTGCAATTTCTATCGCAGCATTTCTTGCTATATTCGAGTCTCTTAAAGGCTGGCATTTTTACGATAGTGCTTCTTATAACTTAGGGATGATGAGAAGTGAAAATATTAACAATTATAAGTATAGAGCTGGTTTGCTAAGAGCTAGTGGTGCTTATGGAACTATCCCTCTTGGGTACTTGACTGCGATAACTTTTTTTTGTGCTTACTCTTTGTTCTCGAAAATGAGAGGTGTGAAGGTTAAGGCTGTATATGGTGTATTAATCCTTGCTATGTTAGCAACGTTATCGCGGGGGCCATGGGTTGCTTTTTTTATAGCAATCTCTATACTTTTTCTACTGAAAGGGAAAGCCGTATATTTGGTCGTTAGAGTCATGCTAGTTGCTATTGTTGTCAGCTTAAGCCCGGTAGGTGATAAATTTACTTCATTATTACCGGGTGTTGGGAATGATTCAGGGGGCACTATCTCGTATAGGCAGGACTTATATGTCACATCACTCGATGTGATGAAAGAAAATCTTTTGTTTGGTTCTAGTGAGGTACTTAATCACCCCAAGATGCAGCATTTGATTCAAGGAGAAGGGATTATTGATGTGGTGAATACTTATTTACAAATTTCATTGGATTATGGGGTGGTGACTTTGATTTGTATGCTTTGCATACTTTTTTTACCCATTTTAAAACTATATAGAATGTCTAAAAGAAGGATATACAGCAATGAAGAGCGTATATTCAGTTATGTGTTAATTGCAATGATGATGCAAACTATTGTTACGATAGCGACGGTAAGTTCTTTGGGAGGCGGCACTATTTCTTTTTTTATGTGGATACTGATTGCAATGGTTAATGCATACATAAATATATTAATGACTACTAATGAATCGCGTGTAAAAGTAAAAAATTCAATATAAACTGAATAGCAAAGGTTCACATGGAAAGAAAGCAAGTAATAATTGCAAGTATATGGGTTATTGGGGTATTTGGACTCAGTCAATTACTAAGGCTAGGGAGTAATCTTATTGTTACGCGCTTATTAGAGCCTGAAATGTTTGGTCTCATGGCTGTTGTGCTTGTTGTGATGCATGGCTTGGCAATGTTTTCTGATTTAGGGCTCTGGGCTTTTATTGTTCGGCATAAAGAGGGTGTAGACTCGAATATGTTAAATACAGTCTGGTCTATACAGGTAATCCGTGGATGGGGTATTTTTATAATCATATTATTATTAGCCTCTACTATTTTTTTCGTTAAGTATTATTTTGAATTTAATTTAAACGGTGTTTATGGTGATGAAGATTTTCCACTCATATTAATAATAACCGGAGCAGTTGTCGTTATACGTGGCTATAAGACAATGGCGCCAGCAGTTGAGAGTCGTGAATTAAAAAGAGGAAAGCTTGAATTAATTGAGCTGGCTGCACAAATTAGTGGGGCAACTGTTATGATTGCTTGGGCATGGAACAACCCAACTATTTGGGCCTTAATTTCGGCTGGAATTGTCACTTCTGCCGTCAGTTTATTGCTAACATATACTGCGTTTCCTATTAGACATCAGTTTGCTTGGAATAAAAAAACAGTCGTAGAGGTTTATGATTTTGGTAAATGGATCGTTTTAGCCTCTATATTGACATTTATTGCCGCTCAAGGGGATAGGCTTTTTTTTGGTGCGTCTATTTCAGCTAGACAATTAGGGATCTATAGTGTTGCTTTTATGCTGGCTAATACCATAATATCTGTGGTGCAGCAGTTATCGATGAAAGTTTTATTCCCAGTTTTTGGCAGGACTGTAAATCGAGATAGATTGAATTTGAAAAGCGCTTATTACAGCGCTAGGTTAAAATTAGATTTAGTTGTTTTCTTCTTAGCGGGTTTATTATTAGCTCTTGCTCCCGTAATTATCAATTTTCTATATGATGAAAGGTACGCCGAGGCAGGTCCTATGTTGCAAGTTTTGGTATTTTCAATCATTGGTTCGGCATTTTCTATTTCAGCTTTAGAGTGTTTATCTGCATTAAGTATTACCAAAATTCGTATGCAGGTAATGCTGGTTAGGAGTGTTGGTTTATTGGCTGGGCTCCCTATATTCTTTTCATTATATGGTTTCTATGGGGCGCTCTGGGTGGTTACGGTTAATATTTGGTTGGGGATACCTGTTATTTACTGGGTAATGTACAAACAAAAGTTATTTTCTTTTTTTTCTGAAATTAAAATGTCTCCTTTTATTGCCGTAGGGTATTTTTCTGGGTTGGCTTTAATAGGTGAGTTGTATTTATGAAGATAGAAGAACAGTATAGTAAGCAGGTTATTGATACATTAAACAATCCTGTTTTTATTGTAGGTTGTCCGCGTAGTGGAACGACTTGGTTGCAACGGTTAGTTGTTTCTCACCCAGATATTTGTGGTGGGCCAGAGTCAGGTTTTTTTCATCAATTTTGGCCTATATTGTCTAATTTAACTTGGGACCCTGAAAAAGGACGAGATTTATGGTTATTGGCGTACTGGGAAAAAGAAAAACTTCAACAAAGAATATATGACTTATATATAGAAACCTTTGCTGGTTTTGTTAGTAGAGAAAAATGTCATATATTTTGTGAGAAATCACCTAGCCATGCGCTGAGAATTGCCGATATACATAATTTACTGCCACAGGCTAAATTTATTCATATTATTAGAGATAGTCGTAGCACGGTTGCTTCTCTGTTATCTGCCAATCGTGGGTGGGGAAGTAACTGGGCACCTAAAACTGCAAAAGAAGCCGCTATTCAGTGGTACTTGCATGTTTCTAAAGCGCGCAAGCAAGGACAGTTTTTGGGTGATAATTTTTATATGGAAATTCACTATGAAGATATGAAACATAATACAGAACAAGCCCTGAAAGAAGTGTATGACTTCGTGGGCGTTGATTTTAGTGTTGAATTATTAAAGCAGGTTGCTGAAGAGCAGAAATTTGAAAAGCAGAAAGCAACAGGTGGTACTCGTTTTAATGTAGGGCATGCAAAAGAAGAACCCAAAGGGTTTTTTAATAAGGGTCAAATTGATAGTTGGAAAAAAGACTTAACATTCTGGGAGAAAGTGGTTACTTGGCGTTTTACTAGAAAGCTAATGGCGCAATGTGGTTATAGCTGGAAGGGTAGGATATGAGTGAGTATGTACAATTAAGTGTGCTTATGCCTGTTTACAACGCGGAATTATATTTGTCTGAAGCGGTTGAAAGTATTTTAAATCAAACATTTTCAGAATTTGAGTTTATTATTATAGATGATGGATCTACTGATAGTTCTTTAAGTATTTTGCAAGCCTATGCTAAAAAAGATAAGCGCATTAGGCTGGTTTTTAGAGAAAATAAAGGCTTAGTTGAAACTCTGAATGAAGGACTTCTGCTAGCAAATGGTGAGCTTATTGCTAGAATGGATGCTGATGATATTTCCCTGCCCACTCGCTTTGAAAAGCAAATGGCTTATTTAAAAAGTAATGTAGCTTGCTTATTGTTAGGATGTCGAGTGATTATCATAGATTCAGATGGCGATGAAATTTGTGAAATGGGTGATTATTTTACCCATAAAGAATTAGACGATGGTTTTTTAGCAAGGAAAGGCCAGCTTATATATCATCCATCCGTCATGATGAGAAAAGAAATAATAGACTCAATCAATGGTTATCGAAAAAAATATCCTCATGTGGAGGATTTAGATCTATTTTTGCGTGTTTCTGAGTTGGGGAAAATTGAGAATTTAAAAGAACCATTGCTGAAATATCGAGAACACTTAACAAAAGTTGGCCATGTACATGGGCTTCAGCAAAGTGAGGAAATTTACGAATTGTTGGTAGAAGCATCTGAACGAAGAGGATTGAAAGATTATAAAATTAAGAAAGAGCCAATTAGTGATATATCTACGAGTGATCGCTTTGGCCTTTGGGGTTGGTGGGCGCTAGGCGCAGGAAATGTAAAGACAGCACGTAAATATGCAAGAAAATTATTTTTCAAAAAACCTATGAAAATAAACAGTTGGCGCCTATTGCTTTGTTCATTACGGGGGTATTGAATTTTGAATAATGAAATATTGACCGTTACTTATATTTCTCCTGGGTGGCCACTAAATAACTTCCCTAATGGGATCGTTGCTTATATAGATAATTTAATGGCTGGCTTTGATAGTAGTGTAAGGGCGCAGATATTGGCTCGCGAAGTTATAGGTGAGATGCTTAGTGAGTCAATTATCGATTTGTCACAATTAACGGAGCGTAAAAGTATCATAAATAAGCTGAGTGATAGAGTTTTAAATAAAATTGGATATCAATATATTGAAAATTTATTGGAGCAAGGTAGAGCTAATGAGGCGAGCAAACGAATTATTAAAGGGCTAGAATTGCAAGAATATTCATCTAATTTAATTGAAATGGAAGAATCATTTGGACTAGCTAAATGGGTGGTGCCTAAGACGAGAGTACCTGTTGTGACAAGGTTGCATGGCCCTTGGTTTGTTCATGGGCCCATAATGCAGTTTAATAATGATAATAATGATAAATTTCGTATTAAGATCGAAGGAGAAGCAATTATATTATCACAAGGCGTCACAGCACCTAGTTTAGATGTGTTAGAAAAAGTTCGTGAATATTATGATGTTCCTTTACCTGATGCAAAAGTAATCCCTAACTCTGTGCCTCCGGTGGTTAAGTCGCAACAGTGGCAATATAAAGCAAAAAATAAACAAACTATTTTAATGGTAGGGCGATTTGATTTGCATAAGGGAGGAGATTTGGCTTTAGATGCATTTCGTATTATTGCTAGGGAAAATAAAGATATTGATTTTCTATTTGTTGGGCCAGATAGAGGTGTGATAGTTGAAGGGAAAGAGTATTTATTTAATCAGTACTTAGCTGCCTTTATACCTGAAGCTGAAATTACAAGTCGTATTCAATTTTTAGGGCATTGTAGTTCTGACAAGGTTCAACGCTTACGTCGAAATTCTACTGTTACTATTATGACTTCACGTTATGACAATTTTCCAGTGTCTTTACTTGAAGCAATGGCAGTAGGGTCACCGCTTGTAGGGAGTTCGGTAGGTGGAATAAAAGAGATTATAATTGATGGATATAATGGGCTATTAGCTGAACCAGAATCAGCAGACAGTATTGCTGAGTGTGCTTTAACGCTGCTTAATGATGTTGAACTAATGAAGAAGCTATCAGCCAATGCAATAGTAGATAGTAAAAATAGATTTTCCCCTGAAGTAGTAGCAAAACAAAGTCTTGATTTTTATAAGTCAGTTTTATCTAAATAACAGAGAAAATGCATATGAAATTAATAAATCCATTTGACCAAAAGGAATTTAAGGAAAAATTACTGAGTACGGAGCCTTTTCCATATTTTTGTATTGATAATTTTTTAGATGAGGATTTTGCTAATGAGGTATATGAGTCTTTTCCATCTTTTCAAGAGGCTCAAAACCTAGGACGTGAATTTGATGCAGTCAATGAAAAAAGAAAGGTTCAAATTACGGACTCTTCAAAATTCCCCCCCGCCATTAAAAAGCTAAGTGATTTACTTGCCTCCGATGAATATGTGAAAATGTGGTCTGAGCTCACTGACGTTCCCAACCTTATTATGGATGCGAGCTTAACAGGAGGAGGGATACATGAAACTAACTCGGGCGGTCATCTTGATGTGCATGTTGATTTTAATTATAACGACGAGATGCAAAGTTACCGTCGTTTAAATATATTGATTTACTTTAATAAAGACTGGAAAGAAGAATATGGTGGCTACCTTGATGTATGGGATAAGGATATAAAAAAATGTTATGGATCTTTTGAGCCCAAGTTTAATAGAGCTTGCGGCTTTTTAACCAGTGAAATCAGTTTTCATGGAGTAACGCCGTTAACTTGCCCACCTGAGGTAATGAGAAAGTCTTTTGCAACTTATTATTACACAAAAGAAATGCCTGAAAGTTGGGAAGGAGAGAAACACTCAACTATTTTTAAGGCTAGGCCTACCGAGTGGGCAAAAGGAAAGGTGCTAATGCCTATTGAAAATGTAGCACGGAGTACTAACCGAAAATTTCACATGATTAAACAGTTAATTAAAAAAATTGTTGGGTAGGAATAAAAGGGGTAGAATTTTAAAAATGATGTGTGGAATTATTAAATTGATTATTTCTTGGAAGGGGTAAATAAATTATGAGAAATGACCTTTTATTTGATCAAGTGATTGTTCCTGAATCTATGTTGTTTGGGTACCCATCTAGGATTTCAAATATTTATGAGCCAGTTGTTGAAAGTATCATACAAAAAAGCTTAATAATACCTTCAGAAAAAATAACTGTCTCGGTTGAGCATAGTGTATTACTGCCAAGTTACCTTGAAGTTCGTAAGGTAGGTGTTCGAGATAAAATATTATTATTTAATGAGCGGAGGAAATTTGGATCTATTGAAAATTTAGGTGAGCGTCTTGTCTATGATGCTCGGTATGTTTATAACAATAATATTACACATTTAATACAACATCATTTGGCTGCATTGGGGTTCATGAAAAAGGAATTGGGGGTGACTCGTGAGAATGTAGTTGTTTTATTTGAAGGAAATGCCCCTAAATTAGCCATAGAGATTATGAGGTTTTTGGGGTATGAGGTACTTTCAACATCTCGACGAGTTTCGTGTAATTCAATACAAGTTAAGGTAGATCCAAATAATTTTTTTCATTTGTTATCTTACGTGAAATATGTTGAGTTTTCTATCAGTGAAAAAAGTTTTCCTGATAAAATCTTTATTTCAAGGCTTAACACGCGGAAATTAATAAATGAGGATGAAGTAGATAATTTTTTGTGTTGTCAAGGGTATGAGAAAGTTTATTTTGAGGGGTTAAGTTTTGGTGATCAGTGGGCTATGATGATGAATGCTTCAAATGTTATTGCTATTCATGGTGCCGCTTTGGGAGCGCTTGCTTTTTCAGGGTTTGGAAATAAAAAAATAAGTTTAATAGAGTTATTTTCTCCTGGATTGGTGGTTAACTCTTTCCGAAAATATGTAGCTATACTTAATGGGAGTTGGGTAGGGTGCCGAGGTGAAATAACACCAAAAATGGTTCGTGATATTGATATTCCTGGTAAAGCGAAGAGCCATGCTTTTGAAGATTTTAAAATATCAATTAAAAGTATTGAAGAGGCTATAAATTATTAAAGTGAAGTATTTTGAAAAACATTGTAAATTTGATGTAAATATCATGATTTAAATTTAGGCATAAGTAATGGTTAAAGTTAATGATTTTTCGTAAAACACTCTTCTTTTCTGTGTAGGATGTTTTTAAGGTTTAAAAGAGAATTATATGGATCTAACAACAATAATCGTGAGTTACAATACCGCTGATTTATTACCAAAGTGTATTGCCTACCTTCGTGATGCACTTGTAGAAATATCGGGTGAAATTATCATTGTTGATAATGCATCAAAAGATGAGTCTGTTTCATTATTGAAGAGTGACTATTCAGGCTGTGAGCTGATTTTTAATACGGCTAATGTTGGTTTTGGCCGAGCAAATAATCAATGTATTCCTTTTATTCATGGGCGTTATGTTTTACTTTTGAATACCGATGCTTTCGTTTCTAAAGATACGATTAAAAAAACGATCCAGTACATGGATGAGCACTCTGAATGTGGTATTTTGGGTGTTAAGCTTTTGGGGGAAGAGGGTGAGTTACAGCCCTCATGCCGTTATTTTCCAACGCCTTGGAGTGCTTTCTTGACGGGTACAGGGTTACAGCGGTTTTTTAAAGGTGTACAGCATGTGGATGAAATGGGTTGGGCGCATGATAAGCCTCGCCAGTGTGATTGGGTGCCGGGATGTTATTATTTGATGCGACGAGAGCTGGTTGATGAGGTTGGTTTATTTGATCCACGATTTTTTCTTTATTATGAAGAAGTGGATCATTGTTTTGCCGCAAAAAAAGCAGGATGGGAAGTGCATTTTTTACCTGATACTTCGGTTATACATATTGGAGGGGTAAGTGCCCAGTCTGAAGGTTCTTTAACATCAAGTGGCAGGCAATTGGATGCGTTAAAAATCGAGAGTGAGTTATTATATTTTAATAAGAACCATGGCCGAGTGGCGGTATTGATTCATCTAATGTTATTAACTCTAGCAGATATGATTAATTTCGCTAAAAAAGCGATAAAATTAAAGAAGAGATCCGTTTTATGGAGTTATTTCAAACATAGTTATTTAGTTTGGTCCTTATATTTAAAAACGAGTTTTGCAACTACGCCCACGCGGTAAGAAGTGGTATGTTTAAAATCTTATGGGATTTAGCTACTTAGTAGAGATTGTGTTAGTACAGTAATAGTCTTGATTATGATGGGTATAGGCCGATAATAGCGAATTGGTAAAAGAATTTTTTGTTGGTAATGTTGGAGCCTTAATGCTTATGATTAAATTTATGCTGCCCAAGAGGAAATTAGCCGTTGTTATGTTGCTAATTAGTTTTAGTGCGGCTTTTATTTATATTTTATATAAACAAACTTCTTTTTATCCTTACAGGGTTAACACTGATTATAATTATAACTTCCAGAATACTAATGCAGAAATAAGTAATTTAACTCTTGTCAATGGCCAGCTAAAATTGCCGAATTATGATAGTGAAGCCCAATCTTCTTTTTTAAAGGTTAATATTTCAAGTACCTTGATAGGTAGATATTTCCAGCCCAGTATTAAAATAATTTCAGGAAACCAGTCTTTTATTCAATATTTTGAGCATGGCGCAAAAGGAGTAAGGTATTTGAATATTAGCTCAATACCATTTTCTAATGAGGGGAAAGTTGAGTTTCAAGGAAAAAATATATTAGTAGATGACCAGTTAGTACAATTGATTTCATTCAAGAATCCAAATATAAATAAACAAAAAATTTTATTTATTTCACCACATCCAGATGATGCTGAAATAGCCGCTTTTGGTTTTTATAGTGATAATAAGGAATCGTATGTTATTACCATTACTGCTGGTGATGCTGGTGGATATAAGTATGCTTCTGTTTATAAGGATGGGCCTGAGCACTTTTTGAAAAAGGGAGAACTAAGAACATGGAATAGTCTTGCCGTACCTCAACTAGGTGGAATATCACCAGAAAGAACTTTAAATCTTGGTTTTTTTGACACTACATTAGTAAAAATGGCCAGAGAGAAAGATAAAGTAATTGGTGGGCTTTATACAAATACTGAAGATATTAATACATATAGAAAACAAAACAGCTCAAGACTCAGTCTCGGCTTATCGGGAAGTTCAAACTGGAACTCACTTGTTGAAAATCTTAGTTATTTACTTAAAGAAATTAAGCCGGATATAATCGTTACACCACATCCAATGCTGGATAGTCATCCTGACCACAAGTTTTCAACAATTGCATTACTACACGCGATAAATAGTTCTGAAATATACCCTGAGAGCCTATATCTTTACACAAATCATTTTTCACTAAATGAATATTATCCATATGGTGAAATAGGGGGAATAATTTCACTTCCTCCCAATTTTAGCGACAAATGGAATTTTGATAGCATCTACTCACATTCACTTTCTAGTGATAAGCAAAAGGATAAAATATTTGCTTTAGATGCAATGAATGACTTAAGACCAAGTACTGAGTGGCGTTTTTTAAAGGGTACTATCAAGATGAGTTTAAGAAAAGTTAGAAATTATTTTTTAAAAAAAGAAACTAATTATTTTGATAGGTCTGTTCGGAGTAATGAGTTATTTTTTGTCGTTAAAATAAATAAGTCGAACAAGAAAAATATTGTAGAGAAACTTATAGAAACTTGGCAGTAAAGGAAAAATACTGCAGAATAAAATTAATTATTTTTAGTTATCAATCGTTTCAGGATTTTTAGTATAAAATAAATCCGGTAAAATAGCTAAAAGATGTTGGCTCTTTCTTTTTAATTATATAGATGCAGGCGTTTTTATGAGTTACAAATCAAGTGCGAAAGTTTCTGTTCTAAACAAAAAATGCAAAGATAAGGATGCTGCTAATACAGTGGGAATAGTATACCCTGGGTATGGATATGAACGTGTGTCATATTCGCTGCCAATTAGTGGTATTTATTTTAAAAAAGTTTTATCAGTTCCTATTCATCGAATGGTTAAGAAAAGTAACTTTTATAAAAATACCCCTTTAGTTTTTTGGGGGCGTAGTAATTTATTACACACATGGAATACTATTCCTGTTTCCATGGCTCCTTTTGTCATTTCATATGAAAATGAATTACCTCGTTATTTTGGTGAAATATCCCATTGGCAAAATAAGTGTGGTCTGTCTTTGTTAGCTTCTAGCCGTTGTCGTGCAATTTTGGCGCTGAGTGAAATAGCTGCTGATTTAGCAAAAGAAAATATGCTTCGCTTAGGTTATCCACAGATAGCTAATAAAATTCAGGTTTTTAGGGGGGGAGTGGATATTAGTTATGAAAAGGCTATTAATAGAAAAAAAACATTCTTTCCAGAGCGCGAATTTTTAAATATATTATTTGTTGGTGGTGATCTTTTTCCTAAAGGTTTTGAGCCTGCTTTTAAAGCGCTTGAAAATTTAGTTAATAGTGGCGTTAAAATTAGACTTACTCTAATAGGCCAGTTTAATGAAGGCGGGTATGTACTAAAAGAGTACTCACCTGATCAAGATAAATGGTTAAAGATTATAAAGAAAACTCCATGGGTTCAGCATTATGAGAGAGTACCTAATAATGTTGTGCTAGAAAAAATGTCAGAAAGTGATTTATTGCTATTTCCTTCGTATGATGAGTCATTAGGCTGGACGGTAATTGAAGCTGGGTTACTCGGAGTACCTGCGATTACAACGAATATTTTTGCTTTGCCTGAACTAGTTAAACACGATATTTCAGGGTATGTCATTAACTTAAATTTAGGTAAGCAAAATCGCTGGCAGGGAATATGGGAAGAAGGTAAGCAATTGGAGAAGGAAATTGAAATTGCAGACGAACAAATATTTCAAGAAATAAAAAAAGCTATTTCAAAAATTGTTATTAACCCACAATTATTAGTTATGTGGGGGAAAGAAAGTAAGTTGCACATGGAGGAGTTATATTCAATTGGATCTGCAGCTGAAAAATTATCTAAAATATATTCTGAGGCAATTGGGCGGAAATGATATTGTCCATAAGCATGCACTTTTTAAAGTAGATATAGCTAAATAATGTGTTCTGATAAGCGATTGAGTAACTGGTGTTAAATTTGAGTGAAGATATGGGTTGTGGTGCTGTTGTGATTGGGCGTAATGAAGGTCAGCGATTAATTACTTGCTTAGAGTCGCTGCTTGATTGTGTGGAACGTATTGTTTATGTTGATTCCGGCTCGTCTGACACTAGTTTGCAAGAAGCAAAGCAGTTAGGTGTTGCGTGTGTGTCGCTGGATATGACGATTACGTTTACTGCGGCGAGAGCTCGTAATGAAGGGACTGCTTACTTGCTGGAGAATTACCCAGAGTTGCGCACAATTCAATTTGTTGATGGTGATTGTGAAATGCGGTTAGATTGGGTTGCTAAGGCACAGGTTTTTTTAGAGAAAAATACGCAGTATGCTGTTGTGTGTGGACGTGTTCGTGAACGTTATCCAGATAGGACAATATATAATGCGCTGTGTGATATTGAGTGGAATACATCAACTGGTGATGTATTGAGTTGTGGTGGAATAGCTTTAATTCGGGTGGATGCTTTTGAGCAGGTTAAAGGTTATCGTGATGACTTGATTGCCGGTGAAGAACCTGAAATGTGTTTTCGATTGCGTGAACAGGGTTGGCGTATTTTTCGTTTGGATGAAGAAATGACTTTGCATGATGCTGCAATGACCTCTTTTATGCAATGGTGGAAGCGTGCAAAACGAGCAGGACATGCTTTTGCAGAAAATTATTTTTTGCATGGGGCATCAAGTGAGAAGTTTTGCAGAAAACAGGTTTTTAGTATTGTTTTTTGGTCGGTGGTTTTACCTGTGTTACTTATTGCGCTATCTATCATTGATTGCCGGTTGATTGTTATGGGGTTAATCTATCCTGCGCAGGTTTTTAGGTTATCTATCAAAAATAAAGCTTTTTTAAATTCAAAATTATCTTTTTATTATGCTGTTTCTAATGTACTGGGGAAATTTCCACAAGTTTTAGGGATGATGCAATTTTTGTTTAATAAAATGAAAGGCCGCTCTGGTGTGTTGATAGAGTATAAGTAAGCGATACATTACTACTTGGGGCGCAGGTCTTTAGAGGCTGTGAAAGTATCCAGCCTAGATAAGGTATAATAATGGCACTACTAAACCTTGTTTTTCTCAATAAAATGTCCTTCCGTCGATATCAAAAAAGTTTAAATCGTCAGCAAGAAATGTTACTGCCTTCACGAGTTGAAGATTATGTCAGTGATAAAAATACGGTTAGAGCGATAGACGCTTATGTTGACACGCTTAACTTACAGTTACTCGAATATACGCATACTGAAGAAACCACAGCGGCAGGTCAGC
>Ga0209495_1001348_pt1 | contig 17166 bp, 16 predicted proteins | sample EN1Hudsemesocosm_FD_184629 | JGI IMG/M metagenome (GOLD analysis project Ga0209495, IMG submission 184629) | Methane-oxidizing microbial communities from mesocosms in the Hudson Canyon - EN1E Hudson Canyon (SPAdes) (version 2) | ecosystem: Environmental > Aquatic > Marine > Cold seeps | place... | reverse complement strand
AAAAGCACTAGCAGAAGCCATTGATAAAGTTGCAACAGCAACTAAACTTGCAATTTTTTTCATTATTAAAATCTCCAAAAGATTATAAATAAAAAGTAAATAAGAATTTAATGTCACTACACCAATAATTGAATGACAAAAAGAATTTACGTGATATGACACAAATTAGTAACCCCTCTTAATGGCCCCCCCATTAAGTACCCCCTCTTAAAGGGGGGTACGAAAATAACTGACTTGTTATACACTCTAGTTAAGTGTTATGTGATTTTAAGGATGATTTCACTGTGTTTTTTATGGATATTTAACCTTGTAGTTCAGTTCTGCCTATTTCCCATCTACCATTGATTGTGGAAACTTCAGTACTGAAAAAAGGAATAAGACCTGAATTAAATGCAGATTCAAGATTCACATCGGCTCGAACAGTTGGCTCATATGGGCCTACCTGAGCAAGTGTTCATTCCTGCTTTATTACAAGAACTTCACCATACTATTCCTTCACTTTCTAATACCTTTTGCTGGCAAGATGAGAATAATAATCTTAATAACATTTATGATGAAGCTCTCAATACCAATGCTATTAATAATTTTATTACGGCATTATCTAGTTCTGAGCCAGATAAATACACGCACACAACACAATGGGTTAGCAGTTTAGACAAGGTCACTACTACGCTTGATTTTTATGGTAAATGTCCGCTCATTGCTGAGTTTTACAAGACCATCTTATTGCCCTTGGGTTATCAAAACACCTGCTTTGTACCTATCATTTGTCCTAAGAAAAAAATTCGCTTAGGGGTGCTCATGGTGCACCGTAAAAGAAAAGATCCTGATTTTTCAGATAGAGAGCGAGAATTTTTATCGACTATTGCGGATATTATTGCCATAGGTTGTCAAACACCCAGTAAGCCTGATCTTTATACCATAGATGGCTGGGAACAAGGCCTGTTGGTATGCGACTCAACAGCTAAGTTACATTATGCATGTTCACTAGGCTTAAAGCTTTTAGCATTAGCGTCATCTCCTCAGTTTGATCATTCAAACTCCAAGACACCTGCTAACCTAGATTCTTTTACCGGTTTACCAACACTCATCTCGACGCTTATTGCATCGAAGAAAAACAAACACAAAATCTCTAATCCCATTTTAACGGAATCCAATGCTTGGGGAGAGTTCAAGCTACGGGCTTTTTTGATTGATGCTCTTGATGATAAGGCTGAGCCACAAATTGGTCTTCACCTTTGTTGGCAAGAACCTTTCGTATTGAAGCTGTTTCACCGAATTAAAATGCTTAACTTAACACCTCGCCAAGAGACTGTTGCTTTATTTTATTCGGCAGGCGATCAATTACAAATGATTGCTGATAAGTTAGGCATTAGTTTGCATACTGTAAAAGAACATATCAGAAATATCTCTGAACGATTGAGTATTAAAACAAGAGCCGACCTCATTACATGTATTTTATGTGAGAAGTCCTTTAGCAGTTAACGCTATTGAAACAATGTCTAATGATTAATAGCCATCATTAGAAATAAACCTTCCTTCAAACCCACCGCAAACCTAACTATTTAGTAGCATATTAATGGCTGCTCGTAACTTTGCCGGCTTCACTGGCTTATGCAATAAAATCAAACCACTCTCTTGTGCCTGTTGCAGCCGATCGGGAGAGGTGTCACCCGTAATCAAGATGGCTGGTATGTCATGTTCTAATTGCAGTCGAAGTTGTTCGATAACGTCAATTCCTGTTACATCTTCACGTAGGCGAAAATCAGAAAGAATGACATCTGGTGAGAAGTATTGACACAATGCACGTGCCTCCCCCATATTAAATGCCGTTTCAACCTCACTGCCCCACTTTTCCACTAACATTTTTGTTGCTATTAATATGGGTTCTTCATCATCAATAATTAGTATCTTTTTACCAGCCAAGCGGTCATTCACTTTAATAGCGACAGGTTCATCCATTTCCTTCGAGTCTGTATTCGCAGACTGCAATTTAATCCTTGCAACGGTACCTCGTGACTCTTGTGAATGCAGAGAGAGTGAGTGCCCTAACATCCTCATTTCACGACTTACAATCGCTAAGCCTAGCCCTAAACCTTGTCGACGGTCTCGTGCAGCATTGTTTATTTGATAAAACTCATCATAAATAAACTTCATTTCTGATTGTGGTATGCCGATCCCGGTATCCCAGACCTCTATCCACAATTCATTTTTTCGCATACGGCAGTTTAATAAAATCCCACCCTCATTGGTATATTTGATGGCATTACCAAGTAGGTTACGAATCGTATTTTCTAATAAGGTTGCATCACTATAGACAGTGCACGCATGACAACGAACTCGTAAGGTCAGTCCTTTTTCAAGTACTTGGTTTCTATGATTATCTGCAAGCCGCTGTAGTAACCGAGACACATTAACAGCTTCAAACTTAGCTTTAACAATACCGGCATCCAGACGACTAATATCCAGTAATGACGATAGTAATTCATTAAGGGAAGCAACGGAATCGTTTAAGTAGGCAAGTGTATGCTTCCCTTTTGACGATAGTTTTTCTTCCGTGAGCGCTTCGGAAAATAACTCCAAGGCATGAACAGGCTGACGTAAATCATGACTTGCCGATGCTAAAAACCGTGTTTTTCGTTTATTGGCATCATCTGCTTGTTCTTTACTTATTTTTAATTCTTCAAGCAATTTTGCATGTTCAAAACGTAGCTGAATGGATGATAATACTGACTGTTGGTACGATTTTCCTAAGCTATATGAGCCGAGCATATTGATTATTGTTAACACGGATAATAGCTGATAATTCAAGTCGGACTGGAGTAAAAAAGTCAGTGTTGTCATGCCCAGTATGGTGAACATAAAGGCATAAAAACTAGCAAGCCAATATGCCGTCACCGTCATCGCTGTGTTGATAATTCCTAAAACAACAATAAGTATAAACAACTGAATTGCAACGGGAAGTTCATCTGAAAAGAACAACATAGCCGCACTACCGTACACCAGCCCCATTACAAATGTGGATAGTGTGAAGTAATGACCCCACTTAATACACGCTTCAGGGGCAGGTTTCAGTCGTAAGAACTTCTTTGCTTGCCAACCAATTAGATATCTTACTAATAAGGCGATGCATAACCAGATAGAAACAATAAGGTTGTCTATTTGGTCCCACATAATAAATGCAAGTATCAATGAGATAACGGCAATTTTTAATGTTGATTTCTTTTGAGCTTCAAAAGAAAAATATAGCCCTTCGGCTAATGTCTCGGTACTAAATTCATCTTGATGTCCTGTAAAGAAGCGTTGTAAACGCAATTGAATATCTTGTCGGGACATAGCCATATCAACTTATTGGAGAGATGAATATAATTCTATACTGTGTCACTAAAACTTTATACCCGCAGTGATACCAAATGTACGCCTTTGAGGTGCTTGAACTAATACTTGGAACTGCTGGTAGCCTGCACTTAACAATCCATAATCGGCTGCATTTGCAGGGTTAGGGCTTGCAACGGCATGACTTATCTCATCATTATCAAATACATTTTTAGCCCACAGTTTGACTGTATATTTGTTATGTTCTAAAGATGTTTGTAAGTTAACAACTGTGCGGTCTGGGATGATCGGTGCACCATGAATAGCGAGAGCAAGTTGATCAGACTGATATAATGCGTCTACACGACTCTGCCATTTCAGATTTGCTGATAAAGGTTTTATATATTGTACTGAAGCATTTGCTGTCAGCTTTGAAACATATTGCATTCTCACGCCATCAAGAACTGGATTCAGATCTGCAATAGTCAGTGCTCCGTAGGTATATTTATCAAACTTGGCATTGGTATAGCTCACTCCTGCACGAAGATCCCAGTTTTTAGCAGGTTTTGCTGCCAATTCAAACTCAATTCCTTTTGATGTTGATTCACCAGCATTAGCATTTAAGATAGCATTAGCACTACCCAGTTGACGTACAATTTGATCATCCCATTTAATATAAAAAGCAGATAAATTACTTGTTAGACGATTATTAAGCCAGCTCGATTTAAGCCCTATTTCATAATTGATGCTTTTTTCAGAATCATAAGTGCGTTCATCAGCTGTCGGTACTCGCCCACCCAATGTTGAGGTGTTAAACCCGCCAGATTTCACCGCTTTAGCAACACTTGCATAAAGCATCACATCATCCGTAAAAGCATAATCTAATGCTACTTTAGGTGTGAAGTGGTTAAACACAGCACTTTGAGAAAACTGACTAGAATCCAGTGTCACTAAATTAGTATCATTAACACTTACTTTTTTACGTTCATAGGTATAACGACCAGCCAGTGTCATTTTAAGTTGTGTGGTTATATTAAAATCAACGGAACCAAAGACGGCCAAATTATGTATCTTTTCAGTGCTTTCCGATAGCACGTTTGGAGAAAGAAGCGTTGCTACGGGACCTAAGATAGCGCCAGGTACAAATTCATTTCTATTAACGACGTCACTGTCAGAACCATAAAAATAGACACCTGCCAGCCAACGAATATCTTGTAACTCAGACGAGAGTCTAAATTCTTGACTAAACTCTTCTTGCTCTGTCTTTAAAATAGACTGGGCAAGGTTTCGTGCTTCATAGTCACTATCAAAAAGGTAATCAAGGCTTAGATCGTTATAGCCTGTAATAGAGGTGAATGTTAGTTGTTCTAGATCCCAATCGAGTCTAAATGAGCTATTCACCTTGTCTCGCTGATGATGACCCGGCGTGACAGCAAAGCCACTTGTTAGACTCGGAATGTCACCGCTATAAATTTGAAAGTCATTAAATGCTGCTCCAGGTGCAAAAAAGTTAGCCGTAAAACCTGAGTTATTAGTTATATACTGCGTGGCATCATCACCATCATTCGTATCTTCAACCGCTACTCTAAGAGTCATTTCTACATTATCTGACGGCAATGCCATCAGACTTAAAGCGTAAGTATTACTTTGTTTATCATCCAGCTCCCCTCCTGTTAGGTCATTGTCATAAAAGCCATCAAAACTAGCATGCATGCCATTGACTCTATAAAACAGCTTGTTTTCAATGATTGAACCACTGTGAGCTAACTGGAACTCTTGTCGCCCTTTATTACCTATCGTAACGTCAGCATTCCCTTCGCTTTTATTTGATGGACGTTTGCTAATATAGTTAATCGTTCCAGCAAATGTATTTCGGCCATAGAGTGCATTTTGAGGTCCCTTAGTGATTTCTACTCTTTCAAGATTGTCACCCAATAAGGAATCCATTGCACCACGAGAACCTTGATACACACCGTCGATGAATATACCCACATTCGATTCGCCGATTACCGTATTCTGCCCTCGCACAACAGGGTTACCCAACCTTCTGTGAGGAACACTGGTATACGTGAATCCTGGGGTGAACATTGAAAGGTCTTCAATAGTATGGATATTACGATCTTTAATATCTTTTGCTGTAAATGCCGTCACAGCACTGGGTACTTTTTGTAACAATTCATTCCGCTTACGCGTTGTAACCGTTATATTTTCTAGAGTAAGGCTGTCAACTTCTGGCAAGGAGGTTTCTTCTGCATAGCCGTTTGTAGATAACGCTAACAGCTGACAATATATGATACTAACTATTACTTTTTTTGAGATGCCCAAAATATATTTCCTAACTCTGTAAATGTGTCTAAAATTTTATCTGGTGTTATTTAAATAATAACGAAATAAACTAACGCATCCCTGTTATTTTATAAATATGAAAATCAACTTAAACTAAAAAAGTGTAACTGCCTTGCAATCTGAATAAGTTCTGTACGATTGTGAACATCAAACCGTGAAAACAATTCTTTAACATAGCCTTTCACAGTATGTTCACTTAACGTCATTAAGTTACCAATTTCTGCTGTCGTACAGCCTTTTTCTATTAACTGTAAAACCTCATTAAGCCGAGGGGAAACAGAAATCTGTTGCAAGCCATTTTGAGAGGTTACTTTTTGGGTTTTAGTTAAAAAGTCGCCCCAGCCTTCCGGCAGATATTCCTCACCATCGAGAATAGTATCAATGGCCAACTTTAACTCGGTAGATGTCGACGTTTTAGGTAAATAACCCGATACGCCAAGTTTAATGACCATTTGAATGTCAGCTGAATTTTCTGAGGCTGAAACGATTAGAATGGGAATTGCAAACCGCTTCTTTTTTAATTCAGATAACAGTGTTGGTGCTCCACCATTTGGCATTCGTAGATCTAGCAGAATAATATCAATATCATTATTTGCCGTTAATAGTGAAAAAGCATCGTTTATGGTATTGGCCAAAAAGAGTTGGCAGTTGGGAAAGAGTTGGCTTAGAACAGCCCGAACACCTTCAAGATAAAGGTTGTGGTCATCAATAATTAAAATTTTCATTTAACAATGTAAACCTTATGTTTCAGAAATTAATGTTGATAAAACATAAGTCACTTTACGCTTTAACCTGCAATTTCTGGCACAATCTACAGAAATCAACACACATAGTTAACCCTACTTTATGGTGGGAGTAATTTCAATATATCTAATAAGGTATTTTTTTGTTTTTATACTCTATATTAAAGAATCACTTAGATTATTTTTATACACATAAAATATTCTTAAGTCGCTGAGTACGCCCTTAAATTATTAATAATCCTTACTGACGAATCCATAATCCATTGTTCTGGCGGCAGCCTGTAGACGTAACAGCCACTTCTTTCTGCTCGGTTTTTATTGTCGATTTGTATTCTCGACAAAACAGACCTTGTTCATTCTTAAAGGTATTAATAGGAGAAATTCGTAACTCACCCACCCCAGCCTGCCATTGTAATGGCTGATTTGTATAATTATTTTCTAATGCTTGCTGCGCTTTTGTTTCATCTTTAAAACTAAACGTTTGTTTGCTCTCTGCAGACAGTGCTGACAATAATTGTTGTGGTTGCATAGTCACATGTTTTTCAGCCGTTTGTTTAGTTGTCACTACCGGAGCAGCTTCAGCTTTGTCATTACGACTGAAAATATCGCCAATTTTCACTGTTTGACAACCACTTAGCATCACGAGTAATAGGCTGGCTAAAAGCACTTTTCTTGTTAACATTTATTGTCCTTAGAATTTATCTGTCAATATCAGGTAAGTTGCAAAATAGTATATACCGAAACTGATGATTTATTCAGCAGAAACATTCGCTATCACTATGCATCGCTAATTAAAGATAGACTTTTAATTGGGCGCTTTAGAACATTCCTAACTGTAGTTGAGCCGCCTCACTCATCATGTCTTTCGTCCAAGGTGGATCCCAAACTAATTCAACTTTCACTTCATTAACATTTGGGACAGTTGCAACCTTAGCTTCTATATCACCTGGAAAGGACTGGGCAACAGGACAGCCTGGAGCCGTTAATGTCATATTAATATCAACTTTAAAATCATCATCAATCTTAATATCGTAGATTAGGCCTAATTCATAAATATTGACTGGGATTTCAGGATCGTAGATTGTTTCTAGCATCTCGATCACATCACCTTTCAATTCTTCGGGACTAATGTCAAAATAGTGTTCGCTCATAATTTAATCCTTAGCCTACTCTGTTGTTACTGAAACATCATGATCATTGTCCATAGCGGTATGCATGGTGTGCCATGATAATGTTGCACACTTAACGCGTGCTGGAAATTCTTTAACACCGCTAAGCACTTCGAGCTTGCCTAGTGCTGTTGCATCAAACTCTTCGCCAGTCATTTGCTTATGAACCTGCTGATAAATATGTTCTGCTTCAGCAATTGTTTTACCTTTTAATGATTCAGTCATCAATGATGCAGATGCAACTGAAATAGCACAACCACTTCCTTGAAAACTCAGATCTTCAATTACACCCTGGTTTAATTTCACGTAAACCACTAAAGCATCACCACATAGTGGATTGTTTCCGTGGGCAAAGTGATTAGCATCATCCATTTCATGAAAGTTGCGTGGTTTTTTATTGTGATCCATGATCACTTGTTGGTAGAGATCTCTTAAGTCTGCTGAGCTCATAATTTAGAATCCCCATTGTTATTCATTAATGCAATTTTACAAAAACTGGTCATCCCCGTGAAGACGGGGATCCAACGATAGTGATTGCTTTTACAGTCCGTGGGTCCCCGCATACGCGAGGATGACGAGAAGCTTCTCTCTGGATGTACTAGAAACATTTGAATGATTCCTGTACTTTATTTATCAGAATCACTTAAATAGCTCCTGTACTTTTTTGATGCCTAGCACTAAGGCATCAACTTCTTCCATCGTGTTATAAAAGGCAAATGAAGCACGTGCTGTTGCTGGAATGCCAAAGAACTGCATCACAGGTTGTGCACAGTGATGTCCCGTGCGGATTGCCACGCCTTCTTGGTCGAAAATAGTACCCACATCATGAGGGTGCACACCTTCAATCATAAATGACAAGACACTGGCTTTTTCTTTCGCAGTACCAATGATTCTGACACCTTCCATTGCGCTTACTTTTTCCGTCGCTGCAACTAATAAGTCATGTTCATGTTGAGCAAGCTTAGCAATGCCAAGATCTTGCATATAATCAATGGCAGCACCCAGACCAATTGCACCCGCAATATGTGGCGTGCCTGCTTCGAATTTATACGGTAATTCATTGTATTGCGTATGCTCAAAACTGACTGACAGTATCATGTCGCCACCACCCTGCCATGGCGGCATATCTTCGAGCAATGCTTGTTTACCATACAGTGCACCAATGCCAGTTGGTGCAAACATTTTATGGCCTGAAAATACATAAAAATCACAATCCAACTCTTGTACATCAACGTCCATATGAGGTACTGCTTGAGCCCCATCGATCAATACAGGAATATTTTTAGCATGTGCTTTGGCAATCATATCTTTGATAGGATTAATCGTTCCTAAGGCATTAGAGACATGGCCCACCGCTAAGATTTTTGTTTTATCGCTCAATAGCTCATCAAATGTTGATAAGTCCAATTCACCTTGCAGTGTCATCGGAATAACCTTTAATGTCGCCCCAACCTGCTCACAGAGCATTTGCCATGGAACAATATTGGCATGATGTTCCATATGGCTGATTAAAACCTCATCCCCGGCATTAAGCCGTGGACGAACAAAACTTTGAGCAATCAGGTTAATTGCTTCTGTTGCGCCTCGAACAAAGACAATCTCTTTATCTGATTGTGCATTCAAAAACCCACGTACTTTTTCACGTGAACCTTCATATGCATCCGTGGCACGTTGACTTAGTCGGTGAACACCCCGATGAACATTGGCATTATCTTTTCGATAGTAGTCAGCAATGGCATCGATTACTTGCACTGGTTTTTGGCTACTTGCAGCATTGTCTAAGTAAACTAAAGGCCGCCCATGCACGTCTTGATGAAGAATGGGAAAGTCATTTCTGATAGATTGAATGTCTAACATATCACTGTGCTCATTGATGTATTTGTCATCCTCGCGCAGGCGGGGATCCATGGACTGATGAAATAGTCACACTCGTTGGATTCCCGCCTACGCGGGAATGACGGAGTGCTTAGTGGAGCGAATGACGGAGTGTTTAGTAGAAGTAACGATGAGTCAAAGGAGTTCATAGTCCACCTTGTGGCAAACGTTGTTCAATCACAGTAGAAAATGCCTGTCGAATTTCTTCAGACGGGATGCGATTTAACACATCAACAGCAAAGGCATAGGTCAATAAACTACGCGCTGACACTTCATCTAAGCCTCGCGCTCGCAAGAAGAATAAGTGGTCTTCATTAATCTGACCAACAGTACTCCCATGAGCACATTTCACATCATCGGCATAAATCTCCATCTCAGGCTTGGTATCAATTTCACAACCACGCGAGATCAGTAAGTTTTGATTCTGCTGATTAGCATCAGTTTTTTGGGCATCTTTATGAACAATGACTTTGCCGTTAAATACCGCATGACTATTGTCATCTAACACGCCTTTATAAAGCTCTTCACTTGTTGTGTTCGGCACGGTGTGATCGATGCGTGTGTGATTATCAACATGTTGCTCATTATTGCTTAAATACAAACCATCCATTACGACATGTGACTGCTCGCCAAGAAGCTGAGTATGAATATCATTTCGAGCAAGTTTTGCACCCAAAGAAATATTATTCGTTTTCCACTGGCTTTTTGAACCTTGCTTAGCTGCCAAGGTCGCAATGTGGAATGCATTACTTGATTCTTGCTGGAGTTTATAGTGGTTTAATTCTGCATTTGTTGCCAAAACAGCTTCGGTCACAACATTAGTCAACGAAACTTCATCCGTTAGACCAACATAATGTTCAATAATGGTCGCCTTACTATTATCAGCCATCACAATAACATTACGTAAATGTGTCGCTAAATTAGCCGTTTCACCTGTATTAATGACCAATACTTCAATTGATTTTTTAATATCCACACCACTATCAACGGTGATGACAACGCCATCATTCATCAGCAATGTATTCAGTGCATTAAAGCCTGCTTTTGTAATATCGATTTGCTGACCAATATGCGGCTGTGCTTTTTCCAAACCTTGTTCAGATGATAATGCGTTAATCGTTAGGCCTTCTTTTAAACCATCTAATGATGAAAGTACATCAGAGAAAACACCATCAACAATCACAACACGATACGCATCACTCAATGAAGCAAGCTGGTCACATTGTTCTAAACTGACTGCACTAGGTTTAGCTTCGTGAGTGAACTCTTGCTGTGACAGTGCCCACAAACTGGTGTATTTCCAATCTTCTTGTTTCTTTGCCGGCAAACCTTGGCTATTAAACTGTGCCAATGCTTTTAGACGTAAACTCTTTAACCACGCAACATCTTGACCAAGCGTTGTCGTGATACTGGTGAAAGGTGTTGCTAATTCGGTTAATCCTTTCATGCTAGGCTCCTTCTTTAACCCAGCTATAACCCGTTTTTTCAAGCTCTTTTGCTAGCTCTTTGTCACCAGACTTAACGATTTGGCCTTCAGAGAGTACATGAACAAAATCAGGCACAATATAATCTAATAAACGCTGGTAATGGGTGATCATTACAATTGAACGTTCAGCTGAACGTAAGGCATTCACCCCTTCTGATACCGTTTTTAATGCATCTATATCTAAACCAGAATCCGTTTCATCTAAAATAGCGAGTGAAGGTTCTAATAAAGCCATTTGTAAGATTTCATTACGTTTTTTCTCACCACCAGAGAAACCTTCATTTACACCTCGGTGTAAGAACGCTTCATCCATCTTAACTAGTTCTAATTTACTACGCACTAGGGTCAAAAAATCAATCGCATCGAGATCATCTAAACCTTGATGTTTACGAACAGCATTCAGTGCCGCTTTCAATAGGTAGATATTACTAACGCCTGGAATTTCAACCGGATATTGAAACGCTAGAAACACACCACGTTGAGCTCGCTCTTCTGCAGCCAAGTCTAATAAATCTTCACCTTTATACGTCACGCTACCTTGAGTGATTTCGTAACCATCTCGGCCAGCTAATACATTTGATAGCGTACTTTTACCTGCACCATTAGGACCCATGATTGCATGCACTTCACCAGCATTAACCGTCAGGTTGATACCGCGTAAGATTTCTTTGCCATCAACACTGGCATGAAGGTTTTTAATTTCTAACATTAAATTATCTCTTTAATTTCCACGCTGTCGGACTAAAGTTCCGACCTACGTTGTTTTTTATCTTTGTCGGACTAAAGCTCCGACCTACGTTACTTTTTATCTTTGTCGGGTTAAAGCTCCGACCTACGTTGTTTTTTATCTTTGTCGGGTTAAAGCTCCGACCTACGTTACTTTTTATCTTTGTCGGACTAAACCTCCGACCTACGTTGTTTTTTATCTTTGTCGGGTTAAATCTCCGACCTACGTTACTTTTTTATCTTTGTCGGACTAAAGTTCCGACCTACGTTATTTTTATTCAAATATCGTTCTATATAATCTTTACTGATGTAGGTCGGACTTCAGTCCGACACAGCCCTTAACCAACCGAACCTTCCAAAGAAAGTCCCAATAAATTCTGGGCTTCTACAGCAAACTCCATTGGAAGCTGACGCATGACTTGTTTACAAAAACCATTGACGATCATTGATACTGCATCTTCAACATCTAAGCCGCGCTGTTTACAATAAAACAACTGATCTTCACTGATTTTTGATGTGGATGCCTCATGTTCAACTTGAGCCGTTGGATTTTTCACTTCAATATAAGGGAAGGTGTGAGCACCACATTGATCGCCCATTAATAAAGAATCACATTCAGTATAGTTGCGTGCATTCTCAGCATTAGGCCCTACGCGAACTAATCCTCGGTATGCATTTTGTGAACGCCCTGCTGAAATACCTTTTGAAATAATCGTTGAACTGGTATTTTTACCAAGGTGAATCATTTTGGTACCGGTATCCGCTTGTTGCATATTATTGGTCACAGCGACCGAGTAGAACTCACCAATAGAATTATCACCTTGCATAATGATACTTGGATATTTCCACGTAATGGCAGAGCCCGTTTCAACTTGTGTCCATGATACTTTTGAACTTTCACCACGGCATGCTGCACGTTTGGTTACAAAGTTAAAAATACCGCCAACGCCATTTTCATCGCCTGGATACCAGTTTTGCACGGTTGAGTATTTAATCTCAGCTCGGTCATGTGCCACTAATTCAACAACCGCTGCATGCAATTGATTTTCATCACGCATCGGTGCCGTACAGCCTTCAAGGTAACTCACATAAGCATCGTCATCGGCAATGATCAATGTACGCTCAAATTGCCCCGTATTAGCCGCATTGATACGGAAATACGTTGATAGTTCCATCGGGCAACGTGTGCCTTTCGGAATATAAACAAATGAACCATCGCTAAACACCGCAGAGTTCAATGCGGCATAGAAGTTATCTTTATAAGAAACGACACTACCTAGATATTTCTTAATTAACTCGGGATGCTCGTGTACTGCTTTTGAGAATGGCATAAAAATAATGCCATCTTCAGCTAATTTATCTTGAAAGGTATTCGCCACAGAAACACTATCAAATACCGCATCCACGGCAACGCCCGCTAAACGTGCACGTTCATCTAATGGCACACCCAGTTTTTCATAGGTTTTTAATAGTTCAGGATCGACTTCATCTAAACTCTTCGGTCCATCTTTCTTTTGTTTTGGCGACGAGTAATAACTGATTGCTTGATAATCAATTTCAGGATAATTAACATGTGCCCAAGTGGGTGTTTCTAGTGTTAACCAATGGCGAAATGCTTGTAAGCGCCATTCTAATAAAAACTCTGGTTCACCTTTAATTCGAGAAATATCGCGTACAGTCTGCTCAGTCAAACCTGGCTCGAATGTTTCTGCTTCAATATCAGTAATAAAACCTGCCTGATAATCGTTCTCTAATACGTCATCTATTTGCTGTTGTTCTTCAGCCATGGAGTTCACCATCTTGTAATGTTGCTAATTCCACCTTTGATTCAGATGGATAAAAATGTATCGGGCTTGCGCCAGAAGTTTGCGGTACTAACATGTCAGATAACTTCACTTCATCTAAGGCATGAGAAACAGCATTGTTAATTCGTGTCCAGTTCGTTTGAACATCACAATGAGACTCTTGCTCACAATGACTTTCATCGCTAACACACTCCGTTAATGCGATAGGTCCTTCAATTGCTGTAATAATCTCGGCAACAGAAATATGTTTCGGATTACGACTCAAGTTATAGCCACCTTGTGCACCACGTTCAGAGATTAACAAACCACCCTGCGATAATGCTTTCAGCACTTTCCGTACTGTTGGCAAAGGCATTTGAACCGCTTCTGACAATGTATGAGCACTGTGCTTTTGATATGTTTTAGATGCCAGATGACTCATCAATACGATGCCGTAATCTGTCAGTTTACCCATGCGTAACATGTTAACCCCTCTTAATTGAGACTATTATAGTATCAATTAAAATATTAACCAAGTTTTTTGGTCAGTTATTCACTATTTCAAGTATCAATTAAGATCGGTAAATTAAGAGGACTTTTGTTAAGTATTTATGCGATAATCCGGCGTTGCTGAACTTTATCAATCTTTTTCTGACTAATAGGTCAGCATCACTATATTGATGACTTTAGACAAATCATTATTGACTTTTAGAGACTAAAAAATGAATTTAAAATCACTTCTACTTATTCCCTTTTTATTTGGAGCTCCTGTAATGGCTGATACTCATGCCGCTCAACTAGATACTGAAAAACAACAACTAAGCTACATCTTCGGCATTCAAGTCGGTCAAAACATGTTAGCTGAAGGCGTTGAACTTGATATGGACGCATTCGCTGCCGGCGTTGCAGATATGTTTGCTGGTAAACAACCACAACTTGATCAAGCAACTGCTGAAAAAGTAATTGGTGCATTCCAACAAGAAAAAGCTAAGCAATTAGCTGAAGACATGAACGAAAAACAACAAGCGGCTCAAGCTTACATGGATGCAAACGCTAAGAAAGATGGCGTTGTTACAACTGAAAGTGGCTTGCAATACCGAATCATCACAGCAGGTGATGGCGCAACACCAACAGAAAAAGATAAAGTAATTGCACATTACAAAGGTACATTGTTAGACGGTACTGTATTTGATAGCTCTTACGATCGTGGCGAACCCGCTACATTCCCTGTTACTGGCGTCATTCAAGGTTGGGTAGAAACACTACAACTTATGAAAGAAGGCGGTAAATGGGAAATCGTTGTTCCTGCTAACTTAGCATACGGTCCTCGTGGCGCTGGTCAAGGTTCACCGATTGGTCCTAACGAAACATTGATTTTTGAAATTGAGTTAGTTGCAATCACTCAATAAGATTTAGTCTTTGCAAAACAAATAAGCCACATCAGTCTACTGATGTGGCTTTTTTTATGTCTGTTGTTCTAGAGGTATTCTCGGTAGGTGCGACTTTAGTCGCAAATCCCCCCTCGTAGGTGTGACTTTAGTCGCACATAAACTTATCCAGTATCATAAACCTCGCGTATTCTGAACAGTCCATTCGGGGCTGAAGCCCCTCCTACATCCACATAGCCTTTTTACACACCTGTAGGAGCGCGCTTTAGCCGCGAAGAAATCATAAACAAGAGTAGAGTATAGAGCTGTTTTATCACTTGAGTAATGTAGTCAAATACGCCCAATCAAAATGAGGACCAGGATCTGTTTTTCTTCCTGGTGAAATATCTTCATGACCCTTTATTAGGCTTGTATTCACGTTTGCATAAGTATCACATATGCTTTTAATGACGTCTGCTAGTTGCTGGTATTGTTCTTTTTCAAAGGTTTTATCATCACAGCCTTCCATCTCAATACCAATCGTAAAGTCATTACAACATTCACGGCCATCCCAAGATGAAACTCCAGCATGCCAAGCGCGTTGGTGAAAGGGAACATATTGAATTATTTCGCCAGAACGACGGATTAATAAATGTGCAGATACTTTTAGTGTTGAGATCTCTGCAAAATACGGATGTGCAGCTGGATCTAATTGGTTTAGAAATAAATCATTAATCCATCCGCCACCAAACTCGCCAGGAGGCAGACTGATATTGTGAATAACGATACCACTAATATCATCACTGTCAGGTCGTAAATCTTGATTAGGAGATGGATGGAAACCTATTCCATCAATCAAACCTAACTCACGGTCAATCTGCAATTTTTACTTCCTAATTCCATGTAAGACCATACGAGTTAAGCTAATCACACCTACCAATTTTCCATTTTCCATTACTGGAGATCTTGACAGCTTTAAGCGTTCCATTAAACGAGCACAATAACGGATATCCATTGATGCATCTACTGTAATCGCAGGTTTGATCATAATTTCATATACATTCACCCGTTCAGGTGATTTATCTTGTGCTAAAACATGATGTGCAATATCTGACATTCGAACCACACCATATTCATCATCGTCATGGCGTTTATCAACAATTAACATCTTGTTCTTGATACTCTTCATCTGTGTCAAGGCATCCGAAATCGTCGTCATGCCATCAACAATATCAATTTCAGGCCGCATAACATCACGCACTCTTACTATTTCTCTAGGCTTCATTTAAATTTCATCCTCTACAATATTTTGTAATGTTTGAATTTGATGTGAGACACCCACCGCATCTTCAACATCGATTTGAATAGCAATACCGGTTCCTGGTTTTTCATCAAATTGGCCAGCGTGCTCAATCGTTTCTAAAATATGTCGGCTCAGATGCTCTTCAACAAGAAATAAAACAACATCTCGCTGGGTCTCTAGGCTCAAACCAAAAAAGGTTTTACTTTTATTAACGCCCTCTCCACGTGCATTGTTAATAATAGTAGATCCTGTTGCACCAGCTTCTCTTGCAGCGTCTAATACTTCGTCTGTTTTGCTATCTTCTACAAAACAAATAATCAATTTAAAATGCATTATTGCTTCTCCTTACTCTCAGTATTTATTTGTTTTTTTTCACGCCATTCTGATAACTGAGCATAAGCCATCACACTCATAATTGGGAATAAACTCGCAAAAGCGATTAAACCAAACCCATCTAATAATGGACTTCGCCCAGGCACTGTTGATGCCAAACCTAAACCTAAAGCGGCAACCAAGGGTACGGTTACTGTTGAAGTCGTCACGCCACCCGAATCATAAGCTAAGGCAATGATTAACTTAGGGGCATAGAATGTCTGAATAATCACGATGACATAGCCCGCCATGATGTAGTAATGCAGCGGTGTGCCTGTAATGATCCTGAATGTTCCTAATGAAATGCCGACAGCGACACCGATAGCTACTGCAATACGCAAACCCCAGACAGATATCGCGCCACCTGATACTTCTTCAGCTTTAATCGCAACAGCCAGTAATGATGGCTCGGCAATGGTTGTTGAAAAACCAATCGCTGCAGCAAAGATATATACCCACATATAATCGCCCCAATGTACAACATCAGGGATGGTAGCTAAACCTGCGTAAATAAAAGCAGGATCGGTTAACTGCGATGCCATCAATTTGCCAATAGGAAATAATGCTTGTTCTAAACCTTGCAGAAATAAAACCAAACCAATCAACACATAGAAAAAACCAAACAAGACTTTTTTAAGGTTAGGAATAGGTTTTCTAATCACTAATAATTGAAAGCCAAA
>Ga0209495_1001347_pt1 | contig 17170 bp, 5 predicted proteins | sample EN1Hudsemesocosm_FD_184629 | JGI IMG/M metagenome (GOLD analysis project Ga0209495, IMG submission 184629) | Methane-oxidizing microbial communities from mesocosms in the Hudson Canyon - EN1E Hudson Canyon (SPAdes) (version 2) | ecosystem: Environmental > Aquatic > Marine > Cold seeps | place... | reverse complement strand
TTCAAGCTGTTCAAAACACAAGGTAAGAATAGACAAACGGTCAGAGATATCTCCAGCCAGAATCAACACATCCTGCAGGTAATCTGTCTGAGACAACCCGCGCAACCAAGATTGATTTTGTTCGTAATCTAGGTGTAAATCCGATATTGCAAATACTCGCATCTGTTTATTATTATTCCAAATATTTTATTAGAAATATGAAGTTTAGTTAGTCAGCATCTCTTCGGAAGCTCTAATCTTTTCCAATACAGCGTTGACCGCCTCGGTATGACCCTGAACTTCGTAAGCGGTTTTTAAATGTTGTAATATGGGTACCGCATCTTCGAACTTCTTTTCCTTGATAAAGATCTCCGATTGAAGGTTTTTAACCGCTAAATCTAAGGGGTCATTACCCTCGTTATATTCAATACCATTCAATAGAGTCTGTGCTTTTTCTAATTGCTGATAGTGTATTCGTCTCGCAACTGTTTCCAATATTAATTGATCTTTCAATGACGACATATTTCTATCAAATGGAGGTAAAGTTAACATCTGATCTTCAGAATTTAAGGCTTGTTCATACTCACCTAGTTGATAATAACAATTTGCTAAAGATTTAGAACTTTGAATAAAATTCGACCATGATTCTTTAAGTTGGAACAGGGAGATAGCTCGTTGGTTTACCCGTCTGCAGGCATGCCAGCTGCTTGTTTTAGAATAAAATGACTCAAGATAGTGGATAACTGTAAATAGCAACGGAATGTTGTCGCTCTGCTCCTCTTCCAGCCATAACAACCAGACATTGGCATTCTCTTCATACTCAATAGTTTCATTTGGTTTATTCAGCCCTTCAGTCACCAAGTTGAGCCATGACATCACCTTTAGGGTAGCCCCCTGTCTATCCTCTCCCGAAAGCAGTGAATTCGGGGTCAGCCATTCGCTACGACCGATAACATTCTCCGCCCAATCAGCACACTCATTTGCTAAATTCTCTTGTTTCATCAATGAAAATAAAGCAGTTTTAGCCGGTAAAAAAACATCTAATTCTTGAGCAAACCAAACTGTTTCTAAATGTCTGGCCCAGACACCTCTGTTCATCAAAAAGTTCTGTTTAATCGGTGAGCCCTCTTGAGATTGTAAGTGAGGTACCAGAGTCGCCACTGCAACACACAACACTTTACTCAACATTAAAGAAATCTTAACTGCAGAAGAGTTATACATGGGATCTTGTTGACGATAGCTGTATACGAAGGACTTGAATCGAGACGAAACGACTCTACCGTGAGGGTATTGTTGTAAAAAACCGGCTTCGTCATAATATTTTATCGCCTCAGTAAATGAGATCGTATTTGTCCTGCTTAAATCGGACGAAAGGAATGCAACTAACTCTTTCACTGGATTGCTTTCTATTTTCTTATTCGCCACGACATCAATCATTTCTAGCAATACTTCAGGTATATCAATCAAAACCATAAACAACTTTTGATATGTTTCGGGTATTTTTTCCCATTGCCACCTGAAGAATAATTCGATCACTTTATCACCCTCTAAGGTATCCAATACATCAGCTAGTTCACTCGCAAAATTTTCTTGCGGTTGCCTCGCTAACATCGGCGTGATTTTTTCCATTAAAAAAGGGTTGCCCTTTAATTTCTGGACAAGTGTTAACAAGTTTTTATTTATAGGAATATCCTGTGAACTGCATTTTTTCGTTAATAATGCTAAATGATGCTGTTGCTCTGACTGAGAGGGCACACCGACTGGAAACTTACGAGATACAGAAATTAAACACTCATCTTCTTGCCCACAGGCGATCACTTTATGACCTTGCTTATGTAATTCAGTGATAAATGCCAGTAACGTTTCTTTATCTTTTTTCTTAACATCGGATGTAGTACTTGTATCTAAATTATCAAAAAGAAAAACACTCGGAGTTGTCGCCATTAAATCAAGAGACAAAATCGGCTTTATCATCTGCAATACATCTTCTTTGGCATAGAATCCAGTGGAAAAATCAAAATAAAACCCAAATTTGGAGTCCCCAATACAAGTAAGATAAAACGCTGCTTGATGCCCTAAACTCGTTTTCCCGCTACCCTCTCCTCCACTAATATAAATTAACGATTCATAATGTAGTCCCGACAAAATTTTTGGTAATTGACGATCGCTCGTTAATACAAGCTTAGGTGGCAGATAAGAGTCTTTAAAACCAAATAATCTTTGCCTAATATCATTGTAGTTTTCTGACTCATATAGCTCAGTAAATACCTGTGGTTGCGAAAAAAATGTATTTGAGGAGCCACGATAAAATACCGGAAGAGACCAAAACTGAAATGGTTTACTCTCATTTGAAAAATCATTATTTATCATTTCAGACTGTACAGATTTTCTGGCCTCAACAATCGCTTGACCTAGCTCGAACCCAGCCGCTATATAGCGGAATATAGCGGTAAAGCATCGCGAACTTATCTCAGGTAAACATTCAGAATTCACCCCCATCACATTGCCAACCCCCTCATTCAAAGCAACATGAGAAACAGCGGCCAAACCAATATCCGCATCAACAACACTGCCATCGTCCATATTTATGTAACCCTGGGAATCAATACTCAACAATGCCACTGAGTGTTGATTCAAGGTTTGAGAAAGACTTTTAACCGATAGTTGATTAAACTTTTCTTTTAGCCCTTCTAACAACAAATATGGCTGACCATTTTCCAGCTTAATAGGACCATCAAAGTGAATAATATGGATAGGGTAATCTAGCTCAGCCAAACGCGTTAGAATGCCAGTCCAATCCATTCCGGCACAGATTTCGTAACGAATAGCCCCTTCACTTCCTAGTAAATTAACAAAATTTTGTAAGCTTTGACTACTAGGAGGCTCTACCTTATTAAAGTTCGGACGAGAAACAATATGTAATATTGTCAATGGCGACTCTTTTGAAAGTTCAAAGTTTAATTCAGCATCTACATTTTTAAGCACGTCTAAACTGAACTGTCTCGAAAAATTTTTACACACTGTAGACAATACAAAAGAAGCTTCTGGAAGTATTAACATTTCCCACTGTTCGCTGAAGAAAATAATTCTTGAAGATTCGATACTGACAGAGAGGTGTTCGTATCCAACATCTTCGATAATATCTTTGACTCTCAATAATTGATGATTTTCTCCAAGTAATTGATCTCCCATATAACGTCCAAGCGATAATATTTTCTCAGAGATTCGACGGTCATCTGTACCGTTTTCACAGTTATATAAATAATCGGTAAAATACCAGCTAAGGTCTTTTTTAAAATGAGTGGATAATGGAGAGGGATAATATTCAGCATCAAAACGAATCAGTTCTTCGTTATGCTGAAACACTACTTCTACTAACGAATCATTATTATTCTGATCTGGTTTATCCATTATTCTCAACAACATGCTATGTAACCATTAAAAACGATAAAAATTAAACGCCTACTATCGATAGACGATATAAAATACGGTAAATAGACCTTAAGAAATATTCAAGGTAATTGTCAGCTGTTTTCAACAGCTTCGTCGCCATAACATGAATATTTCAACAAATAAATTTAGTACCTTAACTGCAGCCTAATTCACAGCAAGTTCACCGAGGACAACCATTAGGCAGCCCTGTTGATTTTGAATAAATATTTTATTTCAATATAATTTCATCATCAATGATCAGCGCATCTAGTCCGGTTGTATAGAACACAGCAACCGCATCTTCAACAGAATGAATAATGGGTTTTCCCATAACGTTAAAACTAGTGTTTAACACGATTGGAACCCCTGTTATGTCATAGAATGCTTTGATCAAGGCGTAATATCGTTCATTCCATTCCTTCCTGACGGACTGTAACCGACCCGTTGAGTTCTCATGTACCACACCGGGAATGCGTTCAATCACACTGTCTTTAAACCGTAAAGTTCTCTCCATATAAGGCGTTACTTGGTAATTCTCAAAATACTCTGGACCAAACTCGTCTAAAATTGAAGGAGCGAATGGTCGAAACTCTTCACGAAATTTTATTCTCGAGTTAATTTTATCTTTCGTAGTTGGCGAACGTGGATCGGCTAGAATAGACCTATTTCCAAGTGAGCGGGGACCAAACTCAGCTCTTCCCTGCACCCAGCCAATAATTTTACCATCAGCTAGCAACTCCGCTGCTTTTTCATGAACTTTATTTGGGTAGGAACGATGTTTAGTTTTATCACTAAATCGTACAACATTTTTCAGCACTTCTTGGGACATAGTTGAACCAAGATAAGGCGTAAAGTACCCGTCATTACTAGGTTTTTTTTCTGGATTATCATCATAGAAAGCCAATAATGCCGCGCCTAATGCGTTGCCATCATCGCCTGGTGCACTATACACATGAAGGGATTCGAATTTGGTTCTTCCGATAATTTGACCCGTTGCTGATGAGTTCATCATACAGCCGCCACCCAATATCAAATTTTTTGACAAACCTAGTTTTTCAATGTTGTTTAGTAATTCCAGTACAACGTCTTCAAAGACTTTCTGACCAGTGAAAGCGACATCAGCAGAACCATAAGCAGACTCATCTGGTTGACGCTCTCTTTTTGTCAACTGATAAGCAGCTTGCATTTTTTGAAACGAAGGGGCATTTTTAAGTTCAAGCCCATCGATTACAATCGATGCTCTCAATACTTTATAAAGTTCTTCATCTAATTTTCCATATGGCGCTAGCCCCATTACCTTCCATTCATCACCCAGGTCCGAGCCAAAACCACAGGCTTGGCAAATATCCAAATAGAACATACCCAAAGAGCCATCCGTTTCATCCAGTTGACTTTTACTTGAAAGGCTTTCTAAATTTCCGTCACTGTAGTGGAAAATTTCTAAAGAGCTGTGTTCACCATAGCCATCTATGATGACGCAAACCCCTTCTTTGTAAGGACTTGTATAACATGCTGTCGCAGCGTGCGTTAGATGATGAAAGTACTTTTTTGTTTGAATATTTTTCCGGTACCATGCCTCATTCTTACTTAATTCATTTTCAAGCGTTTTACCTGCAAAAGACATTGCGTGCGATTGAGCTCGACTCATGTAATCTAATTTTTTTACTATTTTATTTGAATAGAAGTCTGAGGCAAGTTCAGCGTTTTCTGAGTTATCAGCTTTTAATATCTCTGCATTATTATTTCTGTGATAGGGCTCACTCCATGTTTGCGCCACCACTAAATCAGCACCGGGCTCACAATATTTCTCGACCAACTTAGACATTCTTTTTGGATAATCTGGCGATATATTTAGCGCTATTTTATTTTGCAAATACCGCTCATTTGCTTCAGCAAATTGTACTTCGCCGTCTGAATTGAGAATCACGATAGCACTATCATGAAACGTTGTTGCCATACCGATATAATTTTTCTTAGTCATGAGTATTCCAAATGTACTTTTACTAAATATTTATATTTTTAAAACAAAGACAGTACTTGTGGACTTCTTACTTACTGTCATTGTCCAATTAATTCGCAGCTTTTCAAAATTATATTTAATCACACTGCGCAGTACTTTGTTTCTTACTTTTCTATATCAAACATTGCTTCATTCACGCATTTATCCAAAAGAAAATAAGCGCTGACCAATAAATTCAGCCGTTGCCGTCATCAATTTATCTGCGATTTTATCGACATTACGGTTTTTCCATGACTCTAATTCTGTTCCTTTTACCCATTGATTAAATGCCCCCAGTGCCGGGCCACAATGCACTTGGTAATCAACACGCTGACTAGTGTCTCCACGCATGGCTAGACGAGTGGTATGAATAAAATACCACTTAAAAATTAAGGCCATTTTTTGTTTAGGATTGTTTTCTGCTTTAGCAAGTTCAGCGGGTGCAGATTTCTGCAAATACTGACGGGTTTCAGACCAAACATCTTCGATGCTACGTTTGAAATATTTATCCTCAAGTTGCTTCCGTGTCGCAGGATCAATAGATTCTATAGAGTCACAATAACGCCATAAGTCATATAATTTGTTAGCCCTAGCCGGAAAAAACACTCCTTTCTTCAGCACTTGGACTTTCGCCCCAAGCTCAAACATATCGCCTGCTGGCGCGTAAGTAGTATCTTGAACATTTATATTCTGCAGTAGGTCTTTCACTTCATTACTTGTACCCGCTTCTACAGTACATTGGTTAATTGACCCAGTGACAATAAAGTCAGCACCTAATACAAATGCCGCCGCTGCTGCCTCAGGGGTCCCTATACCCCCTGCTGCCCCAACTCTTATTTCTTGTTGATAACTATGCTGCTGTCGAAGTTCATCTCGGAGGCGCATAATAGCGGGTAGCAAAGTAGCTATCACCCCCATATCCGTATGGCCTCCTGAATCGGCTTCAACACAAAGGTCATCGGCAACCGGTACTTCCTTCGCCATTTCAACTTGTTCTTGGGTAATCATATTCGAGTCGAATAAACGTTTAACGATTCTTTCTGGGGCAGGATTTAAAAAAACTGTCGCTACTTCAGGTCTAGATATTTTGGCAATTAATTTATTTTTACTTATAACCACACCCTCAGCATTTCGCTCTAAAGAGTGTAAGCGAAAATAAACTAAAGCAGCGCTAACTTGCATAAATGCTGACACTTCTAGGTATTTCACCCCTAAACGCAAGAATAGTTTTACAGACGCCATTTCTGCATCCGGGTTCTTTAGGTCATGTAAAAGGTTTGCGCCAAATGGTTCGCCTTGATTCAACTTCTCTTTGATATGACACAATTGTTCTTCGACTTGATCAAGCTTTAACCCTCCCGTACCAAGAAATGCAAGATATGAGGACCGCCCCATTTTCACTACTAACTCTTTGGAAGAAATCCCTTTATACATCGAACCTGAAAGGTAGGCATAACGAAGTTTGTAGTCCCGTTTAAAACTCTCGCTCCCTAAACTTTCCGGATCAATAGAGGCTCCATTTGAACCACGTTTCTCGCTATTAATATCTATAGACACTGCCGGGGCCTTTTCAATCAAGAAAGGCTCAGAACTTTTTTCTGATTCACTATCAAGCGTAACTAATATGGGTTCTTTATCTTGTTGAACGAAAGCAGAAATAGGTGGCCGAGGAGCATCTTTTTCTATGACGCTGTATAGTTTTCTCAACACATTACCTGGACCTAACTCAATGAATTCAACACAACCTTGCGCAATTAGGTAGCGAACACTATCGGTCCATTTAACCGAACTGGTAATTTGAAGTTTTATATTTTGCTTAATTTTATGTTCGCTATATGGGAGCGCGGTCACATTAGAAATCACCGAGATTTCGGGTGCATTGAACTCGAAGCTATCCAAGTACTTGCCAAACTCTTCCTTACAAGATTCCATATACCTAGAATGAAACGCTGCGCTCACATTTAACGGAAAGTAAGTGACGCCTGTTTGTTCAAAAAATGACGCGGCATTAATGATATCAGCCCTTGGGCCTGACAAAACGATTTGTTCTGGCGAGTTGAAGTTAGCGACATCTATCGTATGTAAGTTATTTGCTTTGAGGATTTCCATAACTTGGTCAGCATCACAACCCATAACAGCAGCCATACCACCATTTTTTGCGAGACTCATCAGAGCGCCTCGCTTTTTTACTAACTTAAGGCCGGTTTCAAAATCAAATACACCAGCGGCAAATAAAGCATCAAATTCACCTAAGCTATGTCCGATAAAGTAATCTGGCTTGGCATCACCATCTTTAATTCTTTTTAAGTACGTTAGTGCATTGACAACAAATAGCGCTGGCTGTGTAAATTGTGTTTTATTTAACTCTCTATTGGGATCTTCGATACAAAGCGTCCTGATGGAATACCCCAATACAGTATCTGCAATTTGTTCATATTCAGGAAACGCGTCAAACAAACCTTCCCCCATACCTTTAACTTGAGACCCTTGTCCAGGAAAAGCAAAAACCTTCATTTTATTCTCCGTTGTTTCATTAATTTTATATGTTGTAAAAAAACACTTCGTACTTTCAAGTCTAGATAAATTGCCACCAAAGGGAGACAACGAAGTGAACACATTTGATGATGAATTACTTCTAAGGTTGTTATTAACTGCATTCGCCATCGTGCCCGATGCACTGATATCGACGTAATTATAGTTTCCATCTAACTCCAGCATTTGAATGGTTTCTGACAATTTTATTGGCTGCCTCATCACTTTCCAAAAATAATGTTTATCAAAAACATTCATTTCCTCTGCCGTGGTACAAGATACAAAAGGAATGTTTGCTGCTTGCCAACTGGTTTGCCCCAACATGAATTTATACTCTGATTCACAGTCATCAATTAGTGAAGAATGAAAACCATATCTAACCGGCAAACGTTGGAACCCTACATCTCGTGCCTTTAAAAAAGTTTCGATCTTTTGCAGCGATTTCCCGGTACCCGATACCACAAAAAAACCTTTGGCATTGATGGAGGAAAGTTCACTAAATTGATGAATCTCCGCAGTATCAGAATATGAGAGTTCTGAATCCAGGATCGCTAACATCCCGGCTTCTGAGCAATTAGCCTCAACTATTTTTGCTTGTGCAAGTACTAAATCAATACCTTCCTCTACGCTCACTACACCACTAACACAGGCAGCCACCAACTCACCGAGACTGGCGCCCATTACCATGTCTGGCCTAATACCTTTATCTGCCAGCATCCGCGTAAGCGCTATTTCAATAATAAAAATCGCGATATGTGTATATAAGAGCCTATCAAATGAATCCCCAATGCGATTCTGTTCATCATAGATATGATCGACCACGGACTCACCAAGTCGAGCCATTACCAAAGCGTCCAAGTCCCCCATATGGCGCCGAAAGCTTTCGTCGCCATCATAAAGATCTTTCCCCATCTGATAATATTGGGAGCCCTGACCTGAAAACATAAATAATGTCGGTTTTGTCTGATTATCTCCGTCATTCTCAGGCCGAAACATTTTATTCATAATTCACTTCCTTCAGTATTCGAAATACTCACATTTAAACCAATTTAAATGCTGAACCTAGTCTGTATCCACAGATGTTTGTTTAAGAGCTATCAGTTCAAGATGCTTACCTCGAGTCCTTTTTCTATTGGCGGCATGCCTGACTCACCGACTAAGCCTCTAAAAACTAATCGAATATGAAAAGCGCCATCTTGAGTGATAGGATCTGAGTTAAATTGTTCTGATTTAATGTGTTCTCCATATACCGGTAAACTCATCTCATTTACAAACGTGAGGTAAATACGATATTGATTCAAGTAAATAGGGTCTACATTGAGTTTGACGGATTGCCCCTTTTCTAAATAACCATAAGACCATTGTGTGTCTGGGTTTGCTACGGGTAGGAAATCATTCAGAACCTCTGTAGGAACTCTTTCCTTATCATGCTTCAACCAGTAAAAGGTGTGTAAATTTTGCATTAAATAAACGGGATTAATTTTGTGATTCATCCAAAACTTCATAAGTGATATAAATTCACTTTTACACGGATCTTGGTAGTGAGATATTTTTTGCTCGCCGTCAACGACAATGCTAGGACAATGCAACTCATGACTATCACAGTAATAGCGATGAATAATCGAATAAAACCCTGGTTCCAATTCAACTCTGACAATACCCGTTGACTGCTGGGAACCGACACTTGCCACAGTTTCTTTGCCGTTTTTATAGATAACCAGTGTATAAGCATCAGAGTTTTGTTCTAAACGAGAAAAATCAACATCAATATGTTTTTTAACATTCATCAACAAAGTCCCTACTCTGGCATGAATTTGCCAACGTTCCTGAGACATACGAAAGAACTCTTTATTCAGCTTCGATGTCTCGTATTCGGGATACCAGGTATAAAGCTTGCTATTTTCAGACATAAGCATTTGCATTTTCGCCATCTCTTTAAGCCAGAACATCTGCTTTATAAAGTAGGTGAAATTAGCAGGGTCTAAATCAGAATTTTGTGTCATATCACACTGACTATTTGATGACGTAATTGTTCTACTGAGCATGTTATCTATTAGCGCTAGGTTAGCGTTCGTCTCATCATCAACATCTTCATGATGAAAGGCTGCTTTAGCCTCATCGTATTTATTTAAAAAATAATCCCACTTCTGCTTTAACTTCATTTTTTTCCTTGTTTTCACTAAGCGCATTTAAGTTATTCACTCGATTTAAAGGCTAAATCACTCGTTTACCAAATCCTCTTGCGCTACTTGTGCACCTTCGCTCATATCCGAAAGAAATTGGCTTATGTGCCCTGCTGTCGCTTCCGGGCTCTCAATATGGACATGATGCCCACCCGTTAAGCTAACGCATTCAGCACTAGAAAGAGCTTGGTCAATAGCGTGTTGATCGGACTCTCGACGGTGTTCGCTGGTATTACCATTAATCATCATCGTTGGCAGAGACAATTTACTTAAGGTATCTAAATAGTTACTCCTATTGAGCTCGGGAGAAGCAAAGCCTTTATGTGTTCTCAGCCTCGGATCCCAAGTCCAAATGTATCCGCCCTCTACTTTCTTTGTAATTCGCTTAACGAGCATGGATACGCGATCTGATGTCAATGCAGGCATAGCCAACTGCAATCGTTTTTCAGCAACATCGCGATTTAACAATACAGTGTGTTCAAGCGTATGAGTTTCATTGGAAAGGTCCTGATCTAACTTACTAACTACGTCTTCGACCCTGGTCTCGCCAGGTACAATTGTTTCGACCATTACCATCGCACTGACCTTTTCAGGACGAGTGGATGCATAAATAGCCGAAATTACTGAGCCCAATGAGTGTCCCACAAGAACAACCTGCTCCTGTGTCAGTGATTCAATAATAATATCTAGATCATCAATATAGTCGTGGGCATTATTTGGGTTTTCAGTCCCCGCATGTGATGATAATCCGTGCCCTTTTAGGTCTGGTGCAATCACTCGGTAACCCTTTGCGACTAGCTCCACTGCCATTTCTTCCCAAACCGGCCCCTGGTCAAGAAAGCCGTGAACACAGATGATAGGAGGATGGTTTGGATCGCCCCATTCGCTGATTGAATACTCATGATTGCCATGAGTAACAATACTATCTCGATGTCTAGGCATCGTGTTTTTTAACGATATTGTTTTATTTTCTGCGGGCAACTCATAAGCATAGGTCTTTGCTATTTCACACGCATCGTCACTCAGTAAATTTGGTAGCGTTATGGTCTCCCATACCTTGCCTAGATTTTTGTCAATACTCTTACGAGTAAGGAAATTTGGATCGCCTATTGACATGGATTGTGCGTGAATACCGTCCGTCATTCGTCCATCTGAATAAGGGTTTAAGACTTCGCCTGTATATTCTATATCTAAGAAACGACAAATTTTCTTCAGTGTAATTTCTGGCTCAGAAATAAGATCTTCGTAGCGCACTAACAGTCGTCTATCTGAAGATACCGATTCAGCAAAGAACTGATCTATATTACCGTTAATACGTTTCCATATTTCTTCAGCTAATTCGTGACCATCGGCCTGCCCCTGGCCAATTAACTTTTCCATCCTCATACGTGAGAATGACTCGATCATGGCATAGGGGTGGCGAACCAAATGAATGTATTTAGGTTGATCGAAAAGTATTTCAGCACGTCTAATAATTTCCAAATCACTGGCATAAGAAGGTGATTTATCAACCAGCATTCGTCCATCCATAGCGGATAATATCTCTGCATAAACATCCTTGATCGAGCTATTATCTCTCACTAATTGTTCGACTTTTTTGGCACTTTCTTCAACGTTCTGTTGATACAGCTCCATAAAACCACGCTGTAAACCTTCTCCCAAGTAAGAGTCATTTAGTGTTTCATTCCTTTGAGCCATATCCTGGAAATTTAACAAGTGAAGTTCAGGCGGTGAAAATAGCTGGGGGTGACCCGCTAACATTGATCGTAGCAAGGTAGACCCAGCACGTGGACTCGATAAGATAAATGCTGCCGGGGATAACAAACTTTTTTCATCATTAAATTTCAACTTCGGGGAATGTAAATTTGATTTTTCTGACCTTACTTTTCCAGAAGGTCGACTTGATTTTTTCTCTGTACCAGACCCACCATTGTGTAAATTGGTAAATTCCTCTGAGATATATTTTGATAGGCTAGATAATGTCGCCCTTTCATATAATTCTCGGGGATATATCTGGATCCCTAAGTCATTCTTTATGTTTTGCAAAACTCCCATCGCTATAATTGAATCAACCCCATATTCATTAAAAATATTAATTCTTGGGTCAATCGAATCCTGGTCGATAAGCAGCGTTTCTGCGAAAAGACGACTTAGATAAGCCAGTATTTTGTCTTCCCTTTGTTTTATCTCCAGTTTTTCCAAACCATCAATCGCCAGGTTTTTACTCTCAACAATACTGGCAGGCAATTCAGTCTTCAGCTCAACAAGACCCTGATACAAAGTACTTTGAACATGTTGTTGATAAACGCTCCAATTAATGTCTGCAAAAACTATATGAGCCTTATCTTGATTCAATGCTGAGAACATTGCCTGGAGAGCATTAGCGCTGTGAAGTCCACTGATACCAACCGACTCACAATGCTTAATTAGTTCAACGGCCATTCCTATATCATTCCATGGCCCCCAGCTAATTGACAATGCTGGGATGCCCGAAGACCGTAATGAATGACTTAAGCTATCTAGGTAAGCATTCGCCGATGCATAAGCCGCTTGACCAACCCCACCAACCACGCCAGATATTGAAGAGAAAAAGACCAATGTGTCTATGGGTTCATCAGCCAATAGACGTGATAAAACGTCTGCGCCTAGAACCTTCGACTGCAACACTGCTTGTAAATGACTAGGCTTATGATCTAAGAAGGCTGCATCATCTAATACACCTGCGGCATGAAAGACAGAACTTACGGCTTGGCCCTCTTGTTTGATATTCTCGAGCAAAATGGCCATCGCAGATTGATCCGCTACATCACAAGAAGCGACGGTTATTTTGCAGCCTTTAGACTCCATTTCCTTAATTTTCTCTATTTGCTTCGAAGACGGATTAGCCATACGACTGGTTAATACGATGTGGGAATTCCCCATTCGTGCAAGCTCTAGCGCCAAATTAAAACCCAGACCACCTAAGCCTCCGGTGATTAATATAGAGCCAGTGCTGGTCCAAAGTTCGGCCCGGTTCACAGGCAACGTGTAGCGTTCCAATCGCTCTACATACAAACCATCCTTGCGCATTGCAAAAGAATCCTCATGATGATTCGCTCCATTTTGTCCCAGTAATATCGGCAACACGCTATCTAAAGAACAACCATCACTCTCCAGTGGCAAATCAAGGAAACCGCCCCAATAGTCAGGATATTCCTGAGAAAAGGCTTTTCCTAAGCCTTTAATCATGGCTTGATGAGGGTTTATAATTTTGTCATTTTGAGCAGTACTGACTGCTTGTGATGTGAGTAACCAACATGGAACTGGCTTGTACCTGAAGATTTTAACGATAGCCTGAAGTGCGTAAAGTGATAACGTCAGCTCCGTTGGAGCTGACTCTCCCTCAGGACTACCTAACCCCCATAAATAAAACATACCCTTTAGAGTTCCAGCTTGATCGACAAGAGAATTGACCTGAGAATAAATCGCTTCTGCCATAGCCTCTGATGCCATTTCAGTACGTTGTACAACAATCACTTCGCCGCCAGCAGCTTGAATCGACAGAATTAAATATCTTGCTAAAAATGAGTCATCTGATAAAACCAGCCATTTTCCTTCAACCATTTCTATGTCAGGTGAATGGTCATAACGCTGCCAAACCGTCAGGTATGAGCAACTGTCAATCACATCTTGTTCAGCACGCCCCGAACTATAGTGTTTAAGCTTAAGAAGTAACTCGTCCATTGATAGCAAAGGGGTATTGAGTTCTTTCGAAGACCCACCGAGTAATTCTGCAAAGTTAGCGACATTCCCAGATTTCACAACCTCCCAAAAACGTTGATCTGTCACATGGATTATTGGGTCTTTTGTTTTAAGTTCTTTAACATTCGGCACCCAATATCTTTCTTTCGCAAAGGGATAAGTCGGTAAACTAATCCGTTTTGGTTTAATGCCTGTATAGAGTCTATTCCAGTCAATAAATAAACCTTGAGACCATAAGTCAATTAATTTTAGATACTTCCCTTTTAACATCCAGCTATCGACAAGTTGACTGATATCTTCATCAGAATCGAGTGAATCAAATAGAGCTTTATTTTGTTTCACAGAACCACTGAATTGAACTTGTTCCTCTCCATTATTCTCAATATATATGCTCAATTTTTCTTTAAGTTCTTCTATCGAAGACACAATTAAACCTAAACGTTCGCCCATCGCTTCACGCCCCACTTGCAGCGTAAAAGCTAGATCTGAAATATAAATATCAGCTTGAGGATTATGGGTATTGTCAGCAGTATCATCAGATGATAATGCTGACAATGACTCCTCGTTGATTAATACAATATATTCCGAAAGCGCCTCAACCGAACAATGCTCTATGAATACTGATGAATCGAGTTCCACGTCACATTGGTTTCGAAGTGCGTCTAGCAATGAAATTTGATGCAAAGGTTCTACACCAAAATCACTAAACTCCTGCGAAGCATCGATCGCGTCGTTAGGTACATTCAAAATACCAGCGAGAATCAATATAACAATTTTTTGGTATTCTTCCTGACTGATGCGAGCATCAGCTGGGTCGTCACAGAGATTATTATCTACCTTCGAATCAAGCTCTTTTCGTTCTTTCGACTCAAGAAACGTGAGCAAGTTCTTACACACGTCCAATAACCGTTCAGGATTCTTCGCAGAAAGAGGAATACAAAACTGATCTAGCTGGAGATCAGAAATACGAGAAGGAAGAGCAAGTTCATGGCTATATTCTTCCAAAACAACATGCGCATATGCACCTGAAAAACCGAAGCTACTCACACCTGCTCTTCTTGGTATACCTTCAGGAACAGTCCAAGGTATGTTCTCTGTGTTGATAAATAACGCTGAACGATCTAATTTTATGTACGGATTTATTTTTTCGAACTTAGGCATCGCAGGAATAACTTGCTGCTTCATTTGTTGGATAACTTTAATAATGCCTACAATGCCCGCCGCACCTTCTGCATGCCCAATATTCGCTTTTGCAGACCCGACAGCGCAAAAACTATGCTTCGGTGTAAACTTCTGAAAAGCTCGAGTTAAAGCATTAATCTCAATCGGGTCGCCTAATTTGGTGCCTGTACCATGCGCTTCGATGTAACTCAAAGTAGATGGATCAATATCCGCATTCTTCCAGGCCTTAGTGATTACATTCATTTCGCCCGATACACTAGGCGCAGTTAGGGAAGGAGTATATCCTCCATGTAATGCAGCAGATCCTTTCACGACCGCATAAATTTGGTCACCGTCTGCCAATGCTTGTTCTTTTGGCTTTATCAAAATACTTGCAATACATTCTCCAGGCACATAACCGTCTGCCTGCGCGTCGAAAGTATGGCATCTTCCGGTAGCCGATAACGCACCAATGCTGGAGAAATAGCGATAATGAGGTGAGGATAAGAGTAAATTAACGCCACCTACGAATGCCATTTTACATTCTTCATTTTGTATTGCCTGGCATGCTTGATGTAGTGCAAATAATGAGGAAGAACACGCCGTATCCACAGCAATGCTTGGGCCGGTTAAATCAAACAAGAAAGAAATCCGGTTAGCCATGATTGTTTGACCATTTCCGGTGCCAGCTAAGGGATTTATTGGCTGCTGCATTTCAGCAATTTTATCCGCATAATCATGAAAACAAACACCAACAAAAACCCCCGTATCACTCCCACGAATCTGATTAATTACACCGGCATCCTCACCTGTTCTATAGACACTTTGCAGTAACATACGTAGCTGTGGATCGATCCATTCTGCTTCTCTGGGAGATATATTAAAAAATGACGCGTCAAAATGATCCACGCCGTTTATAAAGCTTCCCCATTTACAATAGGTCTTATCTTCAACACCAAAATTTTCATCAAACCAAGGTTTAACATCCCAGTGACTCGACGGCACTTCTTTCAATAGATCTGTTTGAGAGTCAATATGTTGCCAAAACTCATCAATATTATCTGAGTCAGCAAATTGACCGCTGATGCCAATAATGGCCATTTCTTGTTGAGTTTTTTTGTGCGAAAAACGAGAGGTCTTCGAATCAGTAGCGGCATCCCCTTTACCCCGAACACTTGAGGCCAAGCTGAAGGTTCGCGTTGTTGTTGAAGTAGTTGAAGCACTCTGTTTCGTTATAGTGTTATACGTTTTCGTAGCTGTCTTGGCTAAAGATTGCTTTGCTGAAGCCAGTTTGATTTGAGTACTAGTTTTTCCGTTTATAGCAAAAAAGTTACTAATATCAGGCGTAAACTCTTGAAGTAAATATTGACTCACTTCCTGAATATTTTGATATTCAAACAAAATTGTCGGATATAGTGCGATTTGCAGTTCCTTTTCTAGACTCTGCACCATAGAAACCATATTGGCTGAGTCCCCCCCCATATCCATAAAATTCTGAGTCACTTGAATTTTTGACTCCGACACACCAATTGAGCTCGCTACTTTCTTAATTAAGTATTGCGCCAAAGGAGCAGAAATATCATGAGATGCTTCTGATATTGGCACGGTAGGCGCTTTCTTTTTAGGCGTTGCACTACCTTGCGCTTCAGTCTCGACATCACCATTTTCTCGAGATGAATTTAGCTGCTTGGTGGTAAAGCCTTCCAGTTCACAGAGCAACTCCCCCGCCATAGAAAAGAGTTGTAAATTCATGGACGCTATCTGGTCGTTGCGCATAACCTTCTCTGCAATACAAAAGTATTCATGATTCTGAAATGCGGACAAATCATTTTTTACCGTAACTTTTTTGATCATCATTGGCATTTGATGATTAATAACGAGGTCAGCACTACCTTGAGTTAAAGAAAAGGTTGAAATGACATGACAGGCATCAAATATAGCTGGGTGAATATCATAATCAGGTAACTCCTGCGTAATCGATTTAGTTAGCTGAATCATGCCCAATACTTTATTGTCAGAAAGTGTATATACTTTTTGAACACTAAATAGACTGCTACCGTAAACTTCTTGGGTAGAGTCTCCATAATATAAGTGCCCTTCCCTTGTTTCAGTTGCCGCGGCTATATAATCCGAAAGTGAGACA
>Ga0209495_1001345_pt1 | contig 17178 bp, 13 predicted proteins | sample EN1Hudsemesocosm_FD_184629 | JGI IMG/M metagenome (GOLD analysis project Ga0209495, IMG submission 184629) | Methane-oxidizing microbial communities from mesocosms in the Hudson Canyon - EN1E Hudson Canyon (SPAdes) (version 2) | ecosystem: Environmental > Aquatic > Marine > Cold seeps | place... | reverse complement strand
ATTGAAGTGGGAAAAGCAGCTGATTTAGTCATTCTAAACCACAATTTATATGAATTAGAGCCTAATCTTTGGGATGAGATTAAGGTAAGTGAGGTGTGGTTAGGCGGAACCAGAAAACACTAATATCAATAGTCATAACCAATTACTCTCGTAACTAGTTCAACCAGGGTAAAGGTCAACACTTGTTATTTAAATCCGCGTTTATCCTTTATCATTTCATAAGCGGACTGAATATCTTGGGTTTTATTCTTAGCCAGCTCTAGCGCTTGTTTAGGTAAACCTTTAGAGACTAACTTGTCGGGGTGATGTTCACTCATCAACTTGCGGTAGGCTTTCTTGATGCTTTTATCGTCGTCGGATGTTTTCACACCAAGAATTTTATAAGCATCATCCAAAGATTGTTGAGACGAATATGTTTGTCCATTCGCGTTTTGTTTACCACCACCTTGTCTGAAACGCATTTCTGCTTCAAATGCTGACATTAAGTAGAGTAAATCGTGCTGACTAAAACCTAAATATTGCGACACGGTTTCCAAAATGGCTTGTTCGGATTTATCTAGTTTGCCATCTACATAAGCCGCCTGAATTAAGATTTCTAAATACACCTGCAAAATATCACGGCGACCATGACAAGACTCTTTAAACTCTTGTACGGTTTGTTTCAAAGCAAAGTCGGCTGCTTTGCCATCCCTGAAGGCTTGTTGTGCCTCTTTGCGCATGTCGCCATCAAGATTCATCTGATCCATCAGGGCACTCGCCATTTGTATTTCGATATTACTTACTTTGCCATCAGCTTTGGCAACATGACCCATCACGGAAAATAGGCAATGGAAAAAAATAGCTTGGGTTTTAAACTCATCCTGACTAGCAAAAAAACGGTTAAAACCACCCGTTTGATTAAAATTTTTGCTATAGCCTTTATCGAACATATGCCCAACAAAAAAACCTAAAAGCGCGCCTGGAATACGTCCAAACATAAATCCAAAAATGGTACCTAAAATTTTGCCTATCATCTGTTTCCGCTAACTGTTTGTTTTATTTAATTCGGTTAATCGTTGTGGTGTACCCACATCTGTCCATTGCCCGGTAAAATGTTGCGCGCCAACAACTCCCTGACTGATTGCCGTTCGCAACATCGGAGCCAAAGGTTTAACCGCAGAATTCACATTTGCAAAAAAACCTTTGTTGTAAACGGCTATTCCACTGAAAGTGAGCTTGAGTCCTTGATTCGGATCCAAGCCTTGATGAGTGAAATAAAAGTCTCCTTCAGGATTATGACTTGGATTACCAACCATCACTAAATGTGCCTCAATCCCCTCATCTAAATGAGCGGGCAATGTATCAAAATCAAAATCAGTGAAAATATCGCCGTTAATCACAGTAAACATTTCATCCTCTTCTGAAGGACAAAGCAATGGCAAGGCTTTACTAATCCCGCCAGCTGTTTCCAATGCTTGAATTTCTACAGAATAGAGTATGTCCAAACCAAAACGTTCACCTGTACCAACTGCAGTTTCAATCTGTTGTCCTAACCACGCGTGGTTGATAACCACTCTTTCATACCCAGCACGTTTTAGCGCTTCAAGGTGGTACTCAATTAAGGGTTTAGCTTGCACTTTCAACATAGGTTTAGGCACAGAATCAGTTAAAGGTCGCATTCGCTCGCCTCTTCCTGCTGCTAAGATCATGGCGGTTTTACGCGTCATGTTTGTGCATCTCTAGTTTTTGCAACACCTTGGGTAACACTCGCTCACTAACAAAACTGACGAACTCAGCATATTCAGGGTATTGACTGGCTGCATCGATTATATAGTGCAAAGTATGAGGAATATCAGATAAGAAACTTGGTTTATGGTCGCGCATATACAATCGAGCAAAAATACCCGCTATTTTGATATGCCTCTGCATGCCCATACAATCAAACCACATTTTAAATTCAGTCCACGAATATTCAGCATAATATTTTAAATGAAAACGTCTCAACCATTCCAACACTTTAACTTTAGGCCAGTCTTGATAACAGTCTCTAAGCAATGAAACTGCATCATAGGTAATGGGTCCAACAACTGCATCTTGAAAATCAATTACGCCTATTTCATCATCTTCAAGTAACATTAAATTACGGGAATGATAATCTCTGTGCATGCCGACCATAGGCTGAGAGAGGCAAGACTTTTTGACTGAATCAAACACCTTAGTCAGCATGGTTTGTTCGACATCAGTCAGCCGTAGCTGCAGATAATTTCCTAATAACCACTCTGGGAAGATGTCTAATTCTCTGTCTATAAATGCACTATTAAAAGCAGGCAACGGTCCATTTTCAGTAGAGATACAGCTTTGGATATGAGGGATATTATCTAATGCTTTAGAATATAATCGTTCGCAGGAGTCCTCTGTTAATAAGTCACTAAACAAACGATTACCAAAATCTTCTTGGATGTAAAATCCCTGTTCTAGATCGTGAGCGTAAACTTCTGGAACTCTTAAGCCTTTCTCTTGGTAACTATGTGCCACAGCAATAAATTGCGCTGGATTTTCATGTTCTGGCGGCGCATCCACAGCAATAATCGATTGCTCACGGCAGTCAAATCGAAAATATCGACGAAAACTGGCATCACCTGAAACTATTTCCAACGAAAGGCACTCGAAATCTGTGTTTTGATTAATCCAGTCCTGTAATTGCTGCTTTCGAAGTTGCTTGTTTGATAACTGTGTTTTCAATTGGCTCTCTTATAATTTGACAAAGATGGCAGCTAAACGAAAATAAAGGATGACGAAATATGGCTTTTTTTGCAAGTTTACTGGTAAATCCCATTGAAACCTTTAAAATTACGTATTTACTTGCTGTTTTCAACCCAACTTTAGGCCACTTTGTACTTGTCTAGTATACAAAACAAACAATTCATACTTATCAGTTGCCTGCTTATGTCGATTGGGCTGGCCGATGCTCAAGAAGTTTGTTTTGTTCCCTTGGCTGGACCAAACCTTGAAAATTCCTTACTTGAAGGTCAAATTCAAGTTAAGTCTGAAGATAGTGAAATCAATCAGGATACTTTTGCCCAATTCAAAGGCAAAGTAGAAATCGATAGCTCGAGCGCTAAAATCAAAGCTGACGAAGCGGTATTCAATCGTCAGACCCAAACCTTAAATGCCACAGGCAATGTGAGTTTCCAAGACAATAACATTACGGTATCCAGTGAAAATGTGCAGCTCAACAGACTGTCAAATGAATTAGTCATTGAACACGCCTTTTATCAGCTAAACAGTGTTCAAGGCCATGGTAAAGCTCAGAAGATTGGCTTGGGCCAACAAACGGGCATTAATTTAGTCGAGTCGAGTTTCACCACTTGCCCGGTTGATGATGAAGTTTGGCGCATTCAAGCAAGTAATATCGAACTTACACCAGACCAATCCAGAGGAGTGGTGAAACACGCACGATTTTATATAAAAGATGTGCCTGTGCTGTATTTACCGTATTTTTCATTCCCAATAAATAATAAAAGACAATCAGGTCTTCTATACCCAAAAATTTCTAGTAATAGTGCCACTGGTATCAGTATTGAACAGCCGGTGTATTGGAACATTGCACCGAATTACGATTTAACTTTTAGCCCAAGATTAATGACAGAGCGCGGTTTGCAGCTTAAAACTGAATTTAGATATATGACCGAACAACATGCAGGTCAGGCAAATATTGAATACTTACCAGATGATAAAGACCTCAACAATGACACCGACCGATATTTCTATCGATTAGTACACAGTGGGCAAGTAGGCAAAAACTGGTGGGTCAATGCAGATATTAATGGATTAAGCGACGATAACTATATCGTTGACTTAGGTTCTGATTATTATAATCGGGCCGATACGCATTTGTATAAAACACTAGGTTTGAGTTATTTTTCACAAACCTTAGATGTCACTGCGCAATTTAGAGACTTTGAAGTGCTGGGAGACCATCCCGACAGTTATAGTGCATTACCTGAAATCAGACTCAATTATTTAACACCCATAGTTTTAGGTGCTGAGTTTCAAGTGCATTCAGAGTTAGCCTATTTTGAAAGTGGAGAGTTCGAGAGTCCATCGGCCACACGTTTTCATATTGCGCCTACAGTGCGCTACCCGTTTCAAAATCAATGGAGCGAGTTTTTGGCGGAAGCCACCGTTTTACATACAAGGTATGTCCAAGAGAACATTCAAAATTCAGCACTTGAAAAGAATATTTCTCGTACCTTAGGTCAAGTCAAAGTTTATGGTTCTCTGGCATTTGAGAGGCCCGCTAGTTGGTTTGGTACAGAGGCAACCCAAACCTTTGAACCTAAAGTTCAGTATTTGTATACCAGCTTCGAAGACCAGAACAACATCGGTCTTTACGACACGACACGACTATTTAATGATTTTGCCGGATTATTTAGAGGGCAGGAATTTACAGGCCTTGATCGCATCAGTGACAACAATCAAATTACCGTAGGTATGACATCAAGATTTGTCGATAATAATAACCGAGAACGATTTAAACTCAGTCTAGGTCAAATATTTTATTTAAAAGACAACCAAGTGTTAGATGCGTCTAAAGTTGATGACCGTTCTGCCTTAGCTGCTGAGCTAGATTGGCAAATAGGCAGTAAATGGTACGCGCACACCCAAGCACAGGTGTCGACTCTTACGGATAAAGTGGAACGCAGTAGTTTGTCGTTGGAATATCAGCACGGTGAAAATAAAATAGTGCAGATAAACCATCGATATGTCAGAGACTTATCCTCTGAAAAAATTAATCAAGTGGGCGTGACCGCTAGCTGGCCTTTAGCCAAAAATTGGCAATGGGTTGGCCGCTGGTATCATGACCTAGAACTGAGCAGAACAGTGGAGAGTTATACAGGTGTGCAATATGAATCCTGTTGCTGGACTGTTAGTTTTGTTGCCCAGCGTAACCTGAGTAACCGTTTTGATGATGATGGAGCACAAAGTACCAATGAATTTGAGTCGGGCTTTCATGTATACTTCACCACTCGAAACTTATTAAGAGATGGGTTGTTTGGATATAGACGCCCTTATCTATTAAACTAAAGTGAAGGTTGTTTGAGCCTAAGCGATCTTACGTATTGAACTAAAGTGAAGGTTGTTTGAGCCTAAGCGATCTTATGTATTGAACTAAAGTGAAGGTTGTTTGAGCCTAAGCGATCTTACTTATTGAACTAATTGAGGTTTGAGCTAACTAATTGTTGCTAACCTCCGGATATACCCAACGCGCGTAATCAAACAACGCCCTTAACTAAAAAAGTAAAGATACCCATGAAAGTAATAGTAGTCGCCCTTTTAATTAGCTCTTTGTTATCACTTAAGACAGAGGCTGCACCTGAACTGTTAGACAGCGTATCTGTTATCGTCGACCAAGGTGTGGTGTTAGAAAGTCAAATCACTGAATTAATTACCGTGGTAAAACGTAATGCTGCGCTTAACAGCCAAACTCTGCCGTCAGACAGAGTTTTGCGTACTCAAGCGATTGAAAAACTCATTGTCGATAATCTGCAAATGCAAATGGCAGAAAGAATGGGCATCCAAATTAGTGATCCTCAGCTAGAGCAAACTATCACTAATATTGCCGAAGGCGAAAATATGAGTATTGCCCAGTTCCGTGAAAAAGTTGCCCAAGAAGGCGTGGCTTATGACACCTACCGGGAAGAAATTCGTAAAGAGTTAATACTAGGCGAAGTACGTCGAGCTAACGTGCGCAGGCGAGTATACATTACTGAACAAGAAATAAGCAACTTGGTCAAACTGATTGATGAACAAGGCGACCAACAAGCAGAATATAACTTGGGACATATTTTAATTGAATTTCCAATTGAACCAACAGATGAAGATATAAAACAAGCTAAAGAGCGAGCAGATAAAGTAATTGAATTGCTTGAAAAAGGTTCTGATTTTTCCAGAATTGCTACTGCCTCTTCTGGTGGCCCTCGCGCCTTAGAAGGTGGGGATTTAGGCTGGATGAATATTAACTCCATGCCAACCTTGTTCGCTGAAGCAGTGCAAAAAAAATCTAAAGACGACTTAATTGGCCCAATGCGCAGTGGCGCTGGTTTTCACATTTTGAAGGTAAAAGACCTTCGTGGTATTGAAAAAGTCGAAATAGCCGAGGTAAACGGACGACATATTCTAATTTCACCCTCGGTCATTTTGAGTGATGAAAAAGCGGAAAAAATGCTCAAAGAATTTCGCGAACAAATTTTAGCCGGTGAAGCAGATTTTGCTGAGTTGGCCAAAGAGCATTCAGCCGATCCAGGTTCTGCGTTAAAAGGTGGAGAATTAGGCTGGGCAGATCCAAGCACCTACGTGCCTGAATTTAGCGAAACCTTAGGTAAATTAGAGATTGATGAAATCAGTCAACCTGTTCGCACTCAATACGGATGGCATCTTATGCAGTTAACTGGCAAACGTGTGGGCGATGCAACGGAAAAACGTAAACAAGAAAAAGCTTACAATTTGTTATTTCAACGGAAATTTGCCGAAGAATCTGACGTTTGGTTGAGAGAAATACGCGCCAGCGCCTATATCGAACTAATCGCACAACAAGGCGAATAAGTGAAACCATTAAAATTAGCGATCACGCCTGGTGAACCTGCCGGTATTGGCCCAGATTTACTTCTGAACATTGCCCAAAAGGAATGGCCAGCACAATTGGTCGCTTTTGCTGATGGAGACATGCTTAGGCAAAGGGCTGCACAACTAAATTTAGACATAACATTAATAACCTATGACGAAAATACAGATTACACGTTACCAGCAGGCCAGCTGTTTTTAGTCGATATCAAAACTAAAGTAGCGGTTGAAAGCGGCAAGCTCGATAGCGAAAATGGTCACTATGTTGTTGAAACCTTACGCCAAGCATGTAAAAAGAATTTGGATGGTGAATTTGATGCTGTGGTGACAGGTCCGGTACACAAGGGCATCATTAATGAAGCGGGTATTTCTTTTAGTGGTCATACCGAGTTTTTTGCCCATGAATCGAATACCAATGACGTAGTCATGATGTTAGCCACTGAAGGCCTTAGAGTTGTGCTTGCGACAACTCACATTCCTTTAGCTTATGTATCTAAAGCGATTACGTTCGAACGTTTGTATAAAGTTTTACACATAGTTAATACCGACTTAATGTTGAAATTTGGTATTAATAATCCACATATTTTTGTGTGTGGCTTAAACCCTCATGCAGGTGAAGACGGGCATATAGGTAAAGAAGAAATTTTAGTTATCACCCCAGCCCTAGACGCCTTGCGCGCCGAAGGATTAAACATCACAGGGCCTTTACCCGCAGACACTATTTTTAATCTCAAATACTTGGAACAAGCTGACGCAGTGTTAGCCATGTACCATGATCAAGGACTACCTGTATTAAAATACAAAGGATTTGGCGCCTCGGTTAATATTACTTTGGGTTTACCCTTTATACGCACATCAGTCGATCACGGTACTGCTTTGGATTTAGCAGGCACAGGTCAAGCAGACGCAGGCAGCTTCAATCTTGCCATCGAAAAAGCCATATCAATAGCAGCGCAAAAAGAATGAGTAAACAACATTTAGGGCATACCGCCAGAAAACGTTTTGGCCAGAATTTTTTACATGACAATTATGTCATTGACCAAATAGTCACAGCTATTGGTCCGCAAAAAGACCAACATATGGTTGAAATTGGTCCCGGTTTAGGCGCGTTAACTGAGCCTGTGTGCGAACTAGTTGATGCACTCACCGTCATTGAACTTGATAGGGATCTAGCCGCCAGACTAAGAACCCACCCTTTTATTGCTAGCAAGCTGACTATTGTTGAAGCCGATGCACTAAAATACGATTTTTCTCAATTGTTATCCGATGACAAACCTTTACGTATTTTCGGCAACTTACCCTACAATATTTCAACGCCTTTGATGTTTCACTTATTCTCTTTTGCGAATAAAGTACAAGACATGCACTTTATGCTGCAAAAAGAAGTAGTGAATCGCTTGGCAGCCAGTCCAGGCAACAAAAGTTATGGCCGCCTGTCGGTTATGGCTCAATACCACTGTCAAATCATACCTGTATTGCAAGTACCTCCAGGCGCGTTTAATCCGCCACCTAAAGTAGACTCAGCCGTGGTTAGGCTTGTACCCCATCAGAAAAAACCGGTCACATTGATCAACGAAGACACTTTACATACAGTCTGTGCCCAAGCATTTAACCAAAGACGCAAAACTATTCGCAATAGTTTAAAAGAGAGTGTGAGCGAAAAACAACTCATCGATTTGGATATTAATCCTGAATTGCGGGCTGAAAATTTATCACTCGAGCAGTATGCAAAAATCGCCAATGCGGTAGACTCTTTAACATAAACTACAAAATGTAGGGCGGTGTCAAATAACAGATGAAGCAAGATAATAAAATTGATATTACGGTTGATACACAGTACTTAAAAAATCAAATCCCAGATAAAGATAAGTATGCTTTCGCCTATAGAATTTCAATCTGTAATAGTGGCCAGCAATTGGTACAACTCATCAGTCGATATTGGCTTATCACTGATGGCAATGGCAAAAAAACAGAAGTTCAAGGCCCTGGTGTAATAGGTGAACAACCACACATTCAGCCTGGTGATTCTTTTCAATATACCAGTGGTGCTGTGTTGGATACCCCTGTTGGCACGATGCAAGGTTATTACGAAATGCAAAGGGAAGATGGTGAATTGTTCCAAGCGCCTATCAATATTTTTAGCTTAGCTGTTCCAAATGTACTAAATTAACTTCATGTCTACCTATATTGTTGGCGATATCCAAGGGTGCTTTGCCGGTCTGCAAAGGCTACTTAGGAAAGTCGACTTTTCACCTAAAAATGACCGCCTAATTGCTGTAGGGGATTTAGTCGGCCGCGGTACCCAACCTCTTGAAACTTTAGATTATTTGTATTCATTAAAAGACAGCTTTGATACTGTTTTAGGTAATCATGATTTACACTTATTAGCCATATATGCGGGTATTCGAAAAGCAAAACTCGGAGATAACTTAGACACCTTACTGGCTAGCCCACAACTAAAGACCTATATTAATTGGTTAAGACACAAACCACTGGCCTTGATGGTGAACCAAGATACCTTAGTCACTCATGCAGGGTTGTATCCCAAGTGGTCAGTTAAAAAAGCCTTGAAAGCCAGTAATGAAGTCAGTGAACAGTTACAAGCTAAAGATTGGAAAGAGTTTTTAGCGCATATGTACGGTAATCAACCTTCAATTTGGCAGAAGTCCTTAGCAGGGCCGCAGCGATTACGTTTTATCGTCAATGCGATGACCCGTATGCGTTTTATTAAAAATCATGATGAACTTGATTTTAATTGCAAAACGACGCCAGAGTTAGCTCCTACTGAACTAACACCTTGGTTTAAAGAGACGAATAAAAAACTCAAGGCAAATCAAAAAGTAGTATTTGGACATTGGGCTTCACTGAATGGACACACACACCTAAAACAATTCTCTGCGCTAGATACAGGTTATGTTTGGGGGCAAAGCATGACCATACTAAAACTTTCGAGTGGTGAATTATTTTCAGTAAAATATCAAGATCAAGCAAACTCAGCCGATATTTAACAATGGGCAAAGTCTATGGGACTTTAGTCTAAGAAAGATAGTTCTAGCACTACAAATTATTACTCAGTCGGGTATAGTCGTATCTGAATAATAATAGGTTGCATTTAGCAGTCATTAAACAAATAAATAAAGTCAGTACGGATACTGCCAACTTGATTTAGGGCCATTCAATGAAAATTACAGTAGCTACTCGTGTCGTCGGCGGATTTGCGATCATTACGCTCCTATTAGTTATATTAGGCGTAGTTGCAGTATCCAGTTTATCTAGTATAGACAGTGCCACTGAAGAGGTGAATACGTTAGCTTTACCTACAGTGAGTGGCAGTAGTCAATTAAAAGTATCCTTTCTGAATATGGGCCGTCTGACCACAGAATCGTATTATGAGGAAACCCTAGATGGCTTGTCTGCGAAAAAAACCGCATTCGAAGATAGCCAAGCCAATTTTGATGCTGAATTACGCATCCTTACAGGCGTTGTCAGTAAAGAAAAAGATTTACGTAGCTCTCTGATAGAATCAGAAGACATTTATAGTCAGTACATTGAAAATGTTAATTCCATATTTGACAACAAAAAAGCTGATCTAGAGTACGGTAATAAAGTACTAGACTTGCTGAGCAATATCGAAGACAACGCCGATGATGGTTCTACTCTTATTGTTGACTTTGCAGATTTGGATAAAGTTCAGAGTAATAGTCAGTTAGGCAAAGCAGCAGAGATAGCTAATGGCCTTGAATCGAGTCTTTCATCACTTTTGACTGTAGGCGCAGAATACGTCAAAACACAAACCTTAGTTAGAGCCGACACTATCGGAAACGAAGTGCAACTTGTGGTTGGACAAATTAAAGACAAAACAACTCAAATTCAAAGCACTGCTGGTACTAGAGACGACAGTGGAACCTTAGATGAGTTATACGAGCTCATAGAAGGTGTGACCGACTCGATCTCTTCACCAGACGGTTTAATTCAGTCTCAAATCAAACGTTTAAATAGTCGCAACCAAGCTGCTACCGCTTATCAAGCTTCGGAAGATAATATAAAGAGTGCGATCCAAAAGCTCGATGACCTTCTAAAACTCGCTGACGACAAAGCAAAATATGCCAAGAAAGACGTCGCAGACTCAGTAAGCACTGGCAAAACCATCACCATCATTATTGGCTTGGTTTCGGTACTCATTGCCGCTGGTATTGCTTATGGCACCGTAATGGCCATTATCAAACCCTTACACAAAGTAAACGAAATGCTGCATATCGTTTCTACAGGCGACTTAACCCGTAAGCTAGATGATTCTGCACAGGATGAATTTGGTGATCTAGCCAAAAACTGTAATAACTTAATCGATAGTTTAAAAACCTTGATATCAGGTATTAGCTCACGAGCAGCGCAATTAGCGGCTGCAGCTGAGGAGACCTCTGCAGTAACGGCTCAAACCACCAAGTCTATCCAAAACCAAAAATCACAAGTTGCACAAGTTGCCGCAGCAACCACTGAAATGCATAGCACCTCGCAACTCGTTACTAAGAGCGCCGAAGATACTTTGAATCAAATTAAACATGCTGATAATGAAGCAGAAAAAGTCAAAGTCATTTCGGAAGAAAATAAAAGTACTATTCTTGTATTAGCTAAAGACGTAGAAGAAGCGGCTGAAGTGATTAATAAATTGCATCAAGACAGTGCCAGCATAGGCGGTATATTAGATGTAATAAGAGGCGTTGCAGACCAAACTAATCTACTTGCATTAAATGCTGCAATCGAAGCGGCAAGAGCCGGAGAACAAGGACGCGGATTCGCTGTTGTAGCAGACGAAGTTAGAACATTGGCAAGTCGCACGCAACAGTCCACTCAAGAAATCAACTCGATGATTGAAGTGTTACAGGCTGGTGCTGAAAAAGCGGTATCTGTTATGAATCAAGGTAAAGAACAAACTACAATATGTGTTGCACAAACTGAAAATGCCACAATTGCTCTAGAGTCGATTACCGATGCAGTTCATAAAGCCTTTGACGTAAGTAGTCAGATAGAACAATCAGCTCGTGAGCAAAATGTTGTATCTCAAGAAATCAGTGAAAAGCTTGAGAATATTGTGAATATTGCTGAAGAAACCACTGTTGGTGCCAATCAGACTTCTGAATCTAGTCACGAGGTGGCTAAGCTTGCTGAGGAATTACAAAGCTCTGTGCAGCAGTTTAGAGTTTAGAATACAAGCTACGAGCTACGAGCTACGAGCTACGAGCTACGAGCTACGAGCTACGAGCTTTTTAGAGAGTATTTGAAGAACCGGCGAAAGCCGGTTTTTTATTGCCGTTTTTTAGTGTATTCAGATACACTATTTATCATCGTAAAGCTTAGGAAATAAACCATTAAATATTTTTCAACCACTGCTACTGCAAAACGTCTTACCCTCGAACCTAAGGTGCTTTTTGCTAAGCTTCAAGAAGTTAATTACATTCTGCGCGAGTCAGAAAAATGGGTTTTAACCGCAAAGGGAAAACTAGCAGGAGGCAGGATTAAAACCTCTGCAAAACTGGGAGACTATATTGAGTGGCCTGATAATTTTGATTTAGCGCTTTTACCTACACATCAAAGTCCAGATGTTCCTGTTGAATTGGTTAGTTCAACTAAAATTGGCAATGAATTTGGTATCTCAGCGAACAAATTGAATTATCTTTTCTCGGAGCTAGGTTGGGTTAATAAAAGCTTAAAAGGTTGGGTTGCAACAGATCAAGGACTTAAACAAGGAGCGGTGCAAAGTGAAGATTCACGTTCAGGAGTGCCTTATGTAAGATGGCCAGAAACGATAACCACCTGCAAAGTCTTGCTCAGTTCCGTCAACGATTTGATGGGTTCAAATACCCAACTTCCTACCGATTCCTCAAACACGACGGACGTTAAGATTAAATTGGATGCTAAATTCAAAGCAACTGATGGGCACGTTGTTCAATCTAAAGCTGAGGTTATGATTGATAACTGGCTATATATGGCTGAAATAGTCCATGCCTATGAACGTAAGCTGCCGATAGAAGAAAACGTATTCTGTGACTTCTATATCCCAACTGGCAAAGTCTATATTGAGTATTGGGGTTATGATGATGATCCTAAGTATTTGGCCCGCAAAGCAAAGAAACTAGCCGTCTACGAAAAGTATGGGTTCAAACTCATTGAACTTGATGATACTGATGTGCAAAAATTGGATGATATTTTACCTCGATTGTTATTGAAATATGGAGTGCAGGCTTATTAGATAGAGATTACCTATATACCCTAACTGGCATAGGACACCTCGCGTTATTGGAAGCCATTTTTGACTTGGTTCCCTTCCTTAATGGGTTAGATCATCCATTGCACGTTACTTTTGGTCATAAATTTTATGGCAAGGGCGTGGATGATATATTGGGTATAGAACCAAATGTAGAATTTTTAAAGTTGGCTGCCTATTAGCTCAGTTTAAGCTGCAATTTTATAATTCTTCTTTCCGCCCTATAATAGTGAAGCTTTAATAAGCTGTTCAGCTACATAAGACACTCAGACTTAAGCTGCTGAACGTTTAAAATTTAGTCGCGAATATAGCAAGTTATTTCAAACTAAATCGAAGTTTAAATTAGGTGAAAATAAATATTATGTTCAGTCCTAGTACAACAAACAATCATCAGAATTCCAACACATTGAAGAGTTCCTCACTTAAAACCAGAGATTAAGAATATCTCCACCACTTTATGCTTGTTGATTTCGCTGTAACTCAGATACTTTGTTTTATGAGTACCTAGGTTACTGTTTGGCAACAAGCATCAACTGCAGTGTTAATCATCAGGAAAAAACGTCTCTAAAATGCATAGTGACTTAAATCAACATATCGCAAACTGCTCGTTAATTTATGTTGTATTGTCGGTATATACTCAAAAATGATAATGAACTTGTGCGAATATAATATCCATATCGGCGTCAAGATCTACACGAGCTGTTTTTAACACAAAACTCCAATCCTTTAGTTTATATTTAGCTCCTATAGCATAATAAATACTGGAGTCTCTGCCATCCTGTAAAGACCCTTCGCCATTAGGATCAGTAATTAAATTCTGGGCCTCATCGATTTCTATGTCTATTGACATACCACCCAGTTCGACAAACAAATCAAGGTTTTTTAGAACGGGGTAACTGCCAATTGCACTTAAACTTACCCCCTTCCCCTTCATCCCTAATGCGTTGTGATCACCAAGATTAAATAACGACACTTCACCACTGAGGTATTTCGAATATGAATACCCCCCAAGCAATGATATTCCATTTTCACGACTCGAGATGCCCTGCTCCTCAGCATTAATATTCGCTACACCAAATCCAGCATAAAACCCAGAGTCCCTTTCTGTTGCCTGACATGTCATCGTTAATACTGTGTTAAGCGCTAATAATAGCCCCAGTTTCTTAATTTTTGAGCCGAGCAGTCCATGGTAGCGAGTCGTTGTTTCTAAACACTGTTTTTTACTGTTTACTGTCATCATATTATTACAACCTAAAGTTAAATTTATTATTACCAAAGTACGACAATGCCACGCTTGTTTAGTCAATTTTCATGGCTGTCTTCGAAATCTAGTCTGCTTAATTTTGCGATGCCCTTTCACCTCAGGCAAACGGCAGTTTATATTTTGATTATTCTATAATTCTACCTCTCCAAATACGTTTTCACCCTCAATGGTGTCAGCTACAATGGTATAAACACCTTCTTCAAATTCATCTTCAACAGGACTAAATACAAAAGTCATTTCAGACAAACCAACCTCATCGATTTCATTTACTTCGAGTTCTAATATCAATCTGCCTGTTGGATCCCAAACTGAAATCTCTTCGATGCCAGTGTCAGCTTCAAATACCATAATAAGCTGGCTTTGAGCGCTATTGAGGTCGATACTGAGACGTGCAAATTGTTGATACTCATTACTACTTTCAGGTAGCGATTCTTCTTCTAAATCTTCTGCAATACCGACATTAGAGTCTGTCTCTACTAGCACCATAGTGACACCATCATCTATAAATTTAACGAGCCCTACACCCGGAGCATAAAAGTAATCAGCACTCGCTTCACCATCACTATCCGTTTCAAGTACATGCAAGACATCTATGTAGGCTGGCTCGTCATCATCTGACTCCAAAAACAATATTTCATCAACAGATAAAACCTCAGCTGTTTCAGTTTCATCCACTTCAATATTTTCTGTTATGAACGTTTCGCCAACCTCCGGGTTTGCTGACATCAATCGTGCTCTTTTCGCATCAAACTCACCCGCTATCCAGATTTCAATTCCTACTTCTGTGCCATCTTGATATTCAACGCTCTTCTCCGAGAATATCCATACTGCACCTTCTGAATCAATGGCAATCTGGCTTGTGGTTTCTTCTAACAACTCACCGCCTGAGTATTCACGCTCAAACATCGCAATCGTGCTAACCCCATCCGTTATTTGCGAATCTGCAGAGAAGCTAATGTGTATACTAAAATCTTCTAATCCCTCGACGTCTTCAACTGGCTCATAAATGTAGGTAAGCCCTACGGGGATAGGAAAGTAAGAGTTAAGGGGAGCAACTGAAAAGCTTGTGCTAATAACGTCAGGTGTGGGGGATGCTAAATCTGTTAATTGCAGGCTTGAATCGTTATCTCCACCACATGCGGTTAGGGCAGCAAGCAAAGTGCCTAGAGTAGCTATTTTCAATTGCATATCATCTTTCCTCAAATTTTGATTAAACGGACTGCGTAAGTCACAACCTATTTAAGCAAACAGTTCTGAGAAGAACCTGAGTAAAAACTTAGGATTTGCTGAGGATGTGCAAAACCATCAAGAAACAATTAATATAAACCTTCTTAATTATCCAGATAGTGCACTGATGCTAAAAACGACAAACAAAAAAATGTGCATAAGTTTATGCTTTTTTCTGTGGGTGATTATGTCTGCGTTCATCTCTACCTTGTCGATAGCGCAAGAGCCTCAAACTTTTAACGCACTTCAATTGAAAACCATATCATTACAGCACGGACTATCGCTAAATAGTGTGACAGCAATACTTCAGGATCGCAGGGGGTTCCTGTGGATTGGTTCAGAAAATGGATTAAACCGTTATGATGGTTATGAATTTAAAGTGTATAAACATCTACCTAATGATAGCAATAGCCTTTCTCATAATGAAATTGTCACAATACTAGAAGGTAATGATGGCTTTATTTGGATAGGTACAGAGGGCGGGGGCTTAAACCGATTTGATCCCCGAACAGATTCCTTTATGCACTTTTATAATGAAGATATTCGAGCGTTAGAATGGGACGCAATGAGTGATGAAGATGAAATTCCACTAGATGATGAAACGGTATCTTTGGAAACAGCGATAAACGGTTATACCACTGATACCATTAGTCACAACTTTATTCATGCACTCGTTGAAGATGACGATGGAAATTTATGGATTGGTACCGAAGGCGGTGGCCTAAACCTTTTAGACAGAAAAACAGGCCTATTTACACACTATGCTGCAATAGCCGAACAGGACAACACACTGTGTAATAACGAGATTAAAACACTTATTATCGATAGCCAAAAATTGCTATGGATGGGCACTGAAGACGGCTTAGCCCAATATAATACAAGCACAAAAGAGTTTAAGTGTTATAGACACAAGCAGGAAAACCTTAGTAGCTTAACTCACAATGAAATAGCAACTTTACTTGAAGACAAATTAGGTAATCTTTGGGTAGGGACAGAAGAGAGGGGATTAGATTATTTTGATCGCAGCTCCGAAACATTTATCCACTATCAGCATGACAGCGCCAATAAAAAAAGTATTAGCAATAATACTATTGAAGCTTTATTACTAGATCATCAAGATCGACTTTGGGTGGGCACTGAAAACGGTATAAACCACTTTAATCAAAGTTCACGTGACTTCACATTATTTACCCCTCGCTCTGATGATCCCAAGAGCCTGAATACAAAAATGATATCGGTATTGTTCCAGGATAAGTCTAATAACCTGTGGATTGGAACAGAAGGTGGGGGGCTTAATCATGTTGATCTTAAACCCAAAAAATTTCCCGCAGCGCGGCTAAAGCAGTCTGAAGAAACGCCTTGGTTTGGCTATCCCATTAATGCAATTTTTCAAGATGCATACAACAGCTTGTGGGTCGGAACCGAAAATCTTGGCTTATTCGAACGTCAAAGTGATGGCAATGTAAAGCATTACACTTCATCTAACCAAAGAAGTGGATTAACGAGCAACGAAATCACCGCCATCACGCAAGGCAGCAAAGGACAATTGTGGGTCGGCACCGATGATGGCGGCCTAAATCGATTCGAACGCAAGACAGGTACCTTTGAAACTATTGAATTGGCAATAAATAAAAACTCAATTACCACCATGCATGTTGGACCATCCAAAACACTTTGGGTAAGTGCAGAGCCAGATTTTCTCGTGAGTATATCACCGTTGACCGACACGATTGAATATCACCATATCTCTGTGCCCAATAATCATACGAAGACCTCAATCGATATTTCCAGCATCGTAGAAACAGCGAATGGTACATTATGG
>Ga0209495_1001344_pt1 | contig 17193 bp, 16 predicted proteins | sample EN1Hudsemesocosm_FD_184629 | JGI IMG/M metagenome (GOLD analysis project Ga0209495, IMG submission 184629) | Methane-oxidizing microbial communities from mesocosms in the Hudson Canyon - EN1E Hudson Canyon (SPAdes) (version 2) | ecosystem: Environmental > Aquatic > Marine > Cold seeps | place... | reverse complement strand
GAACGCAACACAAGACTCAATTGATAATGATGTTGCAGGTCTGCAACAGGCATTATTAGAAGGTGCTGATCCAACTCAAACTACTGAGCCAACAGCCGCTGGTTCGAATACTCAAAATGATGGCAATGAAGGGATAGAGGCTGTTCAAGTTTCTTATGAACAACAATTTGTAGAACCAACATCAGGTTTTATTACATCAGGCGTTGGACAAGATGCTGCTCTCATAGAAGAGCTAGAGTCAGACAATGAAATAGCACCCATTATCGCCCCTGAGATTTTAGATACAGATCAAAACGGTAATAATCAGCCTATTGTTAACCCTGTAGCCGATGCACCTAGATTAATTATGAGTGTTAGTGAAACAGCAACAAATCATATTGTAAATGGTAGTTTTGAAGACCTTGATGTTACTGAACGTTGGGATCATTTTAATGCTGATCAAATTAATGGCTGGGATTCAGCTTCAGATATAGAAATTTGGGATCATGTCGGAAGTTATACCGCCTCCGAAGGTCAACAGCATATGGAGTTAGACTATGCTGGAGCGATTGATTCTGTCTCACAGACTATGAACTTGACTGCAGGAAGCTATACTTTGACATTTGATGCTGCCAATAGAGGGACAATGACGGCAACAAATCCTAATAATGATTTTACAGTGCTGTGGAATGACCAAGTTGTTAAATCTATTAAAGGTTCTGAAATCAGCAATGGTGCCGATGGTGTTTGGGATAGTTTTACTTTTGAGGTGAGCGCTCTAGAAGGGGCCAATACACTATCATTTAGTGAAACTGCCAGAGGTAATAATAGTAACGGGCCACTTATAGATAATGTGAAATTATTAGATTATAGCTATGACTTAACTATCAATGCTTCTTTAATAGATATCAGTGAAAGTCTTTCTCAAGTTACTATCCCAGTAGCATCTTTAAACGGTGTAACGATACAAGAACTTATCGGCGTGGTAAGTCTTGATGGTGCTAATTATAAAATAGCTGTGAATGATGGGATGGATACGACGGTAAAACTGCTTTCTACAACTCAATTAATGGCAGCCGATATTAATGCCATTCAAGGAAGCATAAGTTCATCTGAAATGCTTGGAAGCAATGTTATTGATACGGAAACAACAACAGAAAATGCGCTGTTAGAAGTGGCTAATATTGATAGTGGTAGAGACCATTATGTAAGCATAGGAAGTACTGCCAACGAGCTACTTCAAGGTATTAATGATGGTAGTTCAACAAACCTGATTGGTGATGCTGGTGATGATGTCTTGTTTGCAAGTGTCGGACAGGATAATTTAACAGGCGATGCAGGTAATGATAATTTTGTTTGGACAAAAGAGAGTGTTGATGGCGCAGGCGGTCCAGCAGATCTTCTCGTCGACTTTACTGTCGGTGATGATACCTTAGATCTATCAGATTTATTATCTGATGGTTCACATACGATTGCTGGACTTAATAATGGTGGTGACTTGCAAGTTCAAATCACTAAGGTTGGTTCAGGCGTTGTACAGCTAATAGATCTACAAGATGTATCGGCAGGATCAGATGCAACAGTTAGTCTTAATAATTTATTAAATGATGGCAGTATAAATGATGGTATTTAAGTGGTGATTTGATTCACTAATATTGATTACCCATTAAGAATTAAAGCCTCTAGTTGTGTTGCAGCTAGAGGCTTTTTTAACTTTAGTGTTTGTGAAATTAGTGTTTAAAAAAACGACTACCATTAACAATATAACCCTGACCATAACTGTCATAACACATTGTGCCGCCAACATTTTGGTACTGACCATAATGATCGACAATTGTTTTACTTACTGGATGACAAGAAGTCCTGACGTTATTATTGTAACTATGGCGGTTGTAATTATAATTATTCCCATACGATCTTGTTGAATATCGCTTGTATGAGTAATGTTTTTTATAATGATGATTACGATTTTTAGAATAGCCTAAATAGACCGATGAATGTTGACCGTAATGACCACCACTATAACCAAGTGCTAGCGATGAGTTTCTGTACGAGTCTCTGGCGCTTACTGAGGTACTCATCACCAATAAACCTAAAGAGATGAGTATTAATTTAGTGGGTGTATTCATGCGTTTATCCTCCTATGGAATAATGACTACTTCCATAATTAGTAGACCTGTTAATCTAATGTAGAGTTCCTAAGTTATTAATTTCATTGCTTCTGTTCTGTAAATACTAAACCTTCAGGATGGAAGGCATACCAAGCAAACCAGAATGTCACAATAGACGGTAGTTCTTCACCTTGATGTTCTAAAACCCTAGCATTCTGGTATTGTTTGTTAAAACGAATTACTAAATTTTTGCCAACAAAGCTATCACTTAAATCACCATTTGTTTTTTCCAATTCTGAAAAAGGATAAGCCTTAAATTTACCTTCTATTTCGATACCTAGAACTAAGGACTTGGGATGGTAACTATTATTCTGTGCCGCAACAGGGAACCAGATACTATTATCAAGTTCATAGCCAACATATGGGCTAGATGTGTAATCACGTCGATAGCCTGTTTCAGTCGATAAAACAAGTGTGTTTGGATGCTGCTGTTTCCAGTCTTGCCATGTCGTATTTTGCATGGGAATAGCTGTTAAATGATGATCTTTGAGTGGCCCACTTATAGCCGTACTCATTATTTGCGACCAAAGGCTCTCAGTTTCTCTATCATACAGAAGTACATCACTGTTATAGAGTAAGCCGGACACGCCAAAACTATGTTTCTTCCCTTTTATATTAGCTGAATAAGCAATACCACTGCGGCATAAAGGACAAAAGGTAATAGCAACAGGGTGACTATTAAAATTATCATTCACAACTTCATGATAGTTCATGATCTTTATGGGGTATGCCTTAATAATACCTTGAAAATTAATGCCTAAAACACGATCTGTGTTTTGTAAAAAATCAACATCGTTAACAAAGATGAACTTAGGATTATCAAGTGATGGAATACCGTCTTTAGGAGGGCCACCTCCCATAATAAGAGCAGCTGGTACCGAAGCATTACTGAGATCAAAACCATTGTTGGCAAGACCAATGCGGTTAAATACGAGAAAGCTCAGTATTGCAACTAAAATAATTAACACGATTTTTTTCATGTTCCTCACCTCATTATTAGAGGAGGTTTTCTTTTACAAACCAATTCTTAATTGTTGCTAGTGACGAGTGGCAATGCTTATTGTTACAAATTAATAGTGTTAATCAGATAGTATTCACCGTACTTGGATAAATTAATATGAAAGAGGTATGTAACATTTAGGCTTTCATTGCATCTAATGAATCTATATCAATGAAGATACACGCATCACGCTGACAGAAAAATGTTTATTTTAAGGACTTAAATGAAAAAAACAGACTATGACCTATGCATTATCGGTGGTGGTGCCTCAGGTTTAGTTACGGCCGCAGGTGCTGCATCTTTAGGTGCAAAGGTAATATTGATTGAAAAATATAGGTTGGGAGGAGACTGCCTTTATACAGGTTGTGTGCCGAGCAAAACCTTAATTCATTCTGCAGATGTGGCCAATACAGTTAAAACTGCACATCTCTCGGGAATTTCAGCCGATCTTAATCCGATAGATCAAAATTCTGTAATGCATCGAGTTGCTGAAGTCATTAAAACGATTGAACCCAACGATAGTCCAGAACGTTTTCGTGCAATGGGAGTGGAAGTTGTATTTGCAGAAGCCCATTTTATTGCTGAAGACCGATTATTAGTTGAAGGTCGTGAAATTACAGCACGAAAGTTTGTCTTGGCAACCGGTTCACGACCCTTCGTACCACCCATTTTTGGCTTGGATAGTGTCGATTATTTCACCAATGAAACTATTTTTAGTATTACTGAAAATATACCGCATTTAATTGTTGTGGGTAGTGGCGCTATCGGCTGTGAAATGGCGCAGAGTTTTGCCCGTCTAGATAGTAAAGTAACACTGTTGAGTAATACTGGTTTATTGCCACTGGAAGATGTAGATATGAGTGGGGTAGTCGAAAAGCAATTTTTGGCTGATGGCATTGATTTACATTTAGGTATTACGATCACCCAAGTTGACAAGACTGCAACAGGGATTCACGTACAGATTATAGACGATCATCGACAAGTCACATCTGAAATTGAAGGCAGTCATTTACTCATTGCGACAGGCCGTCGTTCAAATGTAGAAAATCTTGGTTTAGATAGGGCAGGGGTTAAGGTTAATAATGGCCGTTTAGAAGTGGATGCCAGACTACGTACCAGTAACAAAAAAATCTTTGCCTGTGGTGATGTAGCAGGACCTTACCTGTTCACTCATATGGCCGAGCATCAAGCAGGAATTGTATTAAGAAATACCTTATTTCACTTGCCTGCTAAATCCCAAACAACAGGCATTCCTTGGTGCACATTTACATCGCCTGAACTAGCTCGTGTTGGTTTGTCAGAACGAGAAGCACTACAAACCGGCGTGAAGCACTCTGTTTATAGTTTCCCTTTTGCAGAAAATGATCGTGCCATTAGTGAAGGTAGCACTGAAGGTATGGCAAAAATAATTACTACACCAAAAGGAAAATTATTAGGTGCTTGTATTGTTGGCCCACACGCTGGTGAATTGATTGCTGAATATGTGCTTGCCATTTCTCAAGGGCTGAATGTATCAGCCTTAAGTAATACAATACATATCTATCCAACCTTAGCTCATATTAATCGACGTGTTGCAGATCAAAGAATGAAAGAGGCGTTAACACCAAGTCGACGTCGTTGGATTAAACGTTTATTTGGTTTACGAGGGACACATTAGTGATCAAAAAATTACTTATTGTTATTGGACTATTAGGTCTTGTAGCATTATTTTTTATCAATGGCGGTCAGGAATATCTAAACTTCGACAGTCTAAAACAACATAAAGATGAACTTCTTGCTTATGCTAATGAACATTATTGGCAAGCTTTTTTTATGATTGGTGGTGTTTATATTGTTTCGACCGTTTTAAATTTACCGGGCGCTGCAATTATGTCTTTGGCTATTGGATTCATCTTTGGCCGCTGGCATGGTGTGTTGCTAGCCACTACAGCCGCAACAATTGGTGCGGTGTTGGTTTTTTGGGTTGCACGATACCTCATTGCTGACTGGGCTCGGCATCGTTTAGAGAAAATGCAGTCAACAAAAAGTATTATGGCTAACCTTCATGACGATGCTTTCAGTTATCTACTATTTATGCGTGCCGTGCCCTTATTTCCATTCTGGTTTGTTAATATGATTTTTGCATTTAGCCCCATCAATACGAAGCAATATCTTATTGGAACTTATTTTGGAATGTTGCCCGTAAGTTTTGTATTGGTAAATCTAGGTCAATCATTGTCTACAGTTGATTCTATGGCGGAGTTATTTAATACTGAGGTCATTATTTCCTTTGTTCTTATCGGCGTCCTCGCCTTGATTACAACAACAATAATGCGGATTCGTAAACATCGTTCATTAGCTGAAGAAACAAATCAATAATTATGCATGAAACACTGAGTCATTTAGAAAATTCTACTTTTCCAAAGCTATCACGTAACAAGCTTGAAATTATTCAGCTTAATTTAGGCTATCTTTGTAATTTATCTTGTTTGCATTGTCATGTTAATGCCGGGCCTAAACGTACCGAGTTAATGACCAAGGAAACAATTGATCAAGTATTAGAATTGGCAATACAAACAGGTGTGACAACGCTGGATTTAACCGGTGGTGCACCTGAAATGAATCCACATTTTAAATATTTGGTTGAACAAGCCAGTCAACTTAACATTAGCATTATTGATCGTTGTAATTTAGTCATCTTAGAAGAAGAAGGGTATGAAGACTTAGCCAAGTTTTTAGCTGAACATCATGTCACTGTTGTTGCATCTTTACCGTGTTATTTAGAAGAAAATGTCGATACGCAACGTGGTAATGGCACATTTCAAAAGAGTTTAGCAGCCTTAAAGCGTTTAAATGATTTGGGCTACGGCCAACAAGATAGTGACTTGATATTAGACCTAGTATTCAACCCACAAGGCCCAAGCTTACCACCCGCACAACAGTCACTTGAACTAAGTTACAAAGCGCATTTGCAGCAGCACTATGACCTAGTGTTTAATCATTTATATACCATCACTAATATGCCGATCAAACGTTTTGGCAGCACACTTATTAGTAAAGGAAACTTCGATGAGTATATGGGATTATTAGTTGACAGTTATAACCCACAAACACTTAAACAAGTGATGTGTATCAATACCATTAGTATTGATTGGCAGGGTAATGTCTACGACTGTGACTTTAATCAAATGCTTGAATTATCATTGGCGGATCATTCATCTCAAGTACATATTACCGACTTATTGATGAGTGAACTTACCGGTAAAAACATTGCCACACGACAACATTGTTATGGCTGTACAGCGGGGCAGGGAAGTAGTTGTAGTGGAGCTTTATCGTGAAAAACATAAATATTTATTACTTCACCGTCATTCCCGCGAAAGCGGGAATCCAACGATAGCAGCCAGATCCACTATCCATGGATCCCCGCGTACGCGAGGATGACAAGCAGAAAAGGAACAAAGATGGAATTAGAACACAGCGTATTAGACCGTTATTCAGAAGGTGCAGAAGAAAGACAGCCTGATCTTTGTTGTCCTGTTGATTATGATGCAAGTTTATTAAAGTTACTGCCGCAAGAGATTATTGATAAAGATTACGGTTGTGGTGATCCTTCTCGTTATGTGAAAGAAGGTGACATAGTTCTCGACCTTGGAGCAGGTTCAGGCAAGATTTGTTATATGGCAGCTCAATTAGTTGGAGAGCAAGGCAAAGTCATTGGCATCGATATGAACGATGACATGTTGGATCTTGCACGAAAATATCAGCCTGAAATGACAGAAAAGCTAGGAGGTAATCGTGTTGAATTTGTTAAAGGTTTAATTCAAGATTTAGCTGTTGATTTAGATGCTGTAGATCAACATTTAGAACAATATCCAATCAATAATGCTGAAAGTTTACTGCGTCATCAGACATGGCAACAAAAACAAACTCAAACCACTCCTTTGATTGAAGATAATACAATTGATCTGGTTGTTTCTAACTGTGTTTTAAACCTTGTTCATGATAGTGATAAAGCGAAGATGATTGACGAGATTTTTCGTGTTGTTAAACCGGGTGGACGTGTTGCTATTTCAGATATCGTCAGTGATGAATATGTTCCACAACACCTTAAAGATGACACTACACTATGGAGTGGCTGTATCTCTGGTGCCTTACAAGAACAAGACATGTTAGATGATTTTGTTAAAGCGGGCTTTGTAGCTGTTGCCTATGACAAATGGGAAAGTGAACCGTGGCAAGTGGTTGAAGGTATTGAATTTCGTTCAGTAACCATTACAGCCACTAAACCTAAAGCAGAACCTTGTTTAGATGTTGGCCATGCCGTGATTTATCGTGGACCTTATTCTGAAGTTTATGATGATGAAGGTCATGTTTATCCACGAGGCCAACGAATTGCCACGTGTGCGAGATCATTTGAACTGATGACTCAAGGTGTTTATGGTGAAGACTTTATAGGCATTACACCTAAGATATTGAAAGAAGCAACATCATGGTGTGCACCTGCTGGCACGGTTCGACCTGCAAGTGAAACTAAAGGTGGTACTCATAGTGGTTCTACTGAATGTTGCAGCGACGATAGCAGTTGTTGTTAAAGGCTCACTTTAGTGGCTGACATAAGCATTATCATTCCTACCTTAAATGAAGAGGTGGGAATCACACCTTTTCTCACCAAACTTCAAGCATTGAAACCTCAATGTGAGTTAATTGTTGTTGATGGTGGTAGTGAAGATGAAACAGTCAGTCTGGCCGAACCTTATGTTGATGATGCTGTTAAGTCAGATAAGGGCCGCTCTACACAGATGAATGTGGGAGCAGCAATGGCGACAGCACCAATTGTATTGTTTTTACATTCTGACACTTATTTACCAAATGATGCGATAGAGCAAATACACCATGCTATAAATGAAGGTTTTCGTTGGGGTCGATTTGATATTAAACTATCAGGCAAGGCTAGAATGCTAACTATCGTAACTTGGCTTATGAATAGACGTTCACGCTGGACAGGTATTGCAACAGGCGATCAAGCCATCTTTGTAGAAAAGTCATTATTCGATAAAGTGGGTGGTTACGCTGACATTGCCTTGATGGAAGATATTGAATTATCAGGCAAGTTAAAAGCGGTGAGTAAACCCTTTTGCAGTCGAAAGAAGGTAACAAGTTCAGGTCGTCGTTGGCTGAGTTTTGGTGTATTTAAAACGATCAGTTTAATGTGGTGGTTACGTCTACGTTATTTCTTAGGTGCTGATCCAACATTGTTAGAACAATTATATAGAAAGGGCATATTTTGGAAGGACTAGAACGATTATCAATTTTTATTGCTGTTCTTGTAACTATGATCGCATTTGAATTGATTGCTCCGCGTCGTCAATTACTTCATTCCCGCTTACAACGTTGGTCTGCTAATTTTAGTCTGTCGATCTTAAGTATGCTGCTGATGCGTTTTACTATTGCTAGTGCAGCTATTTTAGCTGCTAACTATGCAACGTCACACGACTTTGGTTTATTAACTCTTATCAACTTACCAATGTGGTTAAGTTTTGCTCTGAGTATTGTGCTACTTGATCTGGCAATTTACGGTCAACATCGGGCATCACATCGATGGACATGGTTATGGAGGCTACACAAAGTTCATCATACTGATTTAGATTTTGATGTAACAACCGCAATTAGGTTTCATCCAATAGAGATATTGTTATCAATGTGTTACAAGAGTATTTGCATCTTAATTATAGGTGTAAATCCAGTTACTGTTATCGTGTTTGAGATAATATTGAGCAGCTGTGCATTATTTAATCACAGCAATGTGAAACTTCCCTTAGCACTTGATAAATGGCTTAGATTGTTTTTAGTTACACCTGATATGCATCGTGTTCATCACTCCGTTATTCAAGCAGAAACAGATAGTAATTATGGCTTTTCTATCAGTATCTGGGATAGGCTATTTGGGAGTTATATTGAGCAGCCGACACAAGGTCATGAAACGATGGAAATAGGCTTGGCAGACTACCGTGAACCTAGAGATTTAAAGCTAATAAAAATATTAATGATTCCTTTTGTTGACAACAAACGTAATAAAGTGAAGGTTAAATAGTCAGTTAATTATCGTTATAGATTAAAGTGAATGGAGGCATAATGATTTATAAATATCCCGACACGGCCATTGTTGTTTTTTGTAAGGCTCCCGTTGCAGGGCAAGTAAAAACACGTCTAATACCTAAACTCAGTGCTGAACAAGCTACTGATGTGCATATTCAGCTGACACATCGAACATTATCATTGCTCGATAATTCAAACCTTTGCCCCATTCACCTGTGGTGCAGTCCTGATAGTCGGCATCCATTTTTTATGGAATGTGTGCATGATTATTTAATCCCCTTGTATGAACAACAAGGACAAGATCTCGGCGAAAAAATGTTTCATGCAATCAGTACTACCTTAGAGAAATCATCACGTGTTTTACTGATAGGGTGTGATTGCCCATCATTAACTGTTGAAGATATTGAATTTGCCATTAATGCTTTGCAGTCAGAGAACGATGTTGTTTTATCTCCAGCAGAAGACGGAGGTTACGTCATGGTGGGAATGAAAAAACCTCATTCTGAAGTATTTTTAGACATGACATGGGGCCATAGTAAAGTGCTTCAGAATACCTATCAACGCGTAAAACAGGCTGGACTGTCAATCATTAAAACCAAACAACAATGGGATATAGATACCTTCGATGATTGGCAACGTTTTACTCAAATGTCGTAGCTGGTCTATAATACACGGCAGCAGTCAGTCGAATAGCCATCTAAATGATTGCAATAAACATCACTAAAGGATTATAGTTAAACTCTAAGTTTAGAAATGATGCAGCTAAGGACAGTAGCAAATGATTAAACAACGTTTATATGAAACAACTCATTACGTTTCAGGCCCCATTCTTTATCTGCAGCCGCTAACCACCACCTTATTCAAGTATTACTCTACTGAACCACAGTAGTACGATTGTTTAAACAAACAGACCCAAACTAATTTTTACTTCAAACAACACATATAAAAAGGATTTTTTATGAGTAGCACAACCGATAAGTTTTCATCAGGAGATATAGCGAGATCAATGCCTGAGCAGAGCCAGACTGTAACAGATGCACTGGCGAATAGAGCACAGAGCTCAACTAAATTTGTTACGCCCTCTGTACTTAAGACGTTGTTACCACAACAAAGTGAGCCTGTCGCTGAGAAAAATACAACGATAAAACCAGCGTTGAAAGATAACAGTGAAAACAAAGAAAAAAACAGTCTAAACCAGAGTGAAGTAACGAAGCCTGAACCTGACCGTGAGAGCCTATCTATGCCTTCAGAGCTAACACCAGACCAGCAATCACTATGGGATAAAAAAATGGGAGAGGCGTCAGAGATATTAACACCCTCTGAACTCAAAAATACCCTTCAGGACACACTTCAAGAAAAACCATCAGACAAAATGCAAATGGTTGACGCTGTAGCTTCGAGTTATCTTGATAAAAATGTACCTCCGGAAATGCGAGAAGCCGTTGCAAACGCTATCGCTAAACAAGCTCAGACGCTTGAAAAAGATGGCAACTTATCAACACCATCCATGTATGATCATAATGCTCCTTCTCAAAATCAAACAGAGAAATCAATTCCTTCTATTGATCTCGAATCAGAACGAAGCAGATAATTAAAAAGCCTGATTAAACTTTATTTTATTCGATAATAATTAACCTGAACTTGGGATAAGGATATTTAGTTTGTTCATTTGTCATTTCGGTATGCTTAGCCGGAATTCCCCGTATTAGTTAAAACTAAATAACTTCCTCTTATCCATAGTTCAGGTTAAACCATCTAGCTTCTGTAACATTTTCAGTACTTATTAGTCGAATGAGGTAACTCACTAAGGAGTGTCTCAATGACACAGTCAATTTGGATTCGTCCTCTCTTCATCTCATTGATAATGATGTTGAACTCTACTTATATTCAAGCAGATCAAACAACGTTGTCATCTATTATTAATGATGTTCATAGAAGTGAGGTCAATAAAGCACGAGATAAATACCGACACCCAGAACAAACGCTTGATTTTTTCGGTATCAATTCAACAATGACCGTGATTGAAATTTGGCCAGGTAAGGGTTGGTACACCGAGATATTGGCACCAATGACTCAATATGAAGGACACTTTATTGCGGCAGGGTTCCCTTTAAATGCAGGACCCGAATGGCGTCAGAGCATGCAGCGTGATTACCAGAAATGGCTTGCTAATTCACCACATTATTATGACCGAGTGAATATTGTAGAACTAGGCCCTCCATCTTTTTGGAGTCTTGGCGAAGATGAGAGTGCTGATGCAGTCTTAACGTTTCGGAATGTACATAATTGGTTGAAAGGTGGTTATGATTCAAAAATGTTTGCAGCTTTTTATCAGGTCTTAAAACCTGGTGGTGTATTAGGGGTGACAGATCATCGAGCACGACCCAATACTGATTTAGATACGATGAAGAAATCAGGTTATCTCAGTCAAGATTTGGTCATTATTCTTGCTCAAAAAGCAGGCTTTATTTTAGAAGCCACATCAGAGATAAATGCGAATTCAGCGGATGATAAAGATCATGCTAAAGGTGTATGGACACTGCCACCAACACTACGCTTGGGCGAGCAGGATAGAGAACATTATTTAGCCATTGGTGAAAGTGACCGAATGACTCTTCGATTTAGAAAGCCCAAAAAATAGGATAGACCATGACCCAATATAAAAGTAATTTAATACCTGTTTCTCTTGATAATGCTGACCCAGAGCAAAAAGAGATCTTAGAAAAAGCTGTGGCACAGGTAGGTTTCATCCCTAATATGTATAAAAATATGGTGAATCTACCCGGATTGTTAGATACCTATCTTGCTGGTTATGCTGCCTTTAGGGAGCAAGGTGAATTCACTACAGCAGAACAGGAAGTCGTCTTTTTAACCATTAGTCGTGATAATGAATGTCATTATTGTGTGGCAGCACATAGTGTTTTAGCCGACGCTATGTCAGGTGTTCCGACAGCGGTGACTGATGCTATTCGCAGTGGTAATAAAGTAGCGGATGTTAAGTTAGATGCACTTCATGATTTTACCCACCATATGCTACAAAATCAGGGGCGACCAAGCCAAGATGCTGTGACAAAATTTACTGATTCCGGTTACAGTGAAAAACATATACTAGCTATTATTTTAGCGATTTCAGTGAAAACCCTAAGTAACTATAGTAATCATATTTTTGATACCGAAGTGGATGCTATGTTTCAAAGCAGATTGTGGCAGAAATAGACGGGTCTATTTACGGTGATAAAAGATACTGTATTAATAATTGCAGGACACTACTGCGTTTCAGCTGATTATGCTGAGCTGTCTAATCACGCTGAAACTGAAGTAACGAGTTTGATATTGGGTATTGAACAGTATCTCAATATTCAAAATCAGGGAAAGTTGGCGGTATTTGTCATATGGGTGAATGATATTGGTATAAATCCAGTTGAGCGAAAAGCTTTTCAACAACACTATTCAATACCCGATAATTATTCTAACTTAATAATAAAGGCGGGTATCAGACTACCTGATGTCATCATTCAATTTGAGAGTCAGACCAGAAATCGGGCCTCAAAATTAGTACGTCATTTAAAACGCGATCAAGCTAATCTTATTAAAGAGGTGCAAGCTACAGAGTGTCATTTGATTCGCTGTGTTGAATCAGACTCACTTATTTCTACTTCCGATGAGACTAAGATGGTACTAACCATTAGTGACTCTCAGGATAAGCCATTAGTCATAAAAGAAAATGGGGCTGCAAAATGTTGTGCCATTTTAGCTACATTTTTTTCTGAATTAGAGCAACAATTCCAAGGGGTCGAGATGATAGCTATATTTAATGTTCTATATATTGAGAGAATTAAAGCTGGGATCTATGTGGCGCAAACACTGTTTAACTTTGGCACACCTATAAGCACATTATTTTGTAATGAAACACGGATAGTGATGACTGAACAAAATCATCATCAAAACAGCGAGGAAGTAGTATAGATGTCAAATAAAAGTCCTGAGAAATATACAGTGCTCATTTTATGTACGGGTAATTCGGCTCGCAGTATTATGGTTGAAGCCTTATTCAATACGATTGGTTCCGAGCATTTCAAAGCGGTTAGTGCTGGTAGTCACGCTACAGGAAAGGTCAATCCCTTTGCACTAGAACAAATTAATCATTTAGAACTTGATTTTGAACCGTCGAGTAAAAGCTGGGATGTATTTGCAGGTAAACAGTTAGACTTTGTCATTACTGTTTGTGGTAATGCCGCTCAAGAAATATGCCCATGTTTTGCTGGTAAGCCGAAACATATTCATTGGGGAGAGCCAGATCCTGCTGCCGTCGAAGGAACCGATAAAGATAAGCAACAAGCCTTTTCTGACTGTTTTAATTTATTCGATTCTCGTATTAAAAAACTGATGGATAGACTCAAAGATGTGGATCAAGGTGTTGAGCTTAATAACGTCACGAAAACAATGTTGGCTTTAGCAAATACTTGATCTGAGATTAATTTCATCTACACATCGTTATTGAAGTAAAATACGAAGATATGAATGATGGTTTAAGGTTGAAATATGAAGAAGTTTGGCGAAGAGGGCACTTATGAAGATGAGTGGGAAGATGAAAAAAGTAAATCTGAAATCAAACGTGAGTTATTGGCACTAAAAGAGTTAGGTAAAGAGTTACTTAAATTGCCAGTGAAAGACCTTGATAAACTCAATTTATCTGAACGTTTATATGAAGCATTACTGAAAGCACAAGATATGCAAAAAGGTGCTTTAAAGCGACAAACTGCTACGGTTGGTGGATTGATGGTTCATGAAGACCATGAAGCAATCAAAGAAAGCATTGAAAAAATTCGGCAAGAACATAATGGTCAGATTAAAGAGTTTCACCTGCTGGAACAGTGGCGTGATGAACTTCTAGCTGGAGACAAAGAGATCATGTCTACATTGCGTAATCAGTTTGAGGATTTTGATATGCAGCACGTTCGACAATTAGTTCGAAATGCTAATAAGGAAGCTGTTGCAGAGAAACCACCTAAATCTTCTCGAATTTTGTTTAAATACCTTCAACAATGTCAATCTAAGTAGTCTTATAAGTACTAATAATATTTAAGTGAAATAGAACTTTTAAATAATATTTAATGTCATTACTTTAAATATAGAGAAAGGGAGATTGGCTTTGCCAAAACGTATCTTATTACCGATTGTCATTGTGCTGATCGCCATTGCTACATTTGTTGGGCTGAAACAAAGCAAGCCAGAAAAAATAGTTATTCAAAAACCAGAGAAAATCTGGCGAGTAAATACTGTACCCGTTAATTTTCAGAAAATATCACCTGAAATAACACTTTACGGTCGAGTAGAAACACCTCGAAAATCCACTTTAAAATCTGCACTTGTTGCAGATGTTGTTTCCATTGCTGTGCTGGAAGGTTCTGAAGTTGAACTTGGTCAATCATTATTGCAACTAGATGATACTGATGTGCAGCTATTGTTAGAGCAGCGACAAGCTGATTTGGCAGAGATTAATGCTCTAATGAGCAGTGAAAATGAACGTTTTAAGCGTGATAAAGGTTTATTAGAACAAGAAACTGAACTGTTAGCACTTGCTGATAAAGCAGTGGCAAGATCTATAAAATTAGAACAATCACGCTTAGCTTCACAATCTAGTCTTGATGATGCTTTGGGGAATAAACAGCGACAAGTTTTAACATTAAAACGCCTGAATTATGATATTGCTGAGCACCCAGCAAGAGTTGCACAGTTAAATGCCCGAAAGAAGAGGGCGACAGCATTATTACAGCAAGCAGAAGTTGACCTTAGCCGAAGTAATATTATCGCTCCATTTTCCGGTCGAATTTCTCAATTAAATGTGGCTGTTGGAGATCGACTTCGGGCTGGGGATAGCCTATTGTCACTTTACGATCTGGACAATCTTGAAGTGAGAGCTCAAATACCAGGACGTTATATTAGCCAAGTTCACCAGATGCTAAACCAAGGTGACTCTTTATTGGCTACAGCAATAGTTGATAAACAAGCACTGTCTTTCAAATTAGAGCGTCTGTCTGGTGAAGTGAAATTAGATAGTGGCGGTATTGATGGATTATTCAGTATTGTTACTAATACCCAATCAATTGCATTAGGAACCTTTGTAGAACTTAGGCTAGGCCTTGCTCAACAGGATGAGGTCGTTGCATTACCATTTAATGCTTTATATGGTCTTAATCATGTTTATCGCCTTAATGATGGCTACCTAGAGTTGATACAAATAGAACGTATTGGCGAATACACCAATAAAAATGGCGAAAAACAATTGCTACTTCGTGGCGAAGAACTAAATCAAGATGATCAGATCGTTAGTACACAATTACCCAATGCTATTACCGGCTTGCGAGTTGAGGCCTTGAGTGAGTAATAGCCGCCGTGATTTTATAGGATTATTTGCTCAACATAAGGTTGCTGCAAACTTATTGATGATAATTATGGTTCTGGTTGGCTTGTTGTCATTAAGCCAGTTAAATACGCAGTTCTTTCCTACTTTCGCCCTCGATGTCGTTACTGTTCGTATTGATTGGCGTGGTGCAAGTGCTGAAGATGTCGAAGATTCAATTTCCAGCCGTATAGAACAAGAACTCCGTGTTGTTGATTATGTCGACAAAATGACATCGACATCATCATATGGAATATCGGTTGTCACGCTTGAATTTGTTGAAGGTACAGACATGGGCAAAGCGCTTGATCAAGTTAAAGATCAAGTAGACCAACTACGTAATTTACCGAGTGATTCTGAAATTCCCAAAGTGAGTTTAGTGACTCGCTATGAAAGTGTTGCCAGTTTACTTGTCACAACTGAAGGTAAGTTAGACGAATTACGCTATTTGGTTCACCAGATTGAACATGACTTACTTGATCGAGGAATATCTAGGATCACTATTTCAGGTTTACCAGAAGAAGAGATTGCTATTCAACTAAGTAGTAAACAGTTAGAGGCGGTAGGCCTTAGTTTAGATAATGTCAGCCAACGCATTAGTGAACTTAGTCAGGATTTACCGGCTGGTGAAATAGGCAATGATGAAACAGCTAAACAGTTACGTAGCTTAGAACAACGTCGTGATGCACACTCTTTTTCTGAGCTTGCTATTAAAACAGACACTAGCGGACGCTTATTATTACTAGATGATGTGGCAGATATTGAACGAAGACCCATGCCTAAACAAGTTAGTGTGTTTTATCAGGGTAAACCAGCTGTCGAAATTTCATTACAACGAACTGAGAATGCAGACTCACTAGAAGCAGCAAAAATTTTGGATCAATGGTTGGATGATAATGTGTCGACCTTACCTAAAGGTGTCAGCGTTAAGGTCTATGATGCCAGTTGGGAGTTAATTAAACAGCGTATGGACCTATTAGTTAAAAATGGTCTTGGCGGTTTAGTGCTGGTTATTTTAATCTTGTTTTTGTTTCTGCAAGGACGTGTCGCTATCTGGGTTGCCGTTGGTATTCCTGTGTCATTTATGGCCACTTTAATGATCATGTATCTGTTCGGTGGCAGCATTAATATGATTAGTATGTTTGGTCTAATTATGGCGTTGGGGATTATTGTTGATGATGCCATTGTGGTCGGTGAAGATGCTTTGGCGCATTATCAGAGTGGTGAACCTTCGCTAACCGCTGCTGAAGGTGGGGCTCGACGCATGTTAGCGCCCGTAATATCATCATCATTAACCACTATTTCATCTTTCTTACCCCTAATGATGATTGGTGGGGTTATGGGTAATATATTGTTTGATATACCTTTTGTTGTTATTTGCGTCATTATGGCATCACTGTTTGAAAGCTTCTTGATTTTACCGGGGCATTTACGTCATGCTTTCCAGAAAATTCATCATGCTAAGCCACCTCCTGTTCGTCAATGGCTAGATTCAAAGTTTAATTATTTGCGTGATGATATCTTTAAACCGATCGTTATTGCCGTTGTGCAACACCGTTGGG
>Ga0209495_1001342_pt1 | contig 17212 bp, 15 predicted proteins | sample EN1Hudsemesocosm_FD_184629 | JGI IMG/M metagenome (GOLD analysis project Ga0209495, IMG submission 184629) | Methane-oxidizing microbial communities from mesocosms in the Hudson Canyon - EN1E Hudson Canyon (SPAdes) (version 2) | ecosystem: Environmental > Aquatic > Marine > Cold seeps | place... | reverse complement strand
TAGCTCAGGATTGGACGGATAATCCTACGCGTTATGCTGTAGCGAATATGAAATCCATAAATTCAAAACAGGACGATAGAATGCCTGCTTTTGGAAATAAAGACAATACTCAATTGTTCTTTACTACGGCTCGTAAAGGTGTGAATGGTAAAAAACTAAGTGCTCAAACCGGACAGTACTTTACGGATGTGTGGGTTACAGAACTTGAAAAGAGTAAGAAAAAAAGAGGTAAAGGTAAGAAGCAAGCTAAACCGAAATGGGAAGAGCCACAATCATTAGGTGAATTCTTAGGAGTAGATGATGTAGTAAATACAAAATTTGACGAGGGTGCGGTAAGTTTAAATGAACGAGGTAACTTGATGTATTTCAATCGTGCCATGATGAAGAAAAATGAAGCTCATTTACCTAGAGTATATTCTGCTATTAAAAAAGGTGGAGAATGGGAAGAACCAACAGAAATTTCTCTTCCGGTTGATTCTAACTACATGGTGATTTTCCCTTGTTTGTCTCCAGATGAAAAAGTTTTATACTTTGTTTCTGATATGCCTGGTGGTGAGGGTGATTTTGATATTTGGATGTCAGAATACAATAAAAGAAAAGATACTTGGGGAGAACCAATTAATTTAGGGCCTGAAGTGAATACCGATGGAAAAGAAATTGCGCCTTATATTCATAAAGATGGGACTTTATTCTTCTCGTCCAAAGGACATGTTGGTATGGGTGGTTTTGATATTTTTAGAGCCACCAAACGACCAAGCGGTCAATATGGGAAAGTGAAAAATATGAAATACCCAGTAAATTCATCTTATGATGATTTCGGTATTATATTCTCAGGTAAGGACGCTATAAGTGGATTCTTAAGTTCAAATAGAAAAGGTGGTCGTGGTGGTGATGATATCTATGAGGTGAAGCTTTCAGATTTGAAATTCAAAATGGAAGGTATTCTTATTGATATGGAATCAACAGATCCATTACAAGGTGTTTCTATTCATATTGAAGGTTCGGATGGATCTTCCTTTGATGCGACAACAAATAAAAAAGGATTCTTTAGTTTCGGAGATGAGGCTATTAGTCAGGGAGTAGAATATGAAGTAACCTATACCAAGGATACTTATGTCACTGTAAACGATACGGTAACTACACAAGAGTTAACCATTCATGATTTTGAAACAACTGATGAAGGGTTCTTATATACAATCGCAGTAGATTTATCAATGAAAGTATATAGACTACCTGTAGTGTTGCCTCATATCGAATATGACTTGGGTTCTTCTGAGTTGAGAGAAATGGCAATGAAGGATTTAGATAAATTAGTTGAAGTTCTAACAACGAATCCTGATTTAAGAATCCAGTTGCGTTCGCATACTGACTTTAGAAGCAGTAATGAGTTTAACCTAGAGCTTTCTCAAAAAAGAGCTGAATCCTGTGTGAACTACCTTATAGAGCAAGGTGTTGATGGTGGGAGATTAGAACCGATAGGGATGGGGGAGTCAGAACCCATTACTCTGCAAGATGATAGAAAAGGTTTAAAGAAAGGTGATGTTCTTACACAAGAATTCATCGAGTCTATAAGGTCTAGAAGACTACGAGAAACAGCACATCAAATGAATCGTAGAACAGATTTCAAACAAATAGAATCTGATCCAGTAGATTCAAAAAAATACGGTCAGTACTAAACCAATTAACAATATTGAAAAGCGTCCCATAGTAATGTGGGATGCTTTTTTATTTAAGTATATTTGCAGCAAATTAACCCGCAATATTTTTTACCCGTGAGCAATCAAGAAAGATATATGATGAGAGGCGTTTCGGCATCTAAAGAAGATGTACATAATGCCATCAAAAATGTTGATAAAGGTTTATTCCCTAAAGCATTCTGTAAAATCGTTGAAGATCGTTTAACGGGTGATGAGGATTACTGTATTGTAATGCATGCCGATGGTGCGGGTACAAAGTCGTCTTTAGCTTATATGTACTGGAAAGAAACAGGAGATGTTTCTGTGTGGAAGGGAATAGCTCAAGATGCACTCATCATGAATATCGATGACCTACTTTGTGTAGGTGCAGTAGATCGAATTTTAGTTTCATCGACAATTGGTAGAAACAAGAGCTTAATTACAGGTGAAGTTCTTTCTGAAATTATCAACGGAACAGAGGAGTTACTAGAAGATTTACGCTCTCAAGGTGTAGAGATTTATTCTACGGGTGGAGAAACGGCTGATGTGGGCGATTTGGTTCGTACTATTATCGTTGACTCTACAGTTACGGCTCGTATGAAACGTTCGGATGTAATTTCGAATCACAATATTGTAGGTGACGAAGTAATTGTCGCTTTAGAATCTGCTGGACAAGCGACTTACGAAAAAGAATATAACGGTGGAATGGGCTCTAACGGCTTAACATCTGCTCGTCATGATGTATTCCATAAAAAATTAGCTGCTAAGTATCCTGAAAGTTACGACGCAGCTGTACCTTCTGATTTAGTGTATTCGGGTAAGGTTGCCTTAACCGATGTGGTAGAAGGTGTCTCTATAGACGCTGGTAAATTGCTGCTTTCGCCAACACGTACTTATGCGCCTATTATCAAAAAGATTTTAGATTCTCATAGAAACAATATTCATGGAATGGTACACTGTAGTGGTGGTGCACAAACTAAGGTGCTTCACTTTGTGGACGATGTGCATGTGATTAAAGATAATATGTTTGATACACCACCTTTGTTCAAATTAATTCAAGAGCAATCGGGTACCGACTGGAAAGAGATGTACAAAGTGTTTAATATGGGACACCGTATGGAAATTTACTTGAAGGAAGAACACGCTCAAGACATCATCAATATTTCTAAAGAGTTTGGTGTTGATGCGAAAATTATCGGTAGAGTAGAAAAGCACCAAGGTAAGAAATTGACTATTAAGAGCCAATACGGCGAATTCGTTTACTAATATGGCATTACTAGATAAATTAGCAATGATTAAACTTCGTTTCGATGATGTTGCTCAGCAAATCATCGAACCCGAAGTAATTGCAGATATGAAGCGTTATGTGCAGTTGAATAAGGAATACAAAGACCTTACGCCAATTGTAGATGCTTATTTGGCATACAAAACTGTTTGTGATAACATCGATGAGTCGAATGAAATTCTGGAAACAGAAGACGACGCTGAAATGAAGGAGATGGCGCGTTTGGAATTGGATGAAGCTACTCCTAAGAAAGCCGAAATGGAAGAAGTAATCAAAGTATTATTGATTCCTAAAGATCCTGAAGATTCTAAGAATGCTGTAGTTGAAATTCGCGCAGGTGCAGGTGGAGACGAAGCGAGTATTTTTGCGGGAGATTTATACAGAATGTATTCTCGTTACTGCGAAAATAAAAAGTGGCGTACAGAATTGGTAGATGTTACTCATGGTACTGCGGGAGGTTACAAAGAAATTGTAATGAATGTAAGTGGTGATGATGTATACGGAACCATGAAGTACGAGTCTGGGGTCCACCGTGTACAACGTGTACCGCAAACAGAAACGCAAGGTAGAGTACATACATCAGCTGCCTCGGTAGTTGTATTACCCGAAGCCGAAGAGTTCGATGTTCAAATTAGTGATAAAGATATTAAGAAAGAAACCTACTGTTCTTCAGGTCCTGGAGGGCAGTCGGTGAATACCACTTATTCTGCGGTGCGTTTAACTCACCTTCCTTCGGGAGTTGTGGCACAATGTCAGGATCAGAAATCTCAAATTAAAAATTACGCCAAAGCTTTACAAGTATTAAGATCTCGTATTTTCGAAATCGAATTGGCAAAGCGTAACGAAGAAATTGCGGGTAAACGTAAGACTATGGTTTCTACAGGTGACCGTTCGGCAAAGATTCGTACTTACAACTACCCTCAAGGTAGAGTTACCGATCACCGTATTGGTTTGACCTTATATTCTTTGGGTGATATTATGAATGGTGATATTCACAAGATTATCGAGGAGTTAACGGTTGCAGAAAACGCTGAACGTTTAAAAGAAGGTAGCGATGACTAGAGCAGAATTAGTAGCTCAAATAAAAGCCAAGAAGTCTTTTTTATGTGTCGGTTTAGATACTGCATTAGATAAGATTCCAAAGCACCTTTTAGACTCTGAAGATCCGATTTTCGAATTCAATAAGCAGATTATTGATGCCACTAAAGATTTGTGTGTAGCCTATAAGCCTAATTTGGCTTTTTACGAGTCTTTGGGGATTAAAGGTTGGGAATCCTTACAAAAGACTTTGGATTATATTCCTAAGGATATTTTTACTATTGCCGATGCTAAAAGAGGCGATATCGGAAATACCTCATCGATGTATGCAAAAGCATTTTTCGAGAATATGGATTTCGATTCAGTTACTGTAGCTCCTTATATGGGTAAAGATTCAGTGCAACCTTTCTTTGTGTACGATAATAAATGGGTAATTCTATTGGCCCTGACGTCTAATGCTGGCGGAAAAGATTTCCAATTAATAGAATCTGATGGAAAGCCACTTTATCAACAAGTATTAGAAACCTCTTCTGAATGGGGAACCGATACTAATATGATGTATGTAGTAGGTGCTACACGTGCCGACTGGTTAGGAGAAATCAGAAAAACAATTCCGAATCACTTCCTACTAGTTCCTGGTGTAGGTGCACAAGGCGGTAGTCTGGAAGAAGTAGCCAAATACGGAATGAATAATGATTGCGGTCTTTTAGTGAATTCTTCTCGTGGAATTATTTACGCTTCCAACGGCACAGATTTTGCTGCTGTAGCAAAAGAAAAAGCCCGGGAACTTCAACAGCAGATGGAGAAAGAGCTTTTTAAAGCGAATGTTCTTTAAAATTTTTATAATTTCAAGTCCTGCAATGCAGGATTTTTTTTGAAAAATACTTATGAAAAATTTATTGTGGCTTTTTGGCCTTTTTTTATTGTTTACGTCGAGTCAGCTCATTGCTCAAAAATACACCATTAGTGGTTATGTGGAAGATGCCGGTTCCGGAGAACGAATGGTGGGTGTAAATGTAGTGGTCAAAGAATTATCTTTGGGAACGACCACCAATACTTATGGGTTTTACAGTATAACATTACCGACTTCGAGTTTCAATTTGGAACTATCGTTTATAGGATATGAGAAATATACTATTCCTGTAAACTTAACAGAAGACATGCACATTAATATACCTCTGGTAAGTCAATCCTTAGAACTGCAAGAGGTAACTTTAATTGGTGAGGAAAGCATTGTGAAGCGAACACAAAGTTCAGTAATTGATGTTCCTGTCCAGCAAATAAAATCCATGCCCGCTTTATTGGGTGAAGTAGATGTTCTAAAAGCTATACAGTTATTGCCAGGAGTGCAATCGGGTTCTGAAGGAACTTCAGGCTTTTATGTTCGTGGTGGTGGACCTGATCAAAACCTGATCTTATTAGACGGTGTCCCTGTTTATAATGCTTCACATTTATTTGGATTCTTCTCCGTATTTAATGCAGATGCGATTAAAAATGTCCGTTTAACAAAAGGAGGTTTTCCTGCGCGTTTTGGAGGGAGACTTTCGTCAGTTCTTGAAATTGACATGAAAGAAGGGAACACTAAAGAGTTTGGAGGAGAGGGTTCAATTGGGCTTATTGCATCTAAGATTACGCTACAAGGACCAATTATTAAAGATAAAGCATCTTGTATTATCTCTGCACGTAGAACTTATATTGATGCATTAGCTCAACCTTTTATTATGGCTGCTTCAGATGGGAATCGAGGAGGGTATTATTTTTATGATTTAAATGCCAAAGTGAATTATAAAATTTCGGACAAGGATAGATTGTATTGGAGTGTATATACCGGAGATGATCGATTTTATGCTTCTTTTTCTGATAGTTATACTAACAGTAGTGACGATTATCGATTTCGTTTAGGCTGGGGAAACCTAACCTCATCATTAAGATGGAATCATTTGTTTAATGAGAAATTGTTTAGCAATACTACGCTGACTTTTAGCGAGTATCTGTTTGATATTGATATGGAGGAGGAGTACAGTTACAATAACTTTACCGATGAGTTTGAGTTTAGATATTACTCGGGAATTAGAGATTGGGGAGTGAAAATGGATTTTGATTATTTACCCAATCCCAATCACTATATAAAATTTGGGCTCTCAGAAACCTATCATACGTTTTACCCGGGACAGATCGATTTAAGGGCGGTACAGTCTGAATTTGAGGAAGATAATATTGATACATCATTTGTCTTTTCTCAGCGATTGTATTCTCACGATGCCTATGTTTATTTAGAAGATGATATAAAGTTTAATGAGCGACTAAAAGCCAATATAGGTATCCATGCATCTTTGTTTAGCGTAGGAGATAAAAAATACCCTTCACTTCAGCCTCGGTTCTCTGCTCGATATTTAATTGATGAAAATTGGTCTGCGAAAGTATCGTATGCCGAAATGCAACAGAACATTCATTTACTAACCAATTCTAATGCCGGATTGCCAACGGATATTTGGGTGCCTTCTACAGAACAGGTTAAACCACAAAAATCAAAGCAAGTTGCTGCTGCACTTACGCGTATATTAAAAGACGGAGTGTATGAATTAAGTTTAGAGGCCTATTATAAAACCATGAGCAATTTGATTACCTATAAAGAGGGTTCTTCTTTTATGAGTTTTAGAGATTGGCAGGAAACTGTAGAAACAAATGGTCAGGGAGAATCCTATGGCTTAGAATTGTTTTTGCAAAAGAAAAAAGGAAAAACTTCCGGTTGGATTGGTTATACGCTTTCCTGGGCGAGTAGACGCTTTGACAATATTAACTTTGGCGAATGGTATTCCTATAAATACGATCGAAGACACGATATTTCAGTCGTTCTTTCACATAAATTTTCCGAGTACTTTGATATGGGGGTGACTTGGGTGTACGGTACCGGAAATGCGATTACTTTTCCGCAAGCATCTTATCTTCCAAATCAGGAACAGGGCGTTTATTTAGATGAAATTGAATATTATGGCGAAAGAAATGGAACGCGAATGAGCCCGTATCACAGATTAGATTTAGGCGCTAATTTCCGTAAAGAAAAACCTAGGGGAATACGTACCATTACTGTAGGCGTTTACAATGCTTATAACAGAAAGAATCCATATTTTATTTATTTAGGAAATCAATGGAGTGATTTTGGGCTTGGAGGTTCAAGTCAGAAGGTAGCCAGACAGGTTTCCCTATTCCCGATTATACCATCGATAACGTATAACTTTAAATTTTAGAACGATGAAGAGTATCTCTTTTCTATTTTCACTTATTTTATTGTTCTCAGCGTGTGACATTGTTGTTGACTTAGATATTCCAGAGCATGAGCCTGTTTTAGTAGTGAATTCGGTATTAAGTATAGATAGTATAATGACTGCTCATGTGAGTCATTCTAAGGGAGCTTTTGACTCGAACTCCATTTCTTTTGTGCATAATGCAAGTGTTGAAGTGTATGAAGATGGTGATTTATTGGGACTTATGGATGAAATTGCATATTATACCAATACGGCAGACATCGACTCTTCTTATGTATACCATTTAAATCATAAGCCTACTGCTAGTAAAACTTATTCGTACGAAATAGTTCACGAGGATTATGAAGCTGTTCGTGCAGAAACTCATATGCCAAACGCTGTTGATTTGATTGTTGAAGATGTTACTCTTATTGAAGTAGATGAGTATCAAAGTCAGTATAGAACTCGATTTTATTTTAATGATGAATTAAATGAAAATTATTATAGGTTAAGGTTGATCTCAAAGTCGAATGATTATCCAGACTACCCTATAGATTTTGAAAGTTCAGATGCATCGATTATTTCCTCTGTAGGTGTTGAAAGTGACGGTGCCGCCTATTGGGGATCAGAAGCTCTTTTTGATGATGAATTGTTTAATGGTTCTAAGAAAGAAATTATTTTAGAGTTTTGGTGGAAGTCTTTTTATGAGGCAGAGTATGTTTTAGAATTAACATCAGTGTCTAAATCCTACTATACTTATATAAAGTCTTTAACAGCGCATTATAATAACCAAGATCAGTTTTTATTCGCTGGCGAACCTGTTCAGGTGTATACGAATATTGAAAATGGCTTGGGAATATTGGGAGCTTCAAATACAAAATCTGTGGAGTTTATTTTGCCGGAATAATTCTATTAATAAATAGTATGGAGTTAAATCCTGTCGAGAAATCGGCGGGATTTTCTATATTTAGGAAAATACTAATTTAATAATAGAATAATGATTAATGAAGAATTTCTCCATTTCGTATGGAAATTTCAGCTATTTGATTTTTCCGATATACAAAGTACACATCAAGTTTCCCTTCAAATTGTAAAACCAGGATTACACAATCACAATGCTGGCCCCGATTTTTTAAACGCCCGTGTTCGTGTAGATAATTTACTTTGGTGTGGTGATGTAGAAATCCATGTTAAGAGCTCCGACTGGTACGCACATAAACATCAGAATGACGAGAATTACGATACGGTAATTTTACATGTGGTTTACGAAAATGATGTACAGGTAAAGAGTAGGAGCGGTGAGCCAATCGTTTGTTTAGAACTCAAAGATTTGATTCCTGAAAAATATACTTTTGAATATGATACTCTCTATCATTCCATTTCTAATTTACCCTGTTCTTACGCTATTGGAAGTCTGGGCAAGCTCTTTTGGGAATCCTATTCCGAAAGACTGCTTATTGAGCGCTTAGAAAGAAAGATGGCTAGAGTTCAGGGAATCTTTTTAGCCGCCAATAAAGATTACCAAGAGTGCTTTTATCGATTACTTGCTTATGCCCTTGGTTTGAAAATTAATGCTGAACCAATGTCGAGTCTTGCTGAAAATACGCCTTTGTTATTACTTCAAAAATATCGACCCAATAGAACTAAGATTGAGGCATTTCTTTATGGTCAAAGCGGTTTGCTCAAAAGAAAATATGTAGACGATTATCCTATACTGCTCCAGGAGGAGTATCTATTTTACGTTGAAAAATATAAATTGCAATCTATTTCACCGCATCAGTGGAAGTTCTTTCGTCTTCGACCCAGTTCTTTCCCCAGTCTTCGAATATCCTATTTAGCAGATTTTGTATTGAAGTCAGATCCGATTTTCGAAAAGCTAATTCATTTTCAAAACATAAAATCAGTTCAGTCTTTTTTCAATCTTCATTTGTCTGCTTATTGGAAAGCCCATTATGTGTTCGATAAAAAAGTAAAAACCTCGAATAAAACTCTTGGTAAATCTACTATTGATCTCGTATTTATAAATGCAGTTTTACCTTTTTGCTTTTTTTATGCACGGCAAAAATCGGATGAGGAGATGATGATGCGTGTAGTAGATTCTTTTAGAACGCTCAAATACGAAGACAATAAAATTATCCGTTATTACAAAGAGGCTGGTGTAGAAGTAAAATCAGCTTTGAAATCTCAAGCTTTAATTCATTTACATCAGCAGTATTGCATTCCACGAAAATGTTTAAATTGCAGGGTGTTCAATCAAATACTTAAATAAGAGTGCATCCTTGGATTCGAAATAAACTAGATAGACAAGCCTTTGGGGTTTGTTCTAAAATTGCCGAGCTTTTAAATATGAAAGCTTCTTCGGTAAGACTCTTTTTTATTTACAGCTCTTTTTTAACTTTAGGCTCACCATTATTAGCTTATCTGATAATGGTTTTTGTTTTTCGATTGAAAGATTTAGTGAATTCAAAAAGAAGCTCAGTATTTGACCTTTAACATATGAAGTTAAGATCATTTTTTTCAAGGATATATTTAGCTATATTCTTCCTCCTCCTCATATTTTTTGTGGGGATTTTAGGTTTTCATTGGATTGAAGGGTATGAATTTATTGATGCCTTTTATATGACAGTGATAACGGTTTCTACCGTTGGTTTATCTATGGGTGAACCGCTTTCAGAAGAGGGGCGATTGTTTACTTCGTTCTTGATTATTTTCAGCATAAGTATTTACGCTTATGCAATTTCGGTGCTTACCTCTTACTTTATAGATGGAGAGCTTAAATTATTTTTAAAAGCATATAAAGTGGAAAAGCAAATCAATAAATTATCTGGGCATACCATTATTTGTGGTTATGGTAGAAATGGAAAAGAAGCAGTTCGTAAATTGCAAGCGCACAAAAAGAAATTTGTTGTTATCGAAAGCGATCCTTTACGAATTGCTAAGCTCAAAGAATACGAAATTTTAGTTGTTGAAGGAGATGCTACTTTCGATTCTACAATCGAAAAGGCAAATATTCAATCTGCTCAGGCTTTAATTACCACTTTACCTTCTGATGCCGATAACGTGTTTATTGTTTTGAGTGCTCGCGAGCAGAATTCTGACCTAACCATTATCAGTAGAGCCTCAGAGAAAAAGTCGGATTCTAAATTGAAGAAGGCTGGAGCCGATAATGTCATCATGCCTGGCAAAGTGGGTGGATCGCATATGGCATCTTTAGTTATCACTCCTGATGTAGTTGAGTTTTTAGATAATATTTCGGTTGAAGGTACAGGTGATATCAATTTAGAGGAGCTTACTGTTTCCGATTTCCCTGAACATGCCGCTGTGAGAACCTTGCGAGATCTAGAAGCCCGTTATAAAACAGGTTGTACTGTAATTGGTTATAAAACAGTTACAGGGGATTATATCGTAAACCCTGGACCTGATACTTTACTTGAAGCCAATTCTAAACTTTTTGTGTTAGGAAAGCAAGAACAAATTGTAAGTCTTAACGAACTCCTGAATCTTTAAATGAAGAAGATTTTAATTACTGGCGCTAATGGATTGTTAGGCCAAAAGTTGGTTTCCCTTTTATCCAATCAAGAGAATGTTCATCTTATAGCTACCGCTAGAGGCGAATGTCGTTTCTCGCTTCCGCAGAATGTTTCTTATCAGAATTTAGACATCACTAATGCGGATGACTGTAAAAGTCTGATGGATGAATTTCAGCCAGAAGCTTTAATTCATGCAGCTGCTATGACCCAAGTTGATGCTTGTGAGACTGAGCGCGAATTATGTGACTCCATTAATATTACGGGAGTTCAGAATTTGATTCGAGCAATAGGTGATAGAAATACACACTTTGTTCATATTTCAACCGACTTTATTTATCAAGGGGATGAAGAGGAGTATTTTGAAGACTCTAAAGTAAATCCACTCAGTTATTACGGTGAATCGAAATGGAAGTCAGAGCAAATGTTTGAGAAGGTGAAATTCCCTTATTCTATTTTAAGAACAGTTTTAGTTTATGGAGTACTCGAAGATTTGAGTCGCTCAAATATTGTCTTATGGGCTAAAGGAGCTCTAGAGAAAGGTCAAGAAATAAATGTAGTCGACGATCAGTATAGATGTCCAACATTAGCCGAAGATTTAGCCTTTGCTTGTTTGCAAGTAGTTGAGAACAAGGCGACTGGAGTGTACCATATTTCGGGGAAAGATTTTCTCAGTATATTAGAGCTCGTTTTTGAGATTGCTGACTATTGGAGCTTGGATAAAACACTGATTAATCCCACTCTTACCTCAAGTTTAAATCAAGCTGCAAAGCGCCCTTTAAAAACGAAACTTAACATCAGTAAAGCGGTAAAGAAATTTAACTATCAACCCAAAAGCTTCCTCGAAGGACTGGCTTTGGTTGATGAACAACTACAAAACCTAAAACCACAAGAATGAAAAAAATATCAGCTATTTTGTTATTTCTCCCTCAATTATTAAAGGCAGAAAATACAGCGAGTGAGACAATTAATTCGCTTTTTGAGCCTATTGTAGAAGTGTTAGGGAAAGTGATTTTCTGGGAACCTTTTGCAGGAATCCCAATTGTGGTTATTTGGTTAGTTGTTGGGGCTGTGTTCTTTACCATTCGAATGAAGTTTATCAATATAAGAGGTTTTAAACATGCCATTCAATTAGTACGTGGTGATTATGATAATCCAAACGATAAGGGTGAGGTTTCACACTTCCAAGCATTAACTACTGCGCTTTCGGCAACGGTTGGTTTAGGGAATATTGCTGGTGTTGCCGTTGCTGTTGCTATCGGTGGTCCTGGAGCTACTTTTTGGATGATTATTGCGGGTTTACTTGGAATGTCTTCAAAGTTTGTGGAATGTACACTTGGGGTTAAATACCGTAAGATTAACGAGAATGGTGAAGTTTCTGGTGGACCGATGTACTATCTAAATACAGCTTTTGAACAGAAAAACATGCCATTTGTTGGTAAGATCGTTGCTGGACTTTTCGCTATACTTTGTGTGGGTGGTTCTTTTGGTGGTGGAAATATGTTCCAAGCCAATCAAGCCTTTTCTCAATTAGAAGGGCAGTTTTCCATGCTACAAGGTAATGGCGTTTATTTTGGTTTAATTCTAGCTATTTTAGTAGGAGCGGTTATTATTGGGGGTATCAAGAGTATTGCTAATATTACTGAAAAAATCGTTCCTTTTATGGCGGTCTTATATGTAGGGGCTTCTTTGTTTATTATCGTGATGAATTACGATCAAATATTTGAAGTTTTTGGAATTATCTTCGATTCTGCTTTTTCTGCAAATGCCGCTAAAGGTGGTTTTGTAGGGGTTTTAATTCAAGGATTTAAGCGTGCCGCATTCTCAAACGAAGCAGGTGTAGGTTCTGCTGCAATTGCACACTCTGCTGTAAAAACCAACGAACCTGTTTCTGAAGGGATCGTTGCTCTGCTAGAGCCGTTTATTGACACCGTTGTTATTTGTACCATGACTGCCTTGGTAATTGTTATTACGGGACGTCATACAGGTTACGATTTAGAAGGTGCGCAATTAACATCTTCTGCTTTTGAATCAGTGATTTCATGGTTCCCAATGTTGTTGGTAGTAGCAATTTTCTTATTCGCTTTCTCAACAATGATTTCTTGGTCTTACTACGGCTTAAAAGCTTGGACATATTTATTCGGTCAATCAAAGTTGACAGAGTACTCTTATAAGTTTTTGTTCTTAATTTTCATTATCGTTGGATCTTCGGTGAGTTTAGGTGCTGTAATCGATTTCTCTGATATGATGATTCTTGCCATGGCATTCCCAAACATCTTAGGTTTGTATTTAATGTCGGGTGAAGTTAAAGCCGATTTACAAGATTATTTGGCTCGTGTAAAAAGTGGAGCTATCAAGAAGTTTAAATAAGCTTTATGATTTAAAAATTTAAGTTTGAATATAAAAAAGCCCCTCCTATTAGAGAGGCTTTTTTATTTTGTATAGATTCCTTAATTTATAGCTATATAATATATATCCTATGAAATCAATAATCAAACATTTCTACTTTAATAAAAGTGAGCGCTTAGCGCTATTCATTTTCTTACTACTCTTATTGCTTATTAAATGGAGCTTTCACTTTTTTAAAAAAGAGCCCGCTCTTGTTGATTTCGATTTTCCAGAAATTCAAACAGATTGGATTGCGATAGACTCTGTAAAACAGCAAACTGCTTACCCGCGTACAAAAAAGGTTAATACCTATTCAAAGTCCAAATTTACAGAGCCGCTTCTTGTAAATATAAATCAAGCAGACTCTTTTGAATTTCGAAAACTGTCAGGTATAGGGGAGAAGTATTCCTCTCGTATTGTACGTTATCGAAATTGGTTAGGGGGCTTTCATTCAAAAGAACAATTATTGGAGGTCTATGGTATAGATTCGACATTATTTATTACAATCAGCCCTTACCTACAAATGGAAGGTAATTCTTTAAGGAGGGTAAATATTAATTACTGTAGCGTGAAGGATTTGTCATCACATCCTTATATATCTCATAAATTAGCAAAGTTGATTGTAAAATATAGAGAGCATCACGGGACGTATTCAAGTCTCGAGGAGCTGAAAAAGATTCCTTTGATTGACGAGCAATTATTTCGTAAAATTGCAGTCTATTTAGAATTAGAATGATGGAAGCTGAATTGAAGCGTGTAATTCGAGATTTCCCTGATTATCCTGAACCCGGAATCATTTTCAAAGACATTAGTCCGATACTATTGGATATGGATTTATATGGGCAGGTAATTAGTACATTTGCAGAACGTATTCGTGAATTGAATATTGATGCGATTGCAGGGGTTGAGAGTAGAGGTTTTTGGTTTGGACCATCAATCGCACATCAGTTGAACATTCCTTTTATTCCTATTCGCAAGAAAGGAAAGCTTCCGGGAGATACTTATTCTTATTCTTATGAATTAGAATATGGGTCGGCAACCATAGAAGTGCAAAAGAATAGTTTGCCTAAAGGTGCAAGAGTTTTAATTCACGACGATTTATTGGCAACTGGCGGTACAGCGAAAGCTGCAGCCAAACTGGTAAATCAGGCAGGAGCCGAAGCAGTAGCTTTTGCTTTTTTAGTAAACCTCACGTTCTTAAATGCTGAGGAAGATTTAAAAGGTATTTCAAATAACATTATATCACTTGTAAATTACTAATAATGGATTTTTCGTATTCAGAAACACAGAAAATGATTGCCGAAACGATTCGCGATTTCGGAGCGCAGCATATAAAGCCTTTTATGAGAGACTGGGACGATACGCAAGAATTTCCAGTTCATGTATTTAAAGCTTTAGGGGAATTAGGTTTGATGGGTGTTTTAGTGCCCGAAGAATTTGGTGGTTCAGGCTTAACATACGACGAGTATGTTACTGTTGTCGACGAGATTTCTCAAATAGATTCTTCTATAGGATTGTCTGTGGCTGCACATAACTCTTTATGTACGGGTCATATTTTACAATTCGGAACTCAGGAGCAAAAGGAAAAGTGGTTGCCGAAATTGGCTACTGCAGAACATATTGGGGCTTGGGGTTTAACAGAACACAATACAGGCTCTGACGCCGGTGGTATGAATACTACGGCTGTAAAAGAAGGTAACGAGTGGGTGATCAATGGAGCTAAAAATTTCATTACACACGCCATTTCTGGTGATATTGCAGTAGTAATCGTTCGTACAGGCGAAAAAGGTGATTCACACGGGATGTCTGCTTTTGTTATCGAAAAAGGTACGCCTGGATTTAGTTCTGGTAAAAAAGAAGATAAGTTAGGAATGCGCGCTTCAGAAACGGCTGAGTTAGTATTCGATAACTGTCGTATTCCAGAAGGAAATTTATTGGGTAAAGTAGGCGATGGTTTTATTCAAGCTATGAAAGTACTAGATGGTGGTAGGATTTCTATCGCAGCTTTATCGCTAGGGATTTCAAAAGGTGCTTATAAGGCAGCTCTTCAATATTCAAAAGAAAGAGTACAGTTTGGTAAGCCAATTTGCGAGCACCAAGCCATTGCTTTTAAGTTAGCTGATATGATTACGGAGATTGATGCATCTGAATTATTGATTTATAGTGCAGCCGATAAAAAGAATAAAGGTCAGAAAATGACTAAGGAAGGTGCGATTGCTAAGTATTATGCATCCGAAGTTTGTGTAAGAGTAGCGAACGAAGCTGTACAAGTCTTTGGTGGTTATGGTTATACTAAAGATTTTCCTGTAGAGAAATTCTATAGAGATGCTAAGCTGTGTACTATCGGAGAAGGGACTTCTGAAATACAACAAGTCGTGATCTCTAAATTGATACTGAGCGAGTAGATTAAAATTAGTAGGGTAAAAATTGAGACATTTGTTTGTAGCAAAAAACAAATTTGTATATTTGCCCTCCGAAAGAAGAAAAACAAAGCATAAATAAGTTTAGACATGATTATTATTCCTGTAAAAGAAGGTGAAGCTATTGAAAGAGCTTTAAAGCGTTTCAAAAGAAAATTCGACAAAACGGGCGGAATGCGTCAGTTACGTGCTCGTAAAGAATTCCTTAAGCCTTCTGTTAGAAAAAGAAAGCAAATGATTAAGGCTGCTTATGTTCAGCAGTTAAGACAAGCTGAAGAAGCATAGTCTATACTTTATAATTTATAGAGCGCTTTTGTGTATTTTTACACAAAAGCGCTTTTTTTATGCAATATATTGAAGAGTTCATCCGCTATCTGAAATTTGAGAAGCGCTATTCGGTACATACCCAAAAGGCGTATGAAGTCGATTTGACTCAATTTCAAGGATATTTAGAAGTACATTACGAGTCATCAGTACTCAAAGCCACCGATGTGATGATTCGCTCTTGGATGATGTTTTTAATAGAATCCTCTTGTTCAAAACGATCATTAAATCGAAAGTTATCCTCTTTAAGGCAGTTTTATAAATACGCTATTCGCAACGATTTAATTGAACTCAATCCTATGTTGAGAATCGTCTCATTGAAAACGGATAAAAAAATCCCTGCTTTTTTAAGTGAGTCCGAAATGATTTTCTTGCTTGAGAAAATTGAATACTCCAGTGATTATGAAGGACAGCGAGATAAAGCTATTTTGGAGATGTTTTATAGTACCGGAATGCGTTTGTCGGAACTAATTGGTTTGAAAATCAGTGATATTGATTTTTCAGGAATGACGGTAAAGGTTTTTGGGAAGCGCGCTAAAGAGCGCATTATTCCTATGATGAAATCGCATTTGATTGACTTAAATGTGTTTTTAGATTTAAGAGAGCAACTGCCTTTAAAGTCTTATTCTAATTTGTTTTTAACTAAGTCAGGGGATATTTTATATCCAAAGCTTGTTTATAGAATCGTGAATTCCTACCTTAGTCAGGTGACTGGTGTGAAGCAGAAAAGCCCTCATGTACTTCGACATGCTTTTGCAACTCATATGTTGAATGATGGAGCCGACTTAAATGCTATTAAAGAAATTCTTGGGCATGCCAGTCTTTCTTCTACTCAGGTATACACTCGTAGCTCTGCAGAAAGATTAAAAGAGATTTATAAACAAGCCCACCCTAGAGGCGATTAAAGATGGAGGATGTGATATGAAAGTAAGATTTCACACGGTAAATTTTACCGCAGACATTAAGTTGTTGGATTTTATTCAAAAAAAAATGAATAAGTTGGATTTATATTATGGCAATGTTGTTAATGCAGATGTATATTTGAAAGTTGAACCATCGGCAAATAGAGAGAATAAGTATATAGAGTTAAAGGTGAGTGTGCCTGGGAAAGAGCTGGTTGTGAAGAAACATTCTAAGAGCTTTGAAGAAGCAACTGACGTAAGTGTCGAGGCGCTGAGAAGATCATTAGTTCGTTATAAAGATAAGTTGAAAGCAGTGGTTTGAAAAAAAAGTCAATCATTGTTTGTAGTACAGTTTTAGTTTTTTAAATTTGCAGTCTCTTTTACGGAGGCTGCTTTTTTATGCAGTA
>Ga0209495_1001332_pt1 | contig 17309 bp, 23 predicted proteins | sample EN1Hudsemesocosm_FD_184629 | JGI IMG/M metagenome (GOLD analysis project Ga0209495, IMG submission 184629) | Methane-oxidizing microbial communities from mesocosms in the Hudson Canyon - EN1E Hudson Canyon (SPAdes) (version 2) | ecosystem: Environmental > Aquatic > Marine > Cold seeps | place... | reverse complement strand
AATGATTGGGTTAAACTTGAAGAAACAAAGCAACAAGCAACCAAATGTTGGTTCGACAATCTTAAAAAGTTTTACATGGTCAATTCATTTGAATCTGTGAGTGATTGTATTGATAAGGCTTTATACCATAGCGGTTACGCAACGTCCGAAACTGCAAAACTAAAAACTGACGCTCCAAAGAAATCAAGTGACCGTGACTCAAGTCACTATGATATTGAAGATGGTTTCAAGTTTATCAACCCTGATAAAGCACTTGGAAAATCAGGTGTTGAAGTGATGAACTCTACTATTCGTAGCGTTTCAACTGGTAAAAAGGGCAAGTTAGAGCCAAAGAATATAACCGAGTTTGCAACGTATAAAGAATTGAAAGATTATTATTATTCTGTACAATCTAAGTCGTCCACTAAGGCAAGTGATTCAAGTGATTCAAGTGGTGAAGATAGCGCAAGTGGTAAAGGTAGCGGTAAAGATAGCGTAAGAGATAGCGATAAAGCCCTAACAGTTGAGCAGGCAATTGCATTTATAGCAACGTCATTACCTGAAATTGCAAGGGTTGCAACATTGGCTAACGCTGTTAGAGGAACAGAGGGTTTTGAAGATTTAAACCGTATCCTTAAATCAATTCAAATTGAAACACCAGTTTATCCAGATAAACCAAGCGCACCAACTGACATCACACCCGAACCTATAGTACTTGAAGAACTTAAAGAAGATGAAGAAGTCGAAGCATTCGAATTGGATAGACAACACGTGGATATACTAGCCCAATGTAACAATAAATATAATATTGATATATTGGAGCTTTTGGGAGCGGATAAGATAATCGAACTGGTAGAGTTGACAATAGATGACGGTTACGACTTATTCGCTGAGATGGTAGTCGAAGAATTGAGAGAACTTAGAGTTAACATCTAACACCCTACGGTTTACCAGTTAGACAATACGGTTTAACTGGTTAAACCAACCCCATCACTTAATCAAAAAGGAATTATAAAATGACTTCATTATCTATAGCTTTAATTATTATCTCATTCGTAACAATAACAACATCATTAGCAGGCTACCTACTTTATCAATATCTACACGGTGCCGGGTAGCCAGGACCTATCACCCGGTTCCTATCACCGGGGTTCTTCCTATCACCGACAACAACCGACCCTACATCAAGGGTCGCTCAGTTTAACCAGTTAAATCAAAAAGGAAATTAATCATGCTTAATGAAAAGTTCAAGGGTAGTAACGACAAAGGCCCGAAAATGACCCGATGGGCGCAAGTTGCATCATTCGTCACAGGCACCCCAACAAGGGATGATTTGAGTGTTAGTCGCTCGCTTGCCCTATGGACTGACGGCAAGGTTCAAGTGAGTGAGCAACGTGACGGTATCACATTGCACTCCAACAAAAAGCACCTGTGTGCTGTTGAACTCAAATACCCTATATCTAGGGTTTCATTTGACCTATACCTAGATATGCTCTCGGATGATGGAAAACCGTATGCGAAGTCGTACTACGACCCAAGGCAAAATGGTACTGCTGACATTTGACAATGATGTGCATTAGTGTATAATATGTACCAAGTGAAGAGAAAAAGATTTTAACTTACTTACTAACCCAGTTTAACTGGTTAAACGACAACAACGAGGTAGCAACATGATTACTAGATTCCAAGTAAAGGATTCACGCATGGTGAACGACAAGATTAAGGGCAAGGTTCTTGACCGACTAGAAACCATCAACAGAATGATGATTAAGGGAAAGTTATGGACAACTGAATCAGCAAAGATTCAGAAGACTAACAAAGGGGGTATCATTAACGTGGTCATGTTCCTCGCGCCTGCCGATGAGGTCGCTAGTGAACCGTTCACATTGTGTCCTTGGGCTAAGGATAACGACTGTCTAGCCAACTGTATTAACAAACAGGGTCGCTTGGGTATGCCCAATGGGCAAGACGCTCAACTCTGGAAAACTGTTATGTACTTGTTGGACTTTGAAGCATTCAAGAAGAAAGCAATCAAGGAATTAAAAGCCTTGGTTAGAAAGCATGGTGCTGAGAATCTAAGGGTTAGACCTGACGGTACAAGTGATGCTATTTGGGATTGGCTAATAGCAGAGTTTCCTAACGTGAGATTCTATGGCTACACCAAGGGCATGGGTAAGATTGTTAGGGATGCTAACCCCAACCATTGGCTAACCTTTAGTGGTAGCAATGCCAACCCTATGGTGCGTCAACGTACCAAGATGGCTATCAAGAGTGGAATGCGTGTGGCATTAGCACTCAATAGCGGTGGATTCCTTGGGGAATGGTCGAAACCATACAAACACGAGCGGTTGCTTGATATGGACTTGCAAGATGACCGCACCGATGACCCACAGGGTACTATCGGACTGCTACGCAGGAAAGGTAGTAACAAAACAACTCGCTTGGCTGAAGAGGGTCACGGTCACTCGTTCTTCTTCACTAAGACTCAATTGAACAAGCTATTGCTTGAAACATTAATATAAGAGGTACACTCATGGAAAACTTACACTCAACACAGCTAAGAAACGCTAGAGAATTACTTAACAGGGCTGACTATGCCTGCCTGAGTGCTAGGGATGTGGAAGAACTTAAAGACCACATAGCAGACCTAGAAATCGAAGTTAGGGTAGAGAAATCTATTGCCCTACAAACCCTAGCACTTAACTTGGAGGCGATGGCATGAGTACAACACAGGAACCTACGTTAGAAAGCCCTATTGAGACTTGGAAATCTGACTTAATCGGTTGGGAGTGGAGGGTATTAGAGAAGGTCAACGATGACTACTGGTACTGTGCCGTCCAGAGTCCTATGACTCATGGAACATGGGATTTTGGGGGTGTTAGCCCACAAGATATTCAACAGGCTTTTGCATATAGAGTTGGAGAGGTGGCGTAATGAAATATTACAGAATTGAGTGGTCACGCACATACCACACGACAGGTGTGGATTATGTTGAAGCTAATAGCGTCAAGGAAGCTGAAGCTATAGCTATGGATGAAATCGGTGACTACAACGGTCATCGAGAAATTGACCCTGACCATGATGTGGTCTATGCAACGGAGGAAATGAGATGAGTTCAGTTTATCCAGTTAAACCAAGGTCGCTGATATATTGGTCAATCTTTGATGGGTGTGGCATGGGTGTACAGGCTGCCAAGGAAGAGGACTATATCCTCAAGGAAGTTCATACCTTTGAGGTTGACCCTTATGCCATGAAAATCAGTAAGAAAAACCATCCCGAATCTATACAGCATGGGTGTGTCACCAACTGCACCTACGAGGCGATGAAAGACTCACCACCTGACGTTATTATCGGAGGGTCACCATGTCAGGGCTTCAGTAGTGCCGGGTTTCAGAGGGGCTTAGAGGACAGCAGGTCCAGGTTATTCTGGGAGTGGATACGCATTAGGGATTTAGCCCTAGAATTGAATCCGAATTGTGTGTTTATCCTAGAGAATGTACGCATGAAATCCGAATGGGTGGATAAGCTGAGTGATGAGGTGGGAGTCCGTCCTATCACCATCAACAGCAGCCTACTCAGCGCACAGAATCGTGTGCGGTTGTACTGGTCGAACAAGCCAATTACTGTACCCGAAGATACTGGGGCAAAACTCAAGGACATCCTTGAGGTAGGTGGGTTCGTAACGGACAGGGATAAGTCATACTGTATTGACGCTAACTACTTTAAAGGTGGCAACGTCAAGAACTATCTTCAGAAACACCGCAGGCAAATCGTGTTCAGTCCTCAAGGGTTGGCTCATGTAGCCAATGCTGACATCAACGGCAATGACTCGTTGAAACGTGTCTACCATGAGGACGGTAAGTCACCAACTGTAACGGCACAAGGGGGTGGCAACACCGAACCCAAGGTGCTTGTACACCCTGCGAGTATTGTAGGGCGTAGGCTCAACGACAAGGGGAAGAGAGAGGACTACAACAAGGACTTGAAGATGACCCAATGCCTACAGGTCAAGCACAACCCTGATAAATCAGGATGCTTAACGACTGTGGAAAAGGACAATGTTCTTAGCCTAAATCCGCCGGGCAGGTACCCCAATGCCTATGAGGATGAGCAATTGATGTGGCGTAAACTCACCCCTTTAGAGTGTGAGCGACTACAAACACTACCTGACGGATACACAGAGGGTGTAAGTAATACCCAGAGGTACAAGATGTTGGGTAATGGATTCACCGTATCAGTAATTCGTCATATCCTTAGATGTACATTAGGGTAAGGCATTAATATAATGTATAATATAAACCAAGAGGTAACACAATGGATGATGTAATACGGACGGTCTACGGTTTTGAACGTAACACCATAGGCTATAGGTATGTAAGGGCATGTATGAAAAGGAAGAAGATTCTGCACCCTTGGAAGTTTCTCGCTACCTACGAGCCGACAAAGGTCAAGTGTTCTACATCAGGACACTTAGGCAGAGCATCATCAATGTTAGAAGAGTTTCACCCTGATTTTAAATTTTATTACTAACCAAAGGAAATACCATTATGAAAAACACTACATCTAAAGTTTCACAAAAAGTTCTAGTTCGTAACCACTTGTCTAAAGGTGGAAAGATTGACTCATCAACTGCGCTTAGAGCGTTCCGTTGTACTCGTCTGGCCGCAGTAATTTACACACTCAAGCAAGACGGTTACGACATCCATGCTCAACGTGTCCGTCAGTTAGATGGTACGGTATTGGCTACCTACAGTTTAGCTGTATAAACTGATATAATATGAACACAGGGGTGTGTGTTGCATCCCTGTAATTTACCTCCCTGCGACAGATTGTCGCATGGTACACTTATACAAAATAAGGAACTAAGGAATTGACTTTACTTAAAGTACCCTACTTAGAAATATTCATTTCGGAAAGCAACAACAATCATCTCTTCTGTTACAGGATAGACGAGGAAACACTTTTCGTGACCCTACTGCAAAAGGATTTTGTAATCTCAAGGGTCTAATAACTTACTTATGAGGCTATCGGAACTCCCATGACTACACATAATATAAACAAAGAAGAGGTAATAAAACTCAAAAACCTTATCGAACAGTTCAGGTTGCATGATTCAGAAATGCAACTACAGACTGTGGTTGCCCTGCTTAATACACATCTAAGACAGGACCACCCAGATGGATATTCGGTTAAGGATATGGCTAAGGACTTGGGGTTATCTCAGGCTAGTGCATCCAGAAATTGGATGGTATGGTCTAAGCTGACTCGGCAACGTACCCCTGGACCTGACTTTATCCAAGCAATTGAATGTCCAAACAACCGCTCACGGAAACGTCTATCCCTTACATATAAAGGTATAAAGTTCCTTGAGCATCTTTTCCCACAGTAGTTTAACCAGATAAACTGAGGAGGTATATTATGGCAGTATCCGCTAGAGGTACTGGATTCCAAATGACTGTCACGCACAAGGGTCACAGGGTTAGAAAGACATTCCCTACGCACCTTGAAGCATTGACTGCTGAGTTACAAACCAAGCAAGCTATGATTGATGGCAAGCCTATACCGCAGTATGGTAATGGTACTGTCCAAGGTACATGGACTCTAGGTGAAGCCTACAGTAAGGTGTGGGCTATCCAATGGTCTGATTCTGCTTATCCCCTATGGCAAGGTAGGCATAGAGATAAGGTGCTGTCATACTTTGGTACTAACTCATCCGTTAAGGACATCACTACCGCTAAGGTTAGTGAGTTTACGATTATGCTTAAGACTCAAGGGTTGGCTAATAGCACCATCAACCACACGCTTCAGTCGCTCAGAAAGGTCATGCGTTTCTGTGACCAGAACGATAAGCTAGACCGTATGCCTGTGATTAAGTCGCTCAAGATTAGCAACGCTCGGAATCGGTATCTAACCAAGGAAGAGTGCAAGCTACTTAAGGATGCGTGTAGTTCTAACCAAGACCTACAGGACTCTGTTGTCCTATCATTATTAACCGGGGTACGAGTGAGTGAGTTGTGGCGTATCAAGTTTAGGCATTTCAATGAGGGATTCCTCTACATTGAGAAATCTAAGAACGGTGACCCACGCTCTATACCTGTTCACTCACAGGTCCAGGGGATAATAAATCGTAGGTTTAGCAACCCTGATGACTTTGTGTTCCATGATACTAACGTGGTTAGGGAGCCTTGGGATAAGGTCAGAGAAACCTTGGGGTGGGATGACGTTGTATGGCATACATTACGGCACACTTTTGCGAGTCTACTGGCTCAAGGTGGTACGGATATGACTGTCATCATGGGGTTAATGGGTCATCGTAATTTGGCAACTACCATGAGGTACGCTAAGTTAGCCCCCAAGAACTATAGGGAGGCGATAACCACATTGGATGTTTAATCCCCTACGGATGTCACAAAGTCACAAGTGGCAAATTAGAGGTTGCAAGTAGCTAAACGTGTGGTATACTATCCCCCGATTTACCAATATAATCAATAAGTTACACCGCCTCGGTGGCGAAATTGGTAGACGCAAGGGACTTAAAATCCACGCAGATGGGTCTTACACTCTCCAACAGGAACCCTCTAAACATTGAGGGTTTCTTTTACATCCGTTATGTACATTGGTGTATAATATCCATTCATTGCCTACGAGGTTCGCCTAATTGGTGACCTAACAACACAGGAGAAGCTATGGAAGTAAACAAACTGGCTAGTGAGCAGCTGGTAGCGCAGTACATGATTCACTCATACCTTTATTATATAGAGGGTACGAGTATCATTAGCGACAGGTCGTATGACCTGCTATGTAAGCGGTTACTAAGGGAGTGGGATGACCTGTGCCACCCTCACAAAGCCCTTATAGATAAGGATGCCCTCAGTAGTGGCACAGGGTTTTACCTCAAGGCAGAGGATTACCCCTCAATTGCTAAGATAACGGCAAGGGAGTTACTACTTGAGGGGGGTGACACCAAATGGACACTCTAGCCAAAAGGGTTCTATATGACAGACAGGTAGAGTTGGAAGAGAGGATGAGTTCTAGGGGTATCATAAGATACCGTAAGAACTTAGAGCAATCCCTCCCAAGTAATAACCTTAGTGGTATATCCCTTATGAAGAAGACAGTAGGGGAAGTTGAGCAGGGTATCATTGAGTACCTTGAAGATACCTTCCTTGGCAATGCCGGGCGAGGTAACTCAATCAAGTCTGCTAGGTTACTTAATATGGTATCGCCTGATGTGTCAGCTTACCTTGCCCTTAAGACAACCATTGACCACATGTCATTGAACCCTGCCCTTACAGCTACGGCAATGAGGATAGCCGGGTTCATTGAGGATGAGTTTAAGTTTGACCTATTTAAGAAGCAGGAACCTAGATTGTATGGGGCAGTCAAGGTCCAGGTCAGTAAGCGTACCTCTAATAGGCATTATATGAGGTATAACCTTATACATACGATGAACAAGCATGCCTTACTTACCTATGAGCCTTGGTCTAGGAGTGAGAAACTACACCTAGGGTGCAAGTTGCTTGACATTATCGTAAGGACTACTGGTTTAATAGAGAAAGGTAAGATTGGGCAGGGTCGTAGGTCTAAACTTATCATTCAACCTACCAAGGGTGCATTGGAGTGGGTGACTGAGGTCAATCGCAATGGGGAATCTCTAAGTCCATCCTATGCACCCTGTATTATCCCACCTAAGGAGTGGACAAGCGTGTACTCAGGGGGTTATTGGAGCGAACATATACGACCACTACCTTTGGTCAAGACAACCAACAGGTGCATCCTAGAGGAGTTTGACAACCATGAGATGCCGTTGGAATACAAGGCAATTAATGCGCTACAAAACACAGCTTGGCGTGTTAACACAGCAGTCCTGTCTGTAGTAGAGCAGTTGTGGGATAGAGGGGGGTCCTGGGCAGGGTTACCAAGTAGGGAATCACTTCCCATACCAACCTGTCCACTACCCAAGGACTTAGCCAAGGCAGATATGTCTGTGATACAGGCAGAACAGTTCAAGATGTGGAAGCGTAGGGCTAGTGTGGTGTATAATAAGAACGCTAAGATGGCATCAAAGCGGTTAACATTAATACGCACCATACAAATGGCTAAAGAGTATAAGGATGAGTTGTTCTTTGTATATCAAAACGACTTTCGGTCTAGAAAATATGCGGTTAGCAGTTTCTTAAACCCCCAAGGTACAGACTATACCAAGGCATTGCTACATTTTGCCAAGGGTAAACCTATCGACTCTGAGAGAGCGTTTCATTGGTTGTGTATACAAGGTGCTAACACCTTTGGCAACGACAAGGTGGCGTTTGACCAACGACAACGATGGGTTGAGGAGCATGAGGAGTTTATCCTTAAGGTTGCCCTGGACCCGTTGGGTTATTCGTGGTGGTGTGATGCGTCAGACCCATTCCAGTTCTTAGCATTTTGCTTTGAGTACGCAGGCTTTAAGCGTGATGGGTGGGGTTTCGTTAGCCACTTGCCCATTGCGCTTGATGGTCGTAACAATGGGCTACAACATCTTAGTGCTTTGGGTCTTGATGAGGTAGGGGGTAAGGCTACTTGTTTGGTTCCTAGTGATACACCAGAGGATATGTATCAGATGGTGTACGAGAAGTTATGGGAGAAGGTCGAAGCTGATGCTGATAACCCTATGGCTCAACTGTGGTTAGCCTTTGGAGCATCTAGGAAGACCGTGAAGCGACCAATCATGGTAATCCCTTACGGTGGTAGTAGGTTCTCTTGTTCAGAGTACATACAGGATTACATCAACGAGATGATTGACGCCGGGCATGAAGATGTATTCGGAGATGACCAGTTCAAAGGTGTTCTCTACTTATCTAATCTGCTATGGGATGCGGCCAATGAAGCTGTGCCTGCGGCTCGTAAGATAATGGCATACCTACAAGCTGTTGGTAAGTCGTTGTCTGCGGAGAACTTGCCTGTTATATGGATGACACCAACAGGGTTTTGGATTCATCAGATGTATCCTGATACGGTGGCGAGGAGAATCACTACCCACATAGATGGTGTGCTTATTAAACCTCAGTTGCGTATAGATAACTTCAAGGCTATAGACAAAAGACGAGCGGTGAATGGGATTGCACCTAACTTTGTACACGGTAACGATGCGAGTGCTATGACTTTAACTATATGTAAGGGTGTGGACAATGGTATTGATTCATTCGCCATGATTCACGACTCCTACGGCACACACGCCTGCGATACGGACAAGCTAGGTTCATTACTAAGAGAGGCTTTCGTGGAGATATATAGGGTGGACAGGCTAGAGGAGTTCGCATCCCATGCAAGGGAAGTATTAGGTGACGATACACCTAGCCCACCACCTAAAGGTAACTTAGATATAGAGCAAGTATTAGAGTCGAAGTATTTCTTTGCCTAATAGTTGTACACTAATGTAAAATATAAGGATGATGCAAAGAATGGACAGTCTAGTTATAAACTATAAACCGAAAATTGATACCGAGTTTAACCAGTTAAACCACAACCAATTAGTAACAACAATCACTATTTTAAAGATGAGAGATATAGCAGTACCAATTGACTTACACGCCAGAGCAGTAGCAGAAGGCATAGATGTCGAAGCAATTCTAAATTCGTAGATACCATAAGGAAATTCATGACAACACAAACTACAGAAAACTTTTCAGTAATCGCAGGACAGGCTTACTACTGTTCATTCATCACACCTGATTCATACAAGGGTGGACCTAAGACCTACAAAGGTAGAGTTCTATTAAAAGAAGAGGATGCGGTAGACCTCATGTCTTACTGTGATTCCTTAGTGGACTCACAAATGGCAGAAGTAAAGAAGGAGAACCCGAAGAAACGTCAGATTAATGTGCATCAAATGTACTCATTCCTTGATGACTTTCCGGGCATGGTGGCATTCACCTTCAAGCAGGCGGCAGAAGTACCCACTAGAGATGGTGGTATATGGGAACCAAAGGTTGCTATCTACGATGCCAAGGCAAAGAGAGATACCAACATCAAGTCCATCCCTAATGGGGCAACAATCAAGGTGGCATGGTCACCAAGACCTTGGTTTCAAAGTGGTAATAATATGTGTGGAGTGAAGATGCAACCTACCTCTGTGCAAGTAGTTGATATTAATACTGAATTAGCAGGGGGAACGGAAGGAAATCCATTCTCTGAAGTAACAGGACAAGGAGTCTATGAGACGCAAGCATATCAAGAGGCAGCACAGGGGGAAGACTTATTCTCCGAAGAAGGTGAAACAGAACAGTCTGGGTCAGACTTTTAGGAGCAACTTTGAGTATGAGTTCGCTGAAGATTTAATCATGCGAGGTGTTCACTACGAGTACGAAACTACTAGGGTGGACTACGAACAGAAGAGATTCTACAAACCAGACTTTGTTCTGGACAACGGAATCATCATTGAAACCAAGGGATATTTTTATAGTGATGACCGCACCAAGCACAAGTTAATTAAGAAACAGCACCCTGACCTAGACATTAGATTTATCTTCATGAATCCTGATGCCAAAGGTCAGGCAAGTAAGGTAACTAATGCTGAGTGGTGTAAGAAGAATGGATTCAAGTACGCAAGGATGCGTCTTCCAAAGGAATGGGCTAATGAGAAGAACAACTGATTTCATAGTTGTCAAGGAAGTAAATGATATATGTCCATGCACAGCAAATGAGATTGACAAAGTACATAGAAGATTAGGGTGGCTGAGGATTGGTTACCACTTTGTTATCACAGCGAATGGAGAGATACAGAAAGGTAGGGATATAAGTCAGGCAGGGGCGCACTCAAGGGGGTACAACGACTGCTCTATTGGCATAGGACTTTGTGGTCCAGGGGCTTCCGAAGAGCAGTTGTCCTCATTGATGTTGTTAACCGCAGGCTTGACTATGAAGTACCCCAGAATAGAAGTCATCAATCACCCCTTGTTCGGGGATAAAGGAGAGGAGTTCGATGCAGAGTTATGGTGGAAGAATACCCTGAGTCAAATCTCATAATGAAGACCTCATGTCCTAGCTGTAGTTCGTCAGATGCTAACTGCGTTTATGACGATGGGCATGAGTATTGTTTTAGTTGCGGTCATCGCTCCGCAAGTTCTAATAGCGAAACACCTACAAGGAAACCAAAGATGGCAGTAGATTTAATAGAGGGTGGACAGATTCAACCCCTTAATAATAGAGGTATCCACTTAGATACCACACAGAAATTTAAGTATGAGCGAGGTAGCTTCAATGGTAAGCCTTGTCAGATAGCAAACTACTACAAGGATGGGGGTCGTGTAGCACAGAAGGTAAGATTTCCTAATAAGGATTTCTTATTCATAGGGGATACCAAGGAAGTAGGACTCTATGGGCAATGGTTGTTTAAGGGTAAAGGTAAGATGGTGGTGGTCTGTGAGGGAGAGATAGACACACTAACAGTCAGTCAAATATTTGGTAACAAGTTCCCTGTAGTTGGTATACCCAACGGAGCAAATGGGGCTAAGAAATCCATCAAGAAGGAACTTGAATGGTTATGTAAGTTTGACCAAGTTGTACTGTGTTTCGACATGGATGAGCCGGGGCAGTTAGCAGCAAAGGAATGCGCTGAGTTGTTCCCACCTAATAAAGCTAGGGTTGCACACCTTCCGATGAAAGACCCTAACGATATGCTGAGAGATGACAAGGTAGCTGAGTTGACATCTGCTATATGGGAGGCTAAGAGTTATCAACCTGATGGCATACTTAATGGGCAGGACTTATGGGATTTGGTAAGCACAGAGGATAAGACCGAATCTCAGCTATACCCCTACGAGGGTATCAACAAGATGACCAAAGGGATTAGGCGAGGTGAGATTGTTACTGTGACCGCAGGGTCAGGGATTGGTAAGAGTCAGATAGTGAGGGAGTTCACCCACCACTTGTTAAATCAGGGTGAGAGCATAGGCTACATTGCCCTAGAAGAGAACGTCAAGAGGACAGCCTTAGGGTTGATGTCGTTGGCGATTAACAAACCGCTTCATCTGGGTACTGAACATGTATCAGAGGAAGAGTTGAAGATGGCATTCGACAATACCTTAGGTACAGGTCGTGTGTTTCTCTATGACCATTGGGGGTCTACCGAAACGGATAACCTACTCAATAAGATTAGGTTCTTAGCCACCACAGGTGAGTGTGGGTACGTTGCCCTGGACCACATATCAATTTGTGTTAGTGGTATGGAGGGTGGTGACGAGCGGAGAATCATTGACAACTTAATGACTAACCTTAGGTCACTAGCAGAAGAACTCAATATTGGATTGATACTGGTGAGTCATCTTAAAAGACCTAGTGGAGATAAGGGTCATGAAGATGGGGCTAAGACTTCCTTGGCACAACTAAGAGGGTCAGGTGCTATCGGTCAGTTGAGTGACATAGTTATTGGGTGTGAGCGTGACCAACAGTCTGGGGATGCAGCCAACACAACCACAGTAAGGATACTGAAAAACAGATGGACAGGGCAGACAGGAGTTTGTTCCATCTTGAACTATGACATCAACACAGGACGGATGATTGAAGTGGCAACATCCGAAGAGGATGCGGTAGACATCGGGTCATCAGACCCTTTCAGCAATGTAGATATGGAGGACAACGAATGGGCAGCTTAGAGATTAATGAAGGTGGATTGTGGGTTGGAGATATGTTTATCTCGTGGGATGACATTCGTAACAAGGTAATAGATACATACCCTAAAGATAACATGCTTGATGTCAAGGCAGTTAGAGGAATCGTTGAGGAGTTAAGGTATCTCGCTGACGATATTGAAGCTGAATACTAATGAGGTTGGTATTCGATATTGAAACTAATGGGTTGTTGGATAAGGAAGACCTAAAGATTCATTGCATCGGCATACATGACTTAGACAACGGATGGACTAAAGTATATGACAATAGGACTAACCTAATAGACACAGCAATTTCGATGCTTAACAGAGCAGACATGATTGTAGGACATAACATCATTGGGTTCGACATCCCTGCCTTACAGAAAGTAGACTCAGGGTTGTTTGAAGTATTCAAGCTAACAAACCAGAAGGTTATAGATACGTTAGTGCTTAGTAGACTCATGCACCCTGACATACGAGAGAAAGACTTCAATGCTCTGAAGAAGAAAGTTCCTTGGGTTTATAACAATAAGAACTTGATTGGAAGTCATAGCCTTAAGGCGTGGGGTCTACGATTGAATGTACTCAAGGGTGACTATGGTGACACTAGCGATTGGTCCACATGGTCACAGGAAATGAGTGACTACTGTATACAGGATGTTGAGGTAACTGCCCACCTATTCAAACAGATGAAGAGGGTTAAGTATTCTGGTGACGCTGTAAAGTTAGAGCATGACATAGCCACTATATGTACCAAGCAACAGGAAGATGGATTTTCATTCGATGTTCCTAAAGCAAGGAAACTATACGGAGAGTTGTGTGCTAAGAGGTCAGACTTGGAGAAGAATCTCAAGGAAGAGTTCGGCAACTGGTGGACTAACAAAGGCTTAGTAGTTCCCAAGAGAACACTCAGATTCAAAGATAAGACCAGAGGTGATTTTACTGAAGGTCAGTCGTACACTAGAGTAATACATACTGAGTTCAATGCTAACAGCAGGGAGCATATAGCAAAGAGACTGATTGATTTGTACGGGTGGCAACCACAACTGTACACAGACAATGGACAACCTAAGGTTGATGAAACTGTACTGAGTAGTTTGGACTACCCACACGCCAAGTTACTGTCTGAGTATCTGATGATACAGAAACGCATTGGTCAACTAGCAGAGGGGAATCAAGCATGGCTCAAATTAGAGAAGGAAGGAAAAATACATGGAAGGGTTAACACTATGGGTGCTGTCACATCCCGATGTACACACAGTAATCCTAATGTGGCACAGGTTCCAAGCGTGTCTGCTCCCTATGGTTCGGAGTGCCGGGCTTTATTTCATGCTCCCGATAATTCTTTTCTTGTTGGTGTTGATGTTAGTGGGCTTGAGTTACGTTGTTTGGCACATTACATGTACAGTTTCGACAAAGGTAAGTATGCAACTGAGTTACTGGAAGGGGATATACATACAGTCAATCAACTGGCGGCAGGGCTAGAGTCACGCTCCCAAGCAAAGACATTCATTTACGGATTCTTGTATGGGGCAGGCCCAGAGAAGTTAGGGGAAATTGTAGGTGGGGGTAAGAAGGAAGGTACTAAGTTGAAGAACTCATTCCTTAAGAAAACCCCTGCCATTAAGAAACTAAGAGAAGAGGTCAGTAAGAAGGTTAAATCGGAAGGATGGCTAAAAGGTCTGGATGGTAGAAGGATACCTATTCGTTCAGAGCATGCAGCCCTCAACTCATTACTCCAATCAGCAGGTGCCATCATCTGCAAGAAGTGGTTGGTCATATTTCATGAACAATTAAGGAAGAATAATTATGACAAAGAAGTCACTCAAGTTGCGTTTGTCCATGATGAAGTACAGTTGGTTGTACATGGTGATGAGGATAAAGCTAACACTATTGGGGAGGTTGCGATAGATGCAATTAGACTTACTGGAGAATACTACAACTTCAAGCTACCCCTTACAGGGGAGTTTAACATCGGTAGAAACTGGGCAGACACCCACTAAGAAGAAGTGTACTAAGTGTGGAGAGGTTAAAGATATTAGTTGTTTTACTAAAGACCCCAAAGCGAAATACGGAACAGCGACTCAATGCAAAGAGTGTTATAAAAAGTATTTCAGAGAGCATTATAAAAGTTCGATAAAAACAAGAATGAAGATATATGGAAGGCGTATCCTCAGAAAATACGGATTAACATGGGAAACCCATACAGCTTTAGTATTACGTTCCGGGGGTCGTTGTGATTCCTGCGGAAGTAAATTTACTGGCGGTCACGACACGCATATAGACCATTGCCATACTACAGGTGCGGTCAGAGGTTTGTTGTGTGGAGGGTGTAATAAGGCAGCAGGTAATTTATCAGATTGTCCTGATAAAATCTTCAGCTTGATTAAATACATAATGGAAACACGCTACAACCCTTTTTTAAAATCAGAAGACTTACATTCAAGTAAGCGAACCACTTAAGGATAACTACACCTATGAAAGTAGAATTACTCAACACGATGGGGAACGATGACACGATAGCTAATGCAGCAAGAGTGTCCTATTCAGAGACATCATCAAGCTACACGTTAGACCAGAACAATAGACTAATTAAGTACCTTGCCAAGCATGGACATTGGAGTCCATTCGGGCATGTACAGGCACAGTTTAGAATCACCGCTCCAATCTTTGTGGCACGACAGTTAGCCAAGCATCAGGTAGGTCTGGTGTGGAATGAAATCTCATACCGCTATGTACAGGCAGAGCAGTCTTACTGGGAACCAAAGGAGTTACGGTCAGACGATAAGAACATTAAGCAAGGGTCAGGCAAAGGAGTCCTTTCGGGAATGAAGGCGTTGATGGCAAGGTCAGTATATGACTCAGCTATCTCAGCATCAGCAATCGCCTATAAGACTCTGTTAGGTCTAGGGGTGAGCAAGGAGCAGGCACGTTCTGTATTGCCCACAGCAGTCAACACCGAGTGGTACTGGACCGGCTCAGTATTAGCATTCTCTAGGATTTGTAACCTAAGACTAGACAAGCATGCACAGGCTGAGACAGGGGAGATTGCACAGCAAATATCAGACCAACTAAAGGTCTTCTACCCAGAAGCATGGGGCGCACTAACAGGAGTAAGTGATGAAAGCTGATTTAATAATTGATGGTGACATCGTAGTATTCCAAGCATGTGCTGCTAGTGAGAGAGCAATCAAATGGGATGATGACCTATGGACTCTCCAGACAGACGAGTGGGAGGCCAAGCATAAAGCACACACTTCAATCGAAAGAATTATTGCGAAGGCTAAGACTTATTTTGATATTGGCTATGTGCATATAGCTATCTCATCTACCACTAATTTCCGTAAGGAAGTCTACCCTGACTATAAAGCCAACCGTATTAATAAACGCAAGCCAATGTGTATCCGTGAAGTGGTTGCATACCTAGCAAGCAAGTACCCAGTAAAGGTTTGGACAGGCATTGAAGCTGATGATGTCATGGGTATCTGGGCAACGATGAACCCAGACCAAGAGGTCTTAATCTACTCAGCCGATAAAGATATGGCAACCATACCGGGCGCATGGCACATGCGGAATCTGGATGATGAGCCAACCAAGATTAACCCTATTGAAGCAGACCGTAATTGGTTCACTCAGGCACTCACAGGTGACAGCGTGGATAACTACGCAGGCATTAAGGGAGTAGGCCCGGTTAAGGCTAAGAAGATATTGGATGGAGCAGCCACCGCATTAGAAATGTGGGAGCGAACCCTCAAGGCATTTGTGGGAGCAGGCTACACCCAAGGGGAATGCCTAACACAGGTACGACTCGCAAGAATCCTGAGACAGGGAGACTACGCAGAACTAACAGGAGAAGTGAAACTATGGAGTCCAGAATGGTCAAGAAAGTAGGCTTATCAGATGTATCCCCTGCTGAGTGGGATGCTATCCAAAGAGTACACACCTCACCATTAACCAAACAGGTAGGTGGGGACCACTATAAGAAGATGGCAATCCAACCCATCGACTACTGCGTGGCTAATAAGTTAGACCCTTATCAAACGAACATCATTAAGTATGCGAGCAGAATGTACAACAAGAACCAATGTCTATCGGATTTAGACAAAATAATCCATTACGCAGAACTCGCTAAAGAGAATGCAATTAAACAAGGAATCAAATGAACGACCACCCAATGAAGTGCCACCCAACATACCCAACAACTCACAGAAAAGAAACATTCAAGCACTACCAAGAACAAGCAAAGACCACCGCTATCTACGATAAAGAAGTAGCGTTGGAATACCTAGCCTCAGGGATAGCAGGCGAGGTTGGCGAACTAACAAGTATCATCGCTAAACAACTACGGAAGGGTAACTACTCAAGAGGTCCAGGGGGAACACAGAATTACTACCGCTATCCAATCAATGATATTAAGCACGAACTGGGGGATGTACTCTGGTTTATCAGTCAGATTGCTACAACTTTTCAGCTTGATTTGGCAGACATTGCCAATGCTAACATAGATAAGTTAGCTTCACGGAACGTGCGTGGAGTCATTGAGGGGTCAGGTGACTACCGTTGATTGCGGTAGACAAGTCACGGAATGCTCAACTGTCTGAGCAGTCGAAGGCATTGCTTGAGGACTACTACACCCTTGAGGGTGAGGACATTCAAGATGCTTTCGCTAGGGCAGCTACAGCGTACTCAGGTGGTGACG
>Ga0209495_1001327_pt1 | contig 17345 bp, 14 predicted proteins | sample EN1Hudsemesocosm_FD_184629 | JGI IMG/M metagenome (GOLD analysis project Ga0209495, IMG submission 184629) | Methane-oxidizing microbial communities from mesocosms in the Hudson Canyon - EN1E Hudson Canyon (SPAdes) (version 2) | ecosystem: Environmental > Aquatic > Marine > Cold seeps | place... | reverse complement strand
ATCCTGTTTTTAAGCAGCTAAATAATGTTCGAATAGATGTTATTGCTGTTGGTACTGGCAAGGCATTGAAAATTGGTGCTAATGGGGATGTGGATGTGGTTTTTGTGCATGCCCCGGCAGCAGAACTAAAATATGTAGCAAAAGGTGACTTTATTGATCGTATGGCGGTCATGCATAATGATTTTGTTATTGTTGGCCCAGGATCAGACCCTGCTGGCATCGCATCCACTAAAACAGTCGTTGATGCTTTAAAGAAGATTGCTTTATCGCAAGCAGTATTTATTTCCAGAGGCGATGATTCAGGAACGCACAAAAAGGAAATGCAATTATGGAAACGAGCTGATATTGAGCCAAAAGGCCGCTGGTATGTTTCTGCTGGGCAGGGTATGGGGGCCGTTCTACGCATGACGGATGAAAAACAAGGGTACACTTTAACCGATAGAGGTACCCTGATAGCCTATGTGGATAAGTTGCTTTTAAAGGTTTTATTTGCCGGTGATTCTGAGTTGTTCAATCCCTATCATGTGATGGCCGTTAATCCTGAAAAACATCCAACTGTTAATTATCAAGTAGCAAAAAAATATATTGAATTTGTAGTGAGTAAACAGGGCCAGAAACTAATCCAAGATTATAAAAAAGGCGGGCAACAACTGTTTTATCCTGATGTGATTAAGTAACATGGCTATTAACAAAGGATAGGTTAGCAAAAAAATAGCATGGTATGCGTTCCAATCGAATACAAACGAGAAACGTATACCAGCGCAATGGAACGCGGCATTAAATAAACAACAGATTATTTTTTAAGTACTGAAGCGTGTCGTTTTTGCCTTTGTTGTTCTTTATCCTGGTATTTGAGAGCACGGCGCTGAGATGAAATGTCGCGTGCAGATGAGCCCACATGCTCTTCACCGCGTTGCATTGCTAACTGTATTTGTTTTTCTCTTTCTTGAAAGCGAGCGCGCTGTAGCTCGCTGACTTTGCCATGGCAGTGAGGGCAGCTAACACCAGCCTCATATTGTGCACTCAGTTTATCCGCTTCAGTAATCGGATAACGGCAGGCGTAACATTGATCGTACTGACCTTTTTCTAAGTTGTGATTAACGGCAACGCGATTATCAAAAACAAAACATTCACCTTGCCACAAAGATTGTTCGACTGGGACTTCTTCTAAGTATTTTAAAACACCACCTTGCAAGTGATAAACATCTTCAAAGCCTTGCTCTTTCAAATAGGCAGTCGATTTCTCGCAGCGTATGCCGCCAGTACAAAACATGGCTACTTTTTTGTGTTTAATGGGGTCTAAGTTTTCTTTTACATATTGTGGAAACTCGCGAAAGGTTTCCGTTTGCGGGTTGGCAGCATGTTTGAACGTGCCAATTTGCACTTCATAATCATTACGCGTATCAATTAACAGCACTTCTGGATCAGAAATTAACGCATTCCAGTCTTGTGGCTTTACATAAGTGCCGACAATCTTTTTCGGATCAATATTTTCCACGCCCATGGTAACGATTTCTTTCTTTAGTTTTACCTTAGTGCGGTAAAAGGGCATTTCTTGTTCGTATGATTCTTTAGTTTGGAGATCAGCTAAGCGAGGATCAGAACGTAACCATGCGAGCACGGCGTCTATGCCATCCCTGTCCCCAGCAATCGTACCATTAATGCCTTCTTTGGCCAGTAGTAATGTGCCTTTAACTTGCTGGTCTTCCATTAAGTCTGAAAGGGGCTTTCTAAGCGCTTGATAATCTTCAAGCGTGGCGAATTTATATAATGCGGATACAACAATATTGGACATATAACACCTGTATGCAAGCCGGAACGTAAATCCGGAGCAATGATTGAAAAGTCGCATATTTTAGCGCATTTTGATCGTTGCGCTTAGAAAGTATCACAAAAAAATAATAGGCTCTGATTTTTCAATCCATGCAGGGTGTTTTTCCATGGCTGAATGAAACAGCTCAGATGCTAACAGTTCGTTTAGCCAGACTTGTAAATGATGGTAATGAGATTGCTCAAGCCTGATGCTATCAACATGAGCGAGCTGGTGAATAAAGGGGAAAATTCCAATATCAGCCAATGATATAGCGGCACTACATAGATAGCGATGATTGCTGAGTTGGTTTTCTATGTTCTTGTGACATTGGGGGGCAGGTGAGGTGTTTTATTTGTGATTGTGCAATTGCTGGTAATGTAGACTATTAATCAGCAATGATAAGCATTTCAATTGCCTGAAAAGAATAGATTTTCCTAAGCTGAACTTATTAGGCATTGATAAATTTATGGACTTGCTTATCAAGTAGACGCTATGGCTAAAGTGAGTCGACGACTACCTTTCAGTGACTGTATCCAGCTTTCAGCTCTTGTACGATTAGCCTCTGATTTATCCTGAAACTTGTTAGATTAAGTTAGGGATATCATAAAAATATTCATACCCAATCATGATAATTTGGCTATAAAAATAAGCTTATCGGGGCGCAGTGCTTTAGCCTGCATTCATAGCCAAAAACAGCAGGCTAAAGCACTGCGCCCCATGTTGTATTTCTCTTAACTTAATGGCAGTGATGCTCTGCGTGGGAATTCATTACTGAACGCTCCAGCGTTCCGTGACGCTGGAGCGTCACAAGCTGCATTCCCACGCTGGAGCGTAGGAACGATGAGTAATGGTTTATTTATTGCGAGGTGCCTAATGCAGGCTAAAGCAATGCGCTCCACTACCATTACTCTTAAACTTAATGGTAGTGGAGCTTTAAAGCGGGTAAGTTCATTCTTTTAAGGTTCCTTATTGTCTGACTATACAAAGCATAGAAATCATCAGATTTTGCTTTATTGAATATTCCAGTTTTTTTCTCTGTATTGCCTTAAAGCTTATTTTTCAGGTTAGGTGTAGCCCCATTGATTTTAGGGTGTTTTGCAATATACCAACGAATTATACGACCATCATTTGCTACATGTACACGTAGGGACTTGTCTTTATTGACATAGACTGAAACGACACCTGATTCCATAGCTTGCTGTCCTAAAAAATCAAACTTAGATGTTTGGCAAGATGCAAACTCAGTCCAAATCATACCAATACTAATATCTTCATTAAATTTCACCCCACATTTATCTTTTTGAGCCGCAATTCTTTCGGAAAATTGTTTTGCTTGACCTTCATTGATAAGGTGTGCCATTTTTCCCCATAAAGTTGGGTAAACAGCTTCATAAATTTTTTGACGATAAAGTGCTCTGGGTACAATGGATATACTAGCCTTTATCGTTCCTGGGATGATAAATAAAGTACCAAAAAAATGCCAGGGGTTATAAGATTTATGAATCAGTTCATAACTACTTTCCGCGTGGTAACTCCCCAAAATATCACCTGATCTAACATCAACAACTTCTATATCGGATATTGCATCATATATATAACGGGTACCCCTCCAGCCCTGAGCAAAAATTAAAGGCCCTGGCCACCAAGTGAAAAAATTTTTGGCTCCATTAGGCTGAAAAATACCACTTACTTTTCCGCGAATTAACAAATCAGTATATTTATCTTTGATCGAGGGAGAAATAATATGAAATATTTTTTCATCACGTAATGCATCTACTAAACCTTTTTGCCACTTTTCAGCATCTTTATATCCACCAGCAAGGATTTCTATTGGCTCCATACTGACTATTGTCTCGGTATCATGCTGTACGTTATTGCTAACTAAGGGCTGGGGATTAAGCTCAATAACTTTTAAGGAAGAGCACCCGCTCATAAAAAGCGTTAAAAAAAACAGGGGTAATAAACATATCTTTGTTAAATTTGAATTCATAGCAAGCTCTTTTTTTATATGGCGAAACCTTCTATATAAGGTTTTTTTAGTTCGTGCGCGTTCTAAATCGTGATCTATTAATTTTTTGGATCTTGAGGCGAAAAATATTCATGCTCACCATCATCAAAATTATCGACAGCATCCTTCGGAATGTTCTCAATATGAGGAGAGAAATATTCGTACTCACCATCATCAAAGTTGTCGACAGCATCCGCTGGAGAACTTTCAAGATAACGAATGATATCTTTATCATTTAACATTTGCGTCACGCATTTAGCGAGTGTTTTCTCAATGGCAGAAGTCGTTCCATATCCACTTCCATGTTTTTGAACTCCAACATACTCTTTTTTTAAACCATTAGCTGTTTTGACTCTCAACGTTGTTGTCACTTGAAATGCCCACATTCCCCTCTCAGACTTGGCATCATAAATTGATAATTCCAATATTTTATCCGCACTATTGTTAACTTTTATATTTTGCCTTTCCAAAATATTCTTTGCGGTACTTATAGATGACTCTGTGTATTCATAAAAATCTGCATAAACCCTCCAGCCGCCCCAGCTCCCAATGAGGATGTCAGCAGATTGTGATGAAACATTTTTAAACGCCACTGGTAACATAACATTTAGATTGGGTATCGCATTGTCTGGCAGAATTGGCGCTTTTGTGTTGGTTCGATAGTTTATGCAGCCAGACAAGAGCAGAAAGATGCAAGCACATATCCCCAGCTTTGCTAATCGCTTCATTTTATTTTTCCACAGGTATTCGTGTTTACCGTCTTAGACGACAGTTTGCATTTTTAATAATTACGGGTTCTGAATAATCTTTTTTGTTGTGGCTTATGATGTATTTAAAAAGAGTGTTGTGACCACGAAAAGTGTGTGAAAAATTGATCTAGAAAAACCTATAACAAATTTATGCTTCATTGTTAGCTCCTCAATTTTATTAAAATCATGTCACAAAAAAACAGACGGGCCATGTGTGGTTTCATAAATCGAATGCTTATTGCTCGACTATTTTTGTAAGAAAAACAAAAAAGCCGAACTACCTTAACTCGCCTTTTTATAGGCAACTTTCGGTAGTCCGGCTTTCCAATTAACGGGATACGTGACTTTCTGCCCCTACCTCACAGTAGGTTTAGCTTTTCGTTATTAAGACAGTAACTTAACTAATCTAGCAATTCAACTGAGTATTTTTATCAGGAATAGATTTTCGAATGATTGCTATGGAAAATATTCTTTCTTGATTCTGATTGTCAAGCTAAGGCTTTTCTATAAAAGCTGACTATTAGATTTTTCTTACATATAGGGTGATGTTCTTTTATGGTGCAAAAAAATAATCAATGACTTATACACATAAATTATTTGATCATGAATTTGTCAAATTATTTTCTAAAATAAATAGCCTGATTACATATTGACATGTGTAAACCTATGAAAGTAAAGAATATTAATTGCTCTGTATGAAAACTGGACGATTTAATTGCAAGGCCATAAATTAAAGGGCTGGCGGGGGATATTGAGAGTTTACTCACAGAGTTATCCACAGCTATTGTGCATAAAAAAATAATCCCTTATTCTATAAACACTTAGCTAAACAACTGAGATTTTGCTTGCAAAAATAAAGCTTATTTTGAGTGTTTTTTGAAAAAACTTTTGTTCGATTATGTTGATAGATTGTTTCTTAATAAAGCACTAAATTGGGGCGTAAAAATGTATTTAAATACATTTTACTAAAGCCAGATCATTCCAGTTTGTGGTGTAGTGTTGAGATAAATGTTGCACTGGTGTTTGCCAGTGGGTTTTTAATTGAGTTGCACTCAGAGTAATTCCTTTAGGAAAACGAGCGTTGATTTCATCGAGAGTACTCATCAGTAAATCACTATGGCTATTGCTCTGTTCATGCAGGTTAAATAAATCAACTTGCTTAGGTTGTATGGCTGCATGGATATGAGCTAATTGCACACCACATTTTTGAAATCGATAACCTGGTTTATAAATATCTTTAAGCAAACGTTTGGCAATATTAATAATATATCGGCTATCAGCAGTCGACTGTTTTAGCTGGGTGTGGATTGAGCGTTGATATTGTGGTTCATTAAGATTGTAAGGGTTAGTGCGGATAAAGACAGTAATAGACCCTGTAACAGAGTGTTGTTTACGCAATTTTTCCGCTGCCCGACTACAAAAACTGGAGAGCGCTTCAGCGAGTTCATCATATTTGCTTAATCGTCGTTTAAAGCTTCGTGAGCAGACTATCTGTTGTTTGTCTGTGGCAATATCATCCAGTGATAAACAGGCAATGCCATTGAGTTCCATGACGGTTCTGGCGACTACTATATTAAATTGAGCCTGTATCGCTTCAATAGGTTGCATGGCTAAATCATACACTGTGTGAATGCCCATAAGCTGTAGACGTTTACTGGTTTGTCTACCTATTCCCCAGACCTCGTTGACTGGAACCAAACGCATAAGTTTTTCTCTGCGTATGGGCTCGGATAAATCGACTACACCGCCTGTTTTCTTCCATTTTTTGGCGGCATAATTGGCTAGTTTAGCCAGTGTTTTTGTCGGCCCTAGTCCTACGCAAACTGGAATTCCAGTATTTTGGAATACAGTTTTTTTTATTTTCAGGGCATAAGCAATAGGGTCTTGTTGGTACAGGCTGGTTAAATCCAGAAATGATTCATCAATTGAATAGATTTCAAGTGATGGAGTATAAGCCTCTAAACATTGCATGACTCGGTTGGACATATCGGCATACAAGGTGTAATTGGATGAAAATAACTGAATATGATGGCGCTTAATTAACTCTTGTACCTGGTAAACAGGCGTGGCCATTTTAATACCCAGGTTTTTAACTTCCTGGCTACGAGCAACTATGCAGCCATCATTATTGCTGAGCACTGCCACGGGTTTATAAGCAAGATCAGGGCGGAAGACACGTTCACAACTGACATAGAAATTATTGCAATCAACCAGCGCAATTAATGATTGAGTCTCTTTAGCCATTAAACCGCATGGATAACATTGGTCACTACCCCCCAGATAACCAGTTCAATATCTTTATGTACGATAATATCGGCATAAGCAGGGTTCTCTGCGCCTAAAACAATTTCTTCGCTGATACTGTTCAGGCGTTTAACGGTTAATTCACCATTTAAGGCACAAATGACAATTTTACCGACAACAGGATCAATAGAGCGGTCGACAATCAGAATATCATTGGGGTGAATGCCTGCCCCCAGCATGGACTCACCTTCAGCTCTGACAAAAAAGGTGGCAGCAGGTTTTTGAACCAGTAAATCATTTAAATCCAGCGTTTTCTCAATATAATCATCGGCAGGTGATGGAAAGCCTGCCGCGACTTTGCCAGAAAATAATGGAATATTAATTGCTTGAGGGGTGTCAGATGGATACAAAAAATCAGTCGGCGGAGTGCTTGTGCTTTTAAATAAGTGTTTGCGTTGATTTAACATGATTTTTACTTCACTTAGCATGCTTTCTGGAACCCGAATGGCTTTAGTACTCTCCCCATAAACTGAAGAGCCTTTTTTGCGGCCAGCGCCTACTCGTGTGCCGCCATGATTGGGCGTATTTTTATCTGGCATAAAATAGAAAGGGGCAAATAAAAAAGTGTACACTATTCAAAAAAACAATCAAGCGATTCCTGCCAGTATCTATTACAATGAAAATAAAACTCCAGGCAGAGCATTATGTGCGGTCGATTTAATTTAATAGCAACAGCTGAACAGGTGATTGACAGTTTTAGGCTGCATCGCTTACCTCGTTATGAAACCAGTTATAATATTCCTCCAGGACAAAAAATACTGACGGTTGTGCAGCTGGATGATGGCAGTTATAAGGCGGTGTATTTACATTGGGGGCTTATCCCTCATTGGGCAAAAGACCGTAAAATCAGTTATAAATTAATTAATGCTAGAGCGGAGACCATCGCAGAGAAACCCTCATTTAAATCTGCCTATCGACAAAGACGCTGTTTAATACCTGCAACAGGTTTTTATGAGTGGCAAATAAGCGAGCAGGGTAAGCAAGCTTATTGTGTTGCAGATCAGGGACAACAAATATTTGCCTTTGCAGGCTTGTGGGAATATTGGGAGCAGGGAACTGAAACGATTTATAGCTGCACGATTATTACTACCGCGGCAAATAAATTAATGAGTCCGATACATCAGCGTATGCCGGTTATTATTGAGCGTTGTAACTACAATCAGTGGTTGAATAAACAGACGACGACTGAAACAACACAGCAACTTTTAGTTACAGATGGGTATCAATCTATGCAGCTAAAACAAGTTAGTGATTGGGTTAACAGCCCTATGCATAACGATAAAAACTGTTTAAATTAACATGCTGATTAACAAGCCACAGCTTGATCATTGAAAGCGTCGATTGCTTTTGATCTTAGGACTTTTCTTGTCTCAGCCGAGGCCTGGAGGCTCTTCTTATCCATTAAAATTAACCATTTACACCCAGAGGGCTAGCTAATGGGCAATCAATCTCATCAATAATTCTAAGCAGAAATAGAAAATGAAAATTAGTTTTTTAGCCTCTCATGGTGGTTCAGCTGCTAAGCATATTATTACTGCGATACGGAATAATGCTTTAGATGCAGAAATAGCTGTTGTTATTACTAATAACCCACATTCTGATATTTATCACTGGTGCAGAAATAATGCTGTTGAGGTGTTTTATATTAGCGCTTTAACTCATCCGGATGAAGATGAGAAAGATGCATCAATAACGCAAGCATTACAAAAGGCTGGGACAGATTTAATTGTTCTATCCGGTTATATGAAGAAAATTGGCCCTCAAACAGTTAAGGCTTTTTCAAATAAAATCCTAAATATTCACCCCTCCTTATTGCCCAAACATGGCGGTCAAGGACTTTATGGTGATAAGGTGCATGAGTCAGTACTAGAGTCAGGTGATAAACAATCAGGAGCAACCGTACAGTTTATCAATAATGAATACGATGCAGGTCCAATAGTGCAACAAAAAAAAGTAGATGTGGCGATTAATGAAACGCTTGTCTCTTTAAAGGCTAAGGTGCAAGCAATAGAGGGCGAACTTTATTTAAACAGTATCAAGAAAATAATGGAAACATGACAATGAAAACAGTATTAATTACAGGTGCTAACCGAGGGTTGGGGCTGGAGTTTTGTCAGCAATATGCAAAGCTGGGCTGGGCAGTGATTGCGTGTTGCCGGAGTCCTGAAACGGCGCTGAACTTGAGTAAATTAGCGGACAATAACGGCTCTGTTAAAGTACATAAAATAGATGTGCTTGATAGAGCAGGCGTCGCTACTTTAGCAGATGAACTGGCAGCTGAGAAAATTGATTTAATCATCGCTAATGCAGGTGTATATGGGGACAGCAGTGGGCGAGGTTTTGGTCAGTTGAATTATGATGACTGGATTAAGACGCTAGAAACTAATGTATTGGGCGTGGTAAAAGTTATTGAAGCATTTATGCCTAATTTAAAAAGCAGTAAAAACGCTCAGATTGCAGTTTTGAGCAGTCAGATGGGAAGTATTGAGGATAATGGTAGTGGTGGGAGTCTCCTTTATCGGTCCAGTAAAGCGGCCTTAAATGCTAGCATGAAAAGCCTAGCGATTGATTTAAGCCGTGAGGGTGTTGGGGTACAGATTTTTCACCCTGGTTGGGTTAAAACAGATATGGGAGGCCCCAATGCTTTAATTGATGCTGAAACCAGTATCTCAGGCATGATTAAACAAATCAGCTTATTTGATAGCTCGCAAACAGGTCAATTTATCAAGTACGATGGCAGCCTGTTACCCTGGTAGATGTGCAAATAGCTTAAGAACCAGCTTAAGCTGCTAGCCAGTCATCCTGGTCATCATCTACAAATACTGGAATAACATTGTCTGTTTGAAAAAATTTTGATTCGACATGATCAAATATGGGTAAATCATCCATATGTTCATAATCTATGTCAGTGTCGATGTTTGTTGTATCTGAATGCTCAATCATGATATTTCTCCTCTTATGTTAGGTACTACTATATCTACAGAGGAAAAAATAACAATTGTACCTTGGTACAGTTGAGACGAGTTTATAAGCAAACTGTGATTAAGATCAGCTTTTGAGCTTAAATGTAATACTGAAATATAGCTGTGAACAAACCACAGTTTTCTCGTTCCTACCGTATTCCCACGCAGGAGCATGGGAACAAGATGGGCTGTTTTTTTGCTAAGCTGTGTTTTGTTAATAGCCATGTACTGAAAAGACTCTGTGTTTTGATAGTTAGAGAGGAGAGAGTCTGTAATATAATCGATCAGCCTAGAAGCTATCTTTAGGTTGGGTTAGCTTATTTTGTTACACAAGGTTCTTTTTATGTCGAGTTAGATCCAACTGTTGTTCTATTAAAATTCTGTAAGATAAAAGGAGTGCTTCATGTATATTTTTCTATCCTATTCCAGAGCTGATTTGGCTATTGCTGAGCAGATTGTAGCGAACCTTAAGCAAGCAGGGCATGAGGTTTTTTTTGATAAGCATAGTATTAATGCCAGTGAAGATTTTAACCGAGTTATTTGGGGTGAAATTCAGAAGGCTGATTTGTTTGTCTATTTAATCTCAGAGAATTCAGTGCGAATAGGCTCGTATGCATTGACAGAACTCACCTTGGCAGAGAAGAAATGGCCCAATCCAGAATCAAAGCTTCTTCCCGTTCTGATAGAACCTACTGATCTGGCTAATATGCCTATTTATGCAAGTATCTGTAATATCCTTCAGCCTGAGGGCAATATTGCGGCAAGAGTAAGAATAGAGGTTAATGAGCTAAGCAAGAGACATCTGCGTAAAAAAATAGGCAGGTTGGCGATGATTTTGTTACTTATGCTTATTATTGCAGGGGGAGGGGTCTTTGCTTATCGACACTATATAGCGCAAACGCCTGAAATTGCACGTACAAAACTCGGAGTAATGAATGTTATTTATGATTCTGAGACTTTTTTGGATAGTGCTTATCGTGGGGACTTAAATGCTATTAAGTTATTCCTGGCAGCAGGAATGAATCCAAATACAGTAAACAAGGAGGGAGATACTGTGTTGATGAAAGCAGTTGTTGGGGGGCATATTGATATAGTTAAGCTGTTAACTGAATCAGCTATTGATCTCAATATAGCAAATAAAAGTGATGCGACTGCTTTGAGTATTGCTGTGGCTAGAGAGGAAGATACAATTCTTGCTGTTTTGTTGAATGCTGGAGCCAGAATAGATGAGTTGGCTTTCGCTAATGCTGCAAGAAAAGGGTATTTATCAGTTCTCAAAACACTATTGTCAGCCTCTTCTATGCTTGAGCAATCCATCATTGATGAAGGTTTTATTTCAGCGGCAGAAAACGGTCAGCATGAGGTGCTTGCTCTTCTTTTAGATAAGCTCTCTGATCAGTCTAAAATTGCATCTGTTGCTTTAAACCAGAGTTCAATAAATTTATGGAAAGTTAAGTCTAGAGGTGCGAGTTTTGTTGAATTTACAAAGGTGTTTAAATATTTACTTGATCTTGGGGCCAATGTAAATAATAAAGATGCTGACGGTTGCACCCCTTTGATTAGATTTGCAGTATATGGAAAGTCGGGATTGGCAAAAATGCTGTTAGATATGAAAGCTGATCCTAATGCAAAATGTGATAATTCTAAGGAGGGTGGATTGACAGCATTGATAGCCGTTCTGGAAAGAGGGAATAGTCTTCAGCAAAAGAAAGATTTTATCGAGCTATTATTTGCAAGTGGTGTAGATGTTAACCAGAGTAAAGACAATGGTGAAACACCTTTGATGCTAGCTGCTGGAGAAAGCCTGGAACTTGTACAAATATTGCTTGAAAAAGGAGCTAAAGTGAATGATCGAAGTGTAAATGGAGAAGCTGCAATACACTTCGCTATAAAATCAGGGCGAGTTGATGTGATGACTGCTTTATTTGATCAGGGGCTTATTATTGATCCTGAGGATAATCTATTGATTACAGCTGTGGATAAAAAAAGCTTTAGTGTTGTTCAAAAATTATTACAGCAGGGTGTTGATATTAATAAAACTGACGCTAAGGGACAAACTGCTTTGATGCATGCAGTAAAGTGGGGTGATAGTGATATGGTGCGATTGCTGTTAATTAAGGAGGCAAATGCTTCTATACAGGACAATATGGGCCGTACCGCAGAGCTGTTTGCTAGCCGAAATGAGAAAAATAGAGAAATGATTGAACTGTTACAGAAAAAAGGAAAAGTGAAGTAAGGGATATCATAAAAATATTCATACCCAATCATGATAATTTGGCTATAAAAATAAGCTTATCGGGGCGCAGTGCTTTAGCACGGCTATTTTAGGCTACTAAGGTAACTCGAAATAAATAAACGACCAAAATAATTTCCATGCTCTGCGTCACCGCCATTAAGTTAAGGGATTAGTCCGTTGGGGCGCAGTGCTTTAGCCTGCATTCATAGCTAAAAATAGCAGGCTAAAGCACTGCGCTCCACTACCATTACTCTTAAACTTAATGGTAGTGGAACTTTAAAGGGGGTAAGTTCATTCTTTTAACGTTCCTAAGTAATAAATGACCCCTGGAATTAGTGGTAGATAGAGGAAGCATTGGCTGATAGCTGTTCCTATAACTAATGGCATTTAGCTCTCGGAGTCCTTTATACGCTATTGTAAATGTAGGTATGCAATAGATAATTTCCTAATTAAAAGGCTAGGGATAAATGTTTTTCCTTCTCTTTGCTATAATGGCGTAACTAAATGATTTTGTTTACCCTCGCCGTTCTGATTGATTTTTATCATTGCTGTTATTAAGGACTTGGCGTTATTCGAGGTGCTTAATTGTTTGGTGTTATCCTTCAGTTATGGGTTTAAAAACCATGATAAAAGTACGCTTGTTTTTTGGAAGAGATGATTGTTCTTCAATTATGTCTTAAGACAATAGTGCTGTGATGTCGTTAGTCAGTGTTTAAAATAGTAAAAAATGAAAAAAGTATTAAATAAAAGTTTTCTTACCAATTTGTTAGCCATTGCAATTATTGCAACGGGTTATGTTTGTCCTGTTCAGTCTGAATTGATGAAATCGATCGGTTTTTTTGCCTTGTCGGGTGCTATAACCAATTGGTTAGCGATACATATGTTATTTGAGAAAGTCCCTTTACTTTATGGTTCGGGAGTGATTCCAAATCGATTCGAAGAATTTAAGTCATCCATTAAAAGTCTAATGATGAACCAGTTCTTTACTGTAGAAAATATTGAACAATTTATTCATACAGAAGAAAAACAGGGGGATAAAGTCCTTAATCTAGAACCGTTGATGGATGCCGTTGATTACGACAAAGTTTATGAAGGTCTAGTTTCTTCCATTATGGAGTCTTCGTTTGGCGGTATGTTGCAAATGATGGGTGGAGAAGAGGCTTTAGTACCACTAAAAGAACCGTTTACTGCAAAAATGAAACTGACTTTAATGGAAATGGTTGAATCAGATCGATTTAAAGCCGCATTAGAGCAAAGTTTAGATGCTCATAAAATTGGTGAAGATATTATCGGGAAGGTGGAAACAGTGATTGATAAACGCCTGAATGAATTAACACCACAGCTGGTCAAAGAAATGGTGCAAGACATCATCCGACAACATCTAGGTTGGCTAGTTGTTTGGGGTGGGGTTTTTGGCGGTGTCATTGGTGCAGGTTTTAGCTTCATTTAATCAACTTAATGAAAACAATAAAATTAGCATTTGAGGAATATGGGGAGAGTGCAGCTACTCCTTTAATTCTGATTCATGGTTTTTTCGCATCTTCTCGTAATTGGCGTCTAATCGCTAAGAAACTGGCTGAGCATTACCATGTTTATGTGTTGGATATGCGAAACCATGGCCAGTCTCCACATGCGCCAGAGATGGATTATCCTGCAATGGCTGAAGATTTAAAACACTTTATGGATGAGCAAAAACTCTCAATGGCTAGTTTATTAGGTCATAGTATGGGAGGTAAGGTTGCGATGTGGTTTGCTTTAACTTACCCGGAAAAAGTTGATCATTTGATTGTCGCAGATATTTCTCCCGTCACTTATCAGCATAGTTTTGATGACACGATTAATGCCTTAAAGCGGGTGCCTTTAGGGCAAATATCGAATAGGAAGCAAGCGGATGATTTGTTGTCTATGGATATTCCTGAGTTGTCTTATCGACAGTTTCTATTGCAGAATTTGCAATTAACTGACGGACAGTACAAATGGCGCGTTAATTTAGATTACTTTTATCAATCAGCGGATAATATTATTGCCTTTCCATCAGTTGATTTAATCGCACCTTATTTGGGGAGGGTTTTATTTATCATGGGAGATGAATCGAACTACACAGATAAGAATGCTATTGCTTTGAGCTTTCCTAATGCAGAGATATCAACTTTAAAACAGGCTGGGCATTGGTTGCATATTGATAAGCCAGCTGAATTTTTAAATAATATTGTTGATTTCTTATAGAAAAAAGTAAAAAAAATCTGTTTTTTGCCGCTATAGAGTGTATGAAGCCTTAAATTACGGTTTAAAGCTGATTGGATAAGGATATTTGCTACTTTTTGAGCCAGGGATCATTGCTATAAAATAGCTCAATATGATGAATCGTAGGTTAAAAACATGACAGCCCTCAAGACAGCGATAATGATTTTTTTGCTTTTCAGCTCAGTAACTTTTGCTGATAAGGTTGCCGCACCTCTATTGACTGCAAACTGGAAAATGATTAAAGGCGATTCATTTTGCCAGTTAAAACAATCTATACCGCTATATGGAACTGCAGACTTTATGCATCAGTCTGGCGACTTGTTACGTTTTTCTATCAAAGAAGAGCGCTTTAAACCAGAAATTGTAAAGGCCAGTTTATTTGTCGATATGCCGCCCTGGTTACATGAGCCTTTGAGAAGTAAGGATCACCTGGTTTATCTGGATCAGACAAAAAATATCCAGAATATACCTCAGTTAAGTGTTTATGGAGAAACGGCTGAGCTTATGCTGGATGCATTATCGAGTGGCTACTCTCCCAGATTTAGCTATGTTAGAGCTTCTGCGCAGAGGGAATTCCCAGAAACTCAAGTCTCCGTTTTAGCCATTAATTTTGCAACCAATTATCGACAGTTTAGCGATTGCCGAAAAAACTTTTTACCTCATGGTATAAAGGATGTGCTGGAGAGAAGCTTGTTTTTTAAAGCCAATAGTCCGACATTAAATAGTCACGTTTTAGCTCAGCTAAAAAATACCGCACGCTATATTAAAGAAGTGAACGGTGCAAAAGTGACGATTATCAGTAATACGGCTATCTCAGGTGTCAGAGATAAAAAATGGTTTAGCAGACGGGCCAAGGCTATCACTGCTTATTTAAATAAACTAGGTGTCGCTAAAAGTAAAGTCGCTATAAAAAGTGGATTTTATTCAACAGCAGCTAATAATAAAATGGTCCGGCTCAGTGTCTTCGGTCCTGATTCATTAACGGCCATATATTATCGAAAAGGTAATATAAAGTTATCACCGGCAGAAAAACAGCGATTAAACCTGATTGTTCAATATGCGCGTGAATTTGTACCCAATGCTCAGCTTATTATTAAAAGTCATACTGATGGTAAGGGTAGGCGAGCAACAAATCTAGCTGTTTCGAAAAACAGGGGAGAGGAAGTTAAGCGTTACCTGGTCAGTCAGGGTCTTGATGAACAAAAAGTCAAAGTGAAAGCATATGGCGAATCAAGGCCAGCTAAAAGTAACCGCTTTCCAAAGGGGCGAGCTCAAAATAGACGGGTAATTATTAATTTTGTTACTTAGGGGCGGATATTATAGGATCCTCGCTCATAGCTAGTGCAGCAGGTAAATTTAATGCAGCTAATAGCAAAGATTACAATAAAAGAAGAACTGTAATTACTCAGAGTAAAATGATGGATGCAGCTCTGAAGCCCTCCCTTGCTGGGCATGGCTTTCTAAACAAGTATTATCTCTAGTAGGTCGGGTTAGCTTATTGAGCATAGCGAGATAACGTAACCCGACATTTGGCAATAATGCGAGGCTTTTGTTGGGTTACGTTTTTTTGTTACACAAAAAAATCTAACCCAACCTTGCAAAATCCGTTAATACAACATTGACAGAGTATGACTGCCTTTTCAAATTATGCTGAGTCGTTATGAAGAACTTAATCTTCTTATTAATATTAACTGGAACGATACATTATCAACGGAGCTAATGTATGCTGTTATAAATGATAAAAATTCCGAGCCCGATAGGCATCAAATTTGGGCTATTTTAACCTACAGATATTGATTTTCATTCATGTACTTTAGAAACCTTGTTTTATCTGCTTTTGCTATCGCTATAATTGCAGGATTTATTTTCAGCGCCTACCAGGCCTTTTTTATCACCCCATTAATTTTAAGTGCAGAAGTCTATGAAGTTTCTGAAGCTATAATCAGTCAACCAGCAGAAGCATGGGCGCCGGCAGATGGGATGGAAAGAAATTCATGGAGTTTTGCTACTAATTTTTTATTATGTTTTGCCTATGCCTTAATGTTACTAAGTAGCATGGCAATAACGACTTCAGTCAATGTCATAAAAGGATTGTTTTGGGGGGGAGCTGCTTATTTAACCGTCTTTGCAGCGCCTGCATTAGGGTTGCCACCAGAAATACCCGGTATGGAGGCAGCCTTTCTTGAAGGGCGGCAAGCCTGGTGGATATTAACTGTTATTATCACGGCGCTTGCACTATGGCTGATTGCATATCAATCGACATTAAATAAAGTGATAGGTCTGGTTTTAATTTTTGTACCCCATATTATTGGTGCACCACAGGCTGAAATCCATGGTTTTGTCAATACTGATCCAAAAGCCGTAGCAGCGTTAACTCAGATATGGTCAGATTTTATAGTGCAGACTAGCATAGCTAATGCTTTGTTATGGTTGCTAATAGGTGGTTTATCAGGCTTTGCAATCCAAAGGTTTATCTATCCTATTGATGCATTAAGTGAATAATGAATTCGAAACAGACTATTTTTATGCTTGTTTATGAATCAAAATTTCAACTGATTCCCCATAACTTTCCGCCAAGTTAAACGGGTTTATCTTTTGTAGGGTGGATAAGCGCTAGCGACTGTGAAAGTATTTCTTTTTTGACCTCCCCAGCCCCTATTTTCCAAAGAGGGGAGCTAAAGCCGAATACTTTCACAGTCTGATTAGCCTACGATTTTTAGTTGTCAAAGCAGGCTAAAGCACTGCGCCCCAACGGCTAACCCCTTAATTTAACATGGCTATTAACAAAGTACAGGATAGTAAAAAACTAGCGCATCTTGTTCCCATGCTCCCGCGAGGGAATACATACCTGCCTAGGATCTTGTCCGAGAATAGAAAACCAGTGGTTTGTTCATAGGCATGTAATTTTATGACTATGAGTCAAGCATGGGCATAAGTTTTGTCGGGAATCTATTCAGTGTGAATTTAGATCACTGCTAAGACAGTGCAGGAATGCGATATATTCAGCTGGCTACATTTAAAATGTCAG
>Ga0209495_1001322_pt1 | contig 17417 bp, 17 predicted proteins | sample EN1Hudsemesocosm_FD_184629 | JGI IMG/M metagenome (GOLD analysis project Ga0209495, IMG submission 184629) | Methane-oxidizing microbial communities from mesocosms in the Hudson Canyon - EN1E Hudson Canyon (SPAdes) (version 2) | ecosystem: Environmental > Aquatic > Marine > Cold seeps | place... | reverse complement strand
CCAGACCTTCACGAACGATGATATCCTGCTTACGCATTTTACCATTACCGACCGAGTCTTTAACTTCTAGACAACTTACATCAACTCCACGTTTAACAAGCTTCATTCTCAGAATATCTTGTAACTGATCTAATTGAAAATCACTATCCGCATGTACCGTCAGTACTTTGTCTGACTGCTCAACGCGTGCTTCAGTTCCACGAAAGTCAAAACGATTACTAACTTCACGATTAGCCTGATCAACCGCATTAGTTAATTCATGTTTATCTACTTCTGAAACAATATCAAATGAAGGCATTACTCTCTCCTGTAGTTCGTAGTATTTATGGTGATGCAGTTTAACATTAGTTATCAACATTCATATTATTTTACTGTTCGTTTTTCGCAGCTGAAGACAGACCCTACAGGGGATAAATAATTACTCTACTTAACCGCGAGGATGATGTTGCTGATGAATATTTTTTAAGCGTTCTTTTGCGACATGAGTATATATTTGTGTCGTTGATAGATCTGAATGACCTAATAATAGTTGTACAACGCGTAAATCAGCACCATGATTAAGCAAGTGTGTCGCAAAAGCATGACGAAGTGTATGAGGAGATAAGTCCTTGTCAATCATTGATTGCTTGGCGTAGCGCTTGATTAAATACCAAAAGGCTTGTCGAGTCATTGCTTTGCCACGATTAGTTGGAAATAGATCATCACTAACTCTACCATTTAATAAAGCAGGCCTACTTTCCAATAAATACTGCTGTAAATAATCTAATGAAATCTCACCTAATGGCACTAAACGTTCTTTATTGCCTTTACCTATGCAGCGAATAAGCCCCTGTCGCATATTAAGTTGTTCAAAGGTCAAACCGACAAGTTCAGATACTCGAAGTCCTGTGGCATAGAGAACTTCTAACATCGTTCTATCTCGTAAACCCAAGGCAATATTTACATCTGGCTGAGCTAATAAAGACTCTACTTCATCTTCAGTTAAACTACTTGGTAATGGTTTACCAAGACGAGGAGATTCAATTAAGGCAGTTGGATCTGATTCACGAATGTCTTCACGGCATAAATAGCGATAAAACCGACGCAAACTCGACAGCAATCGAGCTTCACTACGCACTTTCCGACCATCACGCATCCGTTCACTCTGGTACCGTAAAATATCATGTCGTGTTGCAGCGACAAGATCGATATCAAATTGAACTAACCAAGTAGCAAAGCCCAATAGGTCACGCCGATAAGCCTCAACTGTGTTTTGGCTTAAACCTGACTCTAGCCATAGAGAATCAAGAAAGGGTTCTAGGTAATGCGAGCTAGCCTCCTGCTTGTTATTCTCGCTCATGATCTAATAACCATTGTTTTATTGTTAAATTATGTCCACTCGTTTGCCCATCATATCCACCTAGTCCCGTCTTGGATACAACTCTATGACAAGGAATAATAATCACAAATGGATTAGCTCTGCAGGCATTACCTACTGCTTGAGCCGAACTATTAAGTGCTTTAGCTACATCAGAATAATAACGTGTTTCACCTAGGGGAATAGCCTGCAAATAATGCCATACTTTTTGCTGAAATTCTGTGCCAGATTTAACTAAAGGTAAGGTCCAATCATCATGAGCATGACGCATATAGTTCTCAAGCTGTATTCGTGTTTGCTTGGCTAAGTCTGATGAAGTTTGATTCACACTAACTATTTCTGAATTGGACCACGAAATTTCAGTCACATACAAGTTGTTTGTAGATATATCTAATCTATCAATTAATGATTTCATAATTAATCTAAAAAATGAATAAGACAAAAGAGCATTATGGAACATATTTGACTATCATGTAGGTCGATTTTTTAACTCGACATATTTGGACTGAAGCCGAAGCTACGGATCTAATGCAATTATAAATAAGCTCCATAACGCAAAAAAGGGCACGGCTGAAACAGCCGCACCCTTCTTTTTAGCTAGTCAGAACCGTCATTCGATTCTGCCTAAGCAGGTATTAACCTAATTTTTCTTTAATACGTGCTGCTTTACCAGTCAAGTCACGTAAATAGTAAAGTTTCGCACGACGAACATCACCACGACGTTTCACTTCAATACTACCAATTGCTAGGCTGTGTGTTTGGAAAACACGTTCAACACCTACGCCATTAGAAATTTTACGAACTGTGAATGCTGAGTGCAAACCACGGTTACGTTTAGCAAGAACAACGCCTTCAAACGCTTGTTCACGTTCACGGTCGCCTTCTTTGATTTTAACTTTTACTACAACAGTATCACCTGAAGAAAATGCAGGAAGGTCCTGTCTCATTTGTTCAGCGTTTAGCTGTTCAATAATATTACTCATTGTTCTACTCCAACCTTGTCCTGCCTATATTCGGCAATAAATTGTTCTAATAATGCTTTCTGCTCGCTAGTTAATGTTTCCATCACTAACATCTCAGGCCGCCTTAACCATGTTCTACCTAAAGACTCTTTAAGGCGCCACTTTCGTATTGCCTCATGATCTCCACCAAGAAGCACCGAGGGTACTTTTTGATCAGATAATCGTTCTGGTCTTGTGTAATGTGGATGGTCTAATAGACCCGCCATAAAAGAATCCTGTTGTGCAGACTCTTCATCACCCAAAACGCCTGGTAATAACCTTGCAACGCCATCAATCATGACCATCGCAGCAAGTTCACCACCACTGAGAACATAGTCACCAATCGACCATTCCTCATCAATCTCTTGCTCTATCAGGCGTTCATCAACACCTTCATATCGCCCTGCAACAAAGATCATTGCTTCTCTTGTTGCCAATTCTTGCAAACCTTGCTGATCTAACTTTCGACCCTGCGGTGACAAATATGCCACTTTTGTTTGCTGACCTAGCTGCTGCTTTGCAGCTTGAATCGCTTGCTGTAATGGTTCAACTTTCATTACCATTCCAGGTCCACCACCATACGGCCTATCATCTACTGTTTTATGTTTGTCCTGCGTGAAATCACGCGGGTTCCAATAATCTATCGCTAACTGTCCTCGCGATACCGCACGACCAGTTACGCCATACTCAGTTATTGCTTCAAACATCTGAGGGAACAAAGACACTACACCTACTCGCACCGTCCTATCACCTCAATAATCTAGTTCCCAATCAACCTGAATAATCCCCTTATCCAAATCAATTAGCTGAATAACCTCTTCCATTACATATGGAATTAATTGTTCAGTTTTATTCTCTTTATTCTTAACAAGCAACACATCGTGTGCACCTGTTTCAAGTAAGCTATCAACTTGACCGAGTGTTTCATCACTCAGATTAACCACTGTTAAACCAATTAATTGAGACCAATAATATTCGTCTTTAGTTGTTGGTTTTAATTGTGAGCTCTTAATAGCTAACTCTGAGCCAATTAAAGGTAAGACCTGATCCGGGTCGGTTACATTAACCAACCCCATCACCACACCTTTACCTTGAGTGCGTCCACCGGACACTTCCATCTCTACCCATTCGCCCTTTCGAGACATATAGATAGGTGAATAACTCAATATATTACCGCGAGGTTCTGTGAATGAAAATATCTTCATCCAACCTTTAACCCCAAAGACACCAGATATTTTCCCTACCGTGACAAACTCATCGGAAGTTTCCATTCTGCTACCTTAAATATAAGCTAAAGAAGCTTTAAGCTACTTTAGCTTGGTCAAGCAATTTAGCTACACGTTCAGAAGGTTGTGCACCTTCACCAACCCAGTATGCAATACGATCAAGATCTAAACGTAAAGTTTCTTCTTGGCCTTGCGCTAAAGGATTAAAAAAGCCTACACGTTCAATGCAACGACCATCACGTTTGCTACGTGAATCTGCTACTACAACAGTGTAATAAGGACGCTTTTTAGCGCCGCCGCGAGATAATCTAATTGTAACCATATTCCTGCCTGTACAAAACTGGATCGAAAAACAGAGATATTTTACGCACATATCTACCATTTGAAAAGCTTAACTTGCATTACCGTGTCGTAATGCACAGAAAATAAGCATTTAGCCTTATTTATTTTCGACCCATTATAAAATTAAAGCGCAAATCTATCTAGATAGTTTCGAGCTGCTATTGTGAATAACCCATCAGATCATACACAGGTTATCAAATCAGCTGTACTTATTTTTCATATGAAACTAGTAGTTTAAGTATTGGAATACCTTATTTGCATACTAGCCTCCCATATAGACATATATCCCTACATATTGCACGCCTTTAAAATCAAGCTAATATTTTAGAATGGCATGCCACCGCCACCCATAGGCATTTTGCCACCTAAGCCTCGCATCATTTTAGCCATACCACCTTTCTGGCTCATTTTTTTCATCATTTTCTGCATTTGTGCAAACTGTTTTAATAAACGATTCACATCTTGGATCTGCGTTCCAGAACCAGCTGCAATACGTTTTTTACGTGAACCTTTAATGATGTCTGGTCGCTGGCGTTCTTTTTTCGTCATTGAGTTGATAATAGCTTCAAGTTTACCAAGCTCTTTATCATTTACTTGGTTTTTTGCAGCGGCTGGAATATTACCCATTCCTGGCATTTTATCCAACATCGAACCTATTCCGCCCATATTGCCCATTTGACGGAGTTGGTCACGAAAGTCTTCTAAATCAAATCCTTTACCTTTTTTAAGTTTGCTAGCTAATTTATCTGCAGCACCTTTATCCATCTTCCGTTGAGCTTCTTCAACCAAAGAAAGAACATCACCCATACCCAAAATTCGCGATACAACACGATCAGGATGGAAAGGCTCTAAGGCTTCAGTCTTCTCACCGACACCCATAAATTTAATGGGCTTACCGGTAATTTGGCGAATCGATAATGCCGCACCACCTCGTGCATCACCATCTGTTTTCGTTAAAATTACACCGGTTAATGGCAGGGCATCATTAAATGCTTTCGCTGTATTAGCAGCATCTTGCCCCGTCATACTATCGACAGTAAATAATGTTTCTATTGGGTTGATCGCATCATGAATACGTTTAATTTCAACCATCATGTCATCATCAACATGTAAGCGACCAGCCGTATCTATAATCACCACATCAACAAATTGCAGCTTAGCTTGAGCAACAGCCTGTTTAGCGATTTCTACTGGATCTTGATCTGATTGACTTGGGAAGAAGTGTGCGTCAACTTCATTAGCCAATGTTTTTAATTGTTCAATCGCAGCAGGACGATACACATCGGCACTGGCAACCATCACTGATTTTTTTTCACGTTCTTTTAACCAGCGTGCTAGTTTGGCAACACTGGTCGTTTTACCTGCACCTTGCAAACCCGCCATTAAAATAACAGCCGGTGGTTGTGCGTTTAGATTAAGGGATTCATTTGCCTCCCCCATTATCATGGTGAGCTCATCATTAACGACTTTAACGAGTGCTTGGCCTGGCGTTAGACTAGTTAGCACATCTTGGCCCATTGCGCGTTCTTTCACTCTGTCGACAAACTCTCTAACAACAGGTAATGCAACATCAGCCTCAAGCAATGCCATGCGTACTTCACGAAGCGTTTCTTTTATATTCGCTTCCGTAATTCGGCCTTGGCCACGCAGTTTTTGTATCGTACTGCCTAATCTTTCACTCAAACTATCAAACATGATTCACCTTAAACTAAGGAACCGAAGGATATCGGTATTAATTATTATTGATAGTGATTATAGCGTATATACTCAAATTATTTGAAGATGCATGGCGATAAAAATTAGTCTGATGACAAGTACATCGTTTATCATTCAGCGTATGACTCATAACAACATCATTCATATAGAAGGAATGAACACCCATGGCACTTGCTAATTCATTAGCCTTTCTACTTTACCTGTGCTGTAGCGCTGCTTTAATTCGTAACTTTGTACAACGTGATCAACAAAGTTCAGTGCTATTTCCTGTCAGTATATTAACGATCGTCGCGCTAATATCACATGGTGCAGATATCACATTTACTATGAAAAATGCGGGCGGCTGGGATTTAAGCCTATTTAGCACATTAACTGTGGCAAGCTGGCTAATGGCTTTTATTGCTTTTGTTTTTGGGTCAAAAATCCCTAAAGCTCATCCTGGCATGGTGATTTACCCCCTTGTTGCACTGAGCCTTATTCTCAAGACATCTCTACCTAATGAGCAAGCAACAACATTAATTAATCCAGCATTGGAATGGCACATTCTTCTCTCCCTTTCTGCCTATAGTTTATTCACACTTGCAGCCTTACAGGCTATTGTTTTAGCCATTCAAGAACAACAACTACGTCAGCGTCATTTAGCAGGAATCATACGGCAGTTACCGCCATTACAATCAATGGAATCAAGTCTATTTCAGCTCATCATGACTGGCTTTATATTTCTGACCATGGGCCTATTTACTGGCTTGTTATTTATTGAAGATATTTTTGCTCAACATCTTCTGCATAAAACAGTATTGTCAATTATTGCATGGTGTGTTTTTGCTACTTTATTATGGGGTCGTAGACAGTATGGTTGGCGTGGTAAAACAGCCATCAAATGGACGTTAATTGGCTTTTCATTTTTGGTGCTTGCATATTTTGGCAGTAAACTTGTTCTCGAATTTTTCATCGCGAACACGTAAGGAAACCTCTATTTAGTCATGTTAGAAACAACGTCACTTTCTTTATTATTTTTTATTCTATTTATATTGCTAGTGTTTTCTGCCTTTTTTTCCAGTTCAGAAACAGCATTAATGTCACTAAACCGCTATCGCCTTCGCCATTTGGAAAGTGAGGGCCATGCAGGAGCAATCCGAGCCAGTCAATTATTAGAGCGCCCTGATCGATTAATTGGTTTAATTTTGCTCGGCAATAATTTTGTTAATATTTTTGCCTCAGCGATAGCAACAATTATTGGTGTAAAACTATATGGTGAAAATGGTGTTCTTATTGCGGGCTCAATCCTCACGCTTATCGTTTTATTATTTGCTGAAGTAACACCAAAAACATTAGCAGCATTACACCCTGAACGAGTCGCTTTTCCCGCTAGTTTCATATTAAAACCGCTGCTATTTATTCTCTATCCATTAGTCTTATTTACCAATGCAATCACCAACCGCTTATTGGCGCTCTTTGGCGTATCTGCCAGTGACTCATCCTCTTCCGCCATTAATAGGGAGGAACTGAGAATAGCCCTAATGGAAGCAGGCAGTTTAATTCCAAAGCGCCATAAAAAAATGTTAGTGAGTATTCTTGATTTAGAAAAAATGACTGTCAACGATGTGATGGTGCCTCGAAATGAAATTGAGGGCATCGATATTAATGCGAGTACTGCCGACATTATTAAGCAGTTATCTTATTGCAATAATAGTCGCCTACCAGTTTATGCTGACAGTATGGATAATGTCATTGGAATCCTGCATGTAAGAAAGGCATTACATTTGCTCGCAGAAAATAATCTTACTAAAGACACATTGAATGGAATCGTCAAACAAGGTTACTTTGTACCTGAGAGCACACCACTGAATAAGCAGCTTATCCAGTTTCAACGCCACAGAAGACGTACGGGGTTAGTGGTTGATGAATATGGTGACATCCTTGGTCTTATCAGTTTAGAAGATATATTCCGTGAAATTGCCGGTGAATTTACGGCAGATTTAATTGATGAAGATAAAGATATACATCCTCAAAAAGATGGTAGCTATCTTATCAATGGTTCTGCTAATATTAGAGAGATAAACCGAAACAACAACTGGAGTTTACCGACTAATGGGCCCAAAACCATTAACGGTCTTATTCTGGAGTTTCTTGAAAGCATTCCAGATCCTGGTGTAAGTTTACGAATAGAAGATTATATTATTGAAGTTGTACAAACAGCCAATAATACAATTCGAACCGTTCGAATCAGAAATGTAGAATCTCATAGGGAGACGTCTTAAAATGGCAGCATACCGAATTAAACTTTGCGGTCTGAACAGTGTTGATATTAGCTCTCTAAAATCAATGCTTAGCCTTGCTAGCGACCAACTCACACATGAATGGACAATCGTAAACACAGATAAAGCTGAGTTATATATCTATTCTCTAGATTCAGATGATGGGCAATCTGCTTGGCAGGAGCATGATGATAACTATGTCTCAGTTATACTCACTGCAGATAGTTCTGCACACAAATCTGCCGATATAATTTTAAAAAAACCACTTCGTACAAAGAATTTCTCTGCAGCACTTAATGATATTGAAAACATCATAGAAAGTGGAAAAAAAGTAACTACAAAGAAAAGTACAGCAAAAATAAAAGCCTCTTTCTTTTCTTCCATGTCATCAGGGCTATCGGGGTTATTCAACAAAAAATCAAACTTTATCAAACCCACATTAGAGCTGTTACTACCAGAGATGAGTACTGATAAAGCCGATACTATTTTATCCCCTAAACTACTCAAAAAATGGTTAGCTGAAATAGATCCAAAAGACTCAAACGTCAAAGTAAGTGATCTTTTAGGAAATTTGCTCCCTTTAAACCGTCTTGTTTTATCTGCTCCAGTACGATTTCAATTATTAGAGCTTTATTCTCACCCAATCATTTCATTAGCTCAAGCTCATATAGCTAAAGAGAAAAAGTCTACTGGTAGTCATACTGATTACATTAAGACAATTCACGCGCTGAGTTTATTATTAGAAGAACTCTGCTCAGGCTACAAAATAATTATTGATGAATACTATCAACAGGCAAAACATCCTAACTCTAATGATAAATGCCTCATGGCAATTAATCGTACCGCTGAATATTTAGGTTTATCCATACTATTTGCATACAGTAACTACCTTGCCATACCTAATAATGCCTTAAATACGCTTCACCAACTTTATTTATATAATGAGTACTATCACTCTCTCAATAAAGTCCCATCAGTGAAAAAAGTATCTGCAGATCGCTCTTTTTCTCACTTCTATAACACGGTGTTATTAACGGGGATTTCTACTCCGTCTCAATTACTAAGACATGAAGTTGCAGAGCTGTATAAATTGATGGGGGACTTTGCAGATAAAGTAAACTTGACCCCACTCTCAGGTGAACAAATTGATTCAGATCGCGCTCCTATTGTAGCTGGATACTTTTGTTTGGATACTTCTAGCAATAGAATGCCTCTCCCTCTCTCTGAAATATCAGCAGACATTCGTGCTCATAATCAATCGAGATTACTAGATACACATCAACTGCTTGAAGCTATAGAGCATATTTTTCATAATGAAACGGAAGTATCGGCTACGAGCCAAGGTGCAGATAGCTCTGATATCCACTTACTAAAAAAAGTCATTCCACAATTCAACGCCACTTATACGCGTCACTTTAAAAGAGAGACTTGTAAAGACTCGACAAAAACTAATATCGCAATTGGCTTAGCTGCAATCCATACTTGTTTGATCAATCATTCACTATCTCAAACATCCAAATGGACTATTCATAATAGAGGTATAGGCGGCATGATGATAAGCAATGATGCATTTGATGCCTATCATCTTAATATTGGCGATAGTGTTGGCATATTTGAAGATACATCTGAGCCGAGCCTTGCTATTATTCGTTGGATGGAAACTGATAAAAAAGGGGCAACCCATATTGGCTTAAACATACAGAGTAAACAGCCTAAAGCAGTCTCTCTATCACCCCAAAATAAAGCTGTAATTTTTATCGGCTTATTGTTACCTGCGGCCAGCGAGTCCCAACAAGGAACAACTATTCTTGTTGAAAAAGGAACTTATATTCCTCTGCAAGAATTAATCGTGGATGAAGGCAACTTAAAATACAAGATATCGGTCAATACTTTAATCAACAATACATTCAATGATGAACAATTTAGTTTTATAGTTAAAAACTGAGTCACCTTACATTTAAACATTACACAAAGAATAAAATTCAGGAAAATAATATGCGTATTCTGATCAAGCTAATCCTTTTGATTATCGTCCTCGTGGTTATTGGCTTAATTGCCTTGCCATTTGTCGTAGATCCTAATGATTATAAACAAGAGATTTCTGAGCAAGTTGAAAAAGCAACTGGTAGAAAGCTAACCCTTAATGGTGATATAGGTCTCTCTGTTTTCCCATGGATAGCACTTGAATTAGGCCCTTTATCACTCAGTAATGCTGAAGGATTTAAAGCAGAATCATTTGCTAAAGTAGAGGCTACTCAAGTCCGAATAAAATTGTTACCACTACTCAGTAAACAATTAGAAATGGATACCGTTGTACTAGATGGTTTAGTGCTTAACCTTGAAAAGAATAAAGCAGGAAAAACAAACTGGGATGACCTTGCAAATTCTGATAGCTCAAGCAAAGAAACTAAAACAACAGAAAAAGACCAAAGTGATTCTACTGCACCGGCTCTTGGTGCAATCAGTATTGCAGGAGTTCAACTGACTAATGCTAATATTATATGGTCTGATGCCAGCAAATCTGAGCGTTTTCAGTTAAAAGATTTAAGCCTAACAACGGATCCTCTAGTTCCTGGCGAACCAACAGCTGTTGATATGACATTTAGTCTACTGAGCAGTAAACCCCAAGCTAAAGTTGATGTTAGTTTAAAGACTAATATTATGGTGGATCTAGAAAATCAACGTTATGCATTAACAGGCCTTAAATTTAGCACTCAAGCAGAAGGGCAAGATTTACCATTCTCTACCGCAAATATTGCTTTAACAGGTGATATCAATGCTGACATGGTTAAACAGCTTATCTCTATCGATGACTTATCATTAACGGCTAAAGCAACTAAAGGTCAACAACAAATTGATGCTCAATTATCAGCTAATATTTCTAGTAATCTTGCAAGTCAGCAGAGTTCACTAAAGGCATTTAATCTAACAGCTGAAATAGTTGATCCCGCTTTGCCAGGAGGTAAAGCCGATATGAAAATCACATCTGATATTTCAACTGATATGCAAAAACAAACGGCGGTATTATCAAACTTACTGATAACAGTGCATGATTTGATCATTAGCGGTGATATTAATGCCAGCAAGCTTTTATCTGACACCCCCAACTTTGCTGGGCAAATTGATGTTAAAGCATTTAATTTACGTCAGTTAGCCAATAGACTGGCTATTGAACTTCCAGTAATGGCTGATGGTAGTACTTTAGAATTAGTCCAGCTTAAAACGGACTTTACTGGCTCAAGTAAACACTTCAATGCTAAACAACTAGATCTTACACTGGACCAAAGTAAATTAACTGGCCAATTTGCAATCAATGACTTTAAAAACCCTGCTTTCAATTTCAAAATATCACTAGATGAAATTGATGCTGACCGTTATTTACCTCCAGCAGTAGAACAACAGAAACAAGCCGCTAGCCCTGAGCCCTCAGCAGCTACTGCAACCACTGCCGCTGACGAGAAACTACCTCTTGAAGCCTTAAGACAAGTCAATGCCAAAGGAACACTTGATATCGGCAAGTTGAAAATAAGTGGTACCCACAGTGAGAAAATTCATCTGGAAATTAATGCTGCTAAAGGCTTAATAAAACTTAGTCCTATGAGTGCGAACCTTTATCAAGGGCAATACAAAGGTGATGTCGCATTAGATGCCCGCGGTAAAACATTAAAACTATCTATTAATGAGAATTTAAAAGGTGTTCAAGCAGGCCCCCTGTTAAAAGACCTTAGTGGTGATGACAAAATATCTGGTGTTGCTAATGCTCAAGTTAAATTAACAGGCAATGGAGCAACGGTTGCTCAAATCAAGCAAACATTAACAGGAAATGGACAATTTTCTTTTACAGATGGTGCATTGAAAGGTGTCAATGTTGCCGAAAGTATTCGTAAAGCTAAAGCTGTATTAAAAGGTGAAAAACTAGCTCCTTCAGATACACCATTACAAACAGATTTTTCTAGTCTAACGGGATCATTTACAGCAAAAAATGGCCTTATCAGTAATCAGGATCTTATTACCAAGGCACCACTACTACGAATCAATGGCGCTGGAACAGTTGATTTACCTAAAGAGACTATTAACTATATTCTTAAAGTGGCCGTTGTTGGCACATCTAAAGGTCAGGGAAGTTCAAATCTAGACGACTTAAAAGGTTTAACCATTCCTGTCAAAATCAATGGTACATTTGCTAATCCAAAACCAACAGTAGATCTTGCCAGCTTGCTTAAAGACCAAGCGACAGAAGAAGTAAAGGCAAAAGTGGCTGATAAATTAAAAGATGATCTGGGTATTGATTTGGGAGACTTATTAGGTGCTTCGGAAACTAGTCCAGAAAATGAAGCCACACCGGCTGAAAGCACTAATAGTGAATCCGCACCGGCCAAGTCTGCTGAAGACCAAGCCAAAGATGCACTTAAAAGTAAATTAAAAGGTTTTTTCTAGATAATCAAAATTAGCTGTAGTGTGTAATGCTACAGCTGAGTTATCCCTAGAATCTCAATGAAGTTTAGCTCTCAATTATTAGCATGGTTCGACCTGCACGGTCGTAAAAACCTGCCTTGGCAACAAGATCCTAGCTCTTACCATGTTTGGCTTTCAGAGATTATGTTGCAACAGACTCAGGTGAACACTGTTATCCCCTACTATCAGCGCTTTACGCAGCACTATCCTGATCTCCTTTCATTAGCGAATGCATCTGTTGATGATGTACTCGCCTTATGGACAGGTTTGGGTTATTACGCCCGAGCACGAAACTTACATAAAGCAGCTAACATCATTCTCGATCAGCATAATGGTGATATGCCAAAAGACTTAGATGAACTGGTTGCTTTACCTGGTATTGGCCGATCAACAGCTGGCGCCATAATGACACTTGCCCACCATCAAAATTTTGCAATTCTTGATGGTAATGTGAAACGTGTTTTAACTCGTTACAATCGAGTTACAGGTTGGCCCGGTAATAAACAAGTAGAAAATAAATTATGGTTGCTTGCCGAAGAATTACTACCAACAAAACGAATTGCACATTATATTCAAGCTCAAATGGATCTAGGAGCCACGGTTTGTACACGTAGCAAACCCAAATGTGATGATTGTCCTTTGCAGGCAGATTGTCAGGCATTTCAACACGATATTCCGCAAAACTACCCAGAATCAAAACCTAAGAAAATTATTCCATCGCGTGAAATTAACTGGCTTATTTTCCAAGATTTAGATGGAAAAATACTATTACAACAACGACCTAATTCGGGAATATGGGGAGGTTTATGGAGTTTTCCAGAGATGGAATCCTTAGAAAATATAGGTGAATATTGCCTAAATGAATTCCACGTAAACATTACGGATATTACTGCCACAGCTAGTTTTAAGCATGTATTTACCCATTTCAAATTACAAGTTTATCCGCAACTAATCTCTGTTAATAAATCAAGTAATCATATTAGTGAGAATAATACTGTAACTTGGTATAAAATAAGTGAGGCTTTACAGCTCGGATTACCCGCGCCAGTAAAATCTTTTTTACAATCATTAGATAAATTGAGGGAATAATGGCAAATCTTGTCCATTGTGTTAAACTACAAAAAGAAGCTGATGGGTTGGACTTTCCACCCTATCCTGGTGAGCTTGGCAAAAAGATCTATGAGTCAGTCTCGAAAGAGGCATGGCAAATGTGGTTGGGCCAACAAACAATGTTAATCAATGAAAATCGATTATCATTGGCAGATCCGAAGTCACAACAGTTTCTTAAAGAAGAACTAGAAAAGTTTTTCTTTGGCGAAGGTTCTGCACCACCAGCAGATTTTGTAGCTGAATAAATTTTTAATAAAATAATAGTAAAGTATAGAGGTTAGTAGTTATGGCAGAGCAAGTTACTGGAACCGTTAAATGGTTCAACGATGCAAAAGGTTTCGGTTTTATCGAGCAAGCAAATGGTCCTGATGTATTCGTACATCACAGCGCAATCCAAGCTGATGGTTTCAAATCATTAGCAGAAGGTCAAGCTGTAATGATGGAAGTTACTCAAGGTGCAAAAGGTCCACAAGCTGAGAATGTTACTCCAGCTTAAACTGATCTCGCATTAAGATATTAAAAAGCCGCTTGGATAATCCAAGCGGCTTTTTTTTTACTTCAAATTTCATATAGAATGAGTCTCTATGAAAGTATTTAGCTTTAGAAATATTCGCGTTATTATTCTACTAGGTCTATTAGCATCCGCTGCTATATATACTAAAGAACAACGACTCAACACCACATCATGGTATCAAACCATCAACGTGGTCATCTATCCCATCAATGGTGATTCAAGCCCTGAAACTGAACACTATATCCAAAACCTATCTACTAAAAGCTTTAAAGATATTGATGATTTTTTTAATCGCAGTGCAAAAAAATATCAACTTATTATCGATAAACCGATGCTCACGACCCTCGGAAACACCATCAGTTCACATCCTCCTAGCCCTCCCGCTGATCGTAATGACAGGCTAAAAGTAATGTTATGGAGTATGAAGCTCCGCTACTGGGCCTATAAAAACACACCCGATGACATTTCAAACAAGAACCGAATTCGTTTATATGTACTTTATCATCAAGGTTCTGATAATGAATCACTTGCACACTCGCTAGGTCTTCAAAAGGGGTTAATTGGTATTATTCATGCCTATGCTAAACCTGCACAAAACAAACAAAATGTGATTGTAATGGCTCATGAGATTTTGCACACTGTTGGAGCAAGTGATAAATACAATTATCAAAACACTCAACCGCTCTACCCTAATGGTTATGCTAAACCCGATCAAAAACCACTATTCCCTCAACGTTATGCTGAAATTATGGCGGGTAGAATACCTGTTAGTAACGCCCAAGCTAAAATGCCAAAAGATTTACGGTTTTGTCTGGTTGGGGAACAAACTGCTAAAGAGATTAATTGGATAACAATGCCATGACAACATTAAATCCTAGTCAATTTATCAAGGCTCAACAATACGGAGTGCTCTCAACGCATTCACTAACAGAACCTGGTTACCCTTTTGGCTCTATTACACCTTATATTATTAATGACCAGGGCGATCTTGCTATATTAATTAGTCATTTAGCTGAACATACACATAATATTGAAGCCAACCCGAAAGTATCATTAACAATATTTGATCCAAAAGATGCTGATAACCCAAGTGCAGGTGCACGAATCACTTGTTTAGCTGAAGTAGAAAAAGCCCCAGATGAGACTAATCTGCGTGTTGATTACCTTCGTCAATTTCCTGATTCTGAAATTATATTAGGTTTACCTGGCTTCCACTTTTATCTTTTAAAGCTCAGTAAAATTCGACTTGTTGCAGGCTTTGGACAAGTTAAGTGGTTAGAAACCAAACAACTATCACTCTAATATTTCAGCCGAATCTTCAATAACCAACCGTTTAAAGGCAGACATTAATGCTGTTAGTCGTTTGCCATGACGGTGCACTAAATACCAGTGCCGCATAATTGGAAATGACTCGACATCTAAAATTTCTAAACGCCCCAGAGCTAACTCCAATTCCAAAGTATGCCGTGAGACGATACCAAGCCCTAATCCCGCCTCAACAGCCTGATTAATAGCTTCATTACTACTCATTTCCATCACTGAACTAATACTATATCCACTCTGCTCAAAAAAGCGTTCCATTGCAATTCGAGTCCCAGAACCATGCTCTCGCATAATAAAAGTTTCTTGCTGCAGTACTGAAAGAGGAATTGATTTTTGCCCAGAAAGAGCATGATCTTTAGGGGCAATGACGACTAATGGATTATCTAAGAATGCTGTGGCTGAAATATCCATATTTTCTGGCGGTTGTCCCATAATCACCATATCTACCGTATTCTCGTTTAGATGTTTCAGCAGACTTTCACGGTTAGTGACATCAAGGTTAATATTGGTTCCAGAAAAACGTTTATAAAACTCACCTAGTAACTTTAAGGCAAAATAGTTTGCTGTTGTCGCAACAGCAATGGTTAAACGCCCTCTTTCACTACCTCGAATCTCATCCATCACATCATTTAATTCAATCAACTGTTGTGAAATATTCCGAGCATAAATAAGCAACTCGTCTCCCGCTTCTGTTAAAAATAATTTTTTACCCATCCGCTCAAATAATGGCATTCCTACTTCTGACTCTAACTGTTTGATTTGCATGGATACAGCTGGCTGACTCAAAAAAAGAATTTCCGCAGCTTGGGTATAACTCAATTTTTGGGATACTGCTTCAAATATCTGTAATTGTCTAATTGTTATGTTCATAGCATCTATCATAAGTGTTTCTTATGTAGAAAATCAAAATAATTGAGTTTTATTTATAGTAAAAATACCCTACACTTCTACTACGTTAAAAAAAACGTAAAAACCGAACATTAGGAATGCGAATACTTTCGCGCCACTCACTAATAAAAAAGGTACTTATAATGGATCAATCATCACGTTACGCAGATCTTAGTCTTAATGAAGACGATCTAATCTCTGGCGGCAAACATATTCTTGTCGCATACACAATGACACCTATGCCAGGTTTTGGTGGTTACCTAGAAACAGCGGCTCATTTCGCAGCCGAATCTTCAACAGGTACCAATGTTGAAGTATCAACAACCGATGACTTCACCAAAGACCTTGATGCAATGGTCTATGAAATTGACGAAGCTCAAGGCGTCATGAAAATCGCATACCCATCTGATTTGTTTGATCGCAATGTCATTGATGGTCGCACAATGGTCGTCTCATTTTTGACTCTAGCGATTGGTAATAACCAAGGCATGGGTGATGTTCAATGCGCTCAGATGCAAGATTTCTACGTTCCACCTCGTATGCTGCAATTATTTGATGGTCCATCAAAAGATATTTCAGATATGTGGCGTATTCTTGGTCGCCCATTAGAAGACGGTGGTTACATTGCCGGTACAATCATCAAACCTAAACTAGGTTTACGTCCAGAACCTTTTGCTGAAGCAGCATACCAATTCTGGTTAGGTGGTGATTTCATCAAAAATGATGAACCACAAGGTAACCAAGTTTTCTGTCCAATGAAAAAAGTAATGCCGTTAGTTGTTGACGCAATGAAACGTGCACAAGATGAAACAGGCGAAGCGAAATTATTCTCTGCTAACATCACTGCCGATGATCACCATGAAATGTGTGCTCGTGCAGATTATATTTTAGAAACATTCGGCCCTGATGCTGACAAAGTAGCTTTCCTAGTTGATGGTTATGTTGGTGGTCCAGGTATGGTGACAACAGCTCGCCGTAACTACCCTGGTCAATACTTACATTACCATCGTGCTGGTCACGGTGCGGTAACATCTCCATCATCTGTTCGTGGTTATACTGCCTTTGTTTTAGGTAAGCTTTCACGTCTTATGGGTGCATCAGGTATCCACGTAGGTACTATGGGCTTCGGTAAAATGGAAGGCGGCACTGACGATCGTAATATCGCATACATGATTGAACGTGATAGTGCTGATGGTCCTTTCTACCACCAAGAATGGTACGGTATGA
>Ga0209495_1001314_pt1 | contig 17441 bp, 12 predicted proteins | sample EN1Hudsemesocosm_FD_184629 | JGI IMG/M metagenome (GOLD analysis project Ga0209495, IMG submission 184629) | Methane-oxidizing microbial communities from mesocosms in the Hudson Canyon - EN1E Hudson Canyon (SPAdes) (version 2) | ecosystem: Environmental > Aquatic > Marine > Cold seeps | place... | reverse complement strand
TTCCTACGCGTTACGCACCCGTCCGCCACTCGTCAGCGCTAGCAAGCTAGCCTGTTACCGTTCGACTTGCATGTGTTAAGCATACCGCCAGCGTTCAATCTGAGCCATGATCAAACTCTTCAGTTTTAAATCATTTTGCAACATCATCAGATGTGTTGCCAATCTTGGTTCGATTGTCAGAATTTACACTTGTTAATTTTACAATTAACGCATTATAGATTCTTATATCGATTATCTTTATCATGCACAATAATCTCTACAAGTACCCACAACAAATTATTTCGATTAGTTTTTTAAAGAGCGACAAGTCAGACTGGATAACCACTCTGCCCTGTTGAGTTGGACCATTCTACAGACCCTAATCTCGTTGTCAACATTTATTTTCGTTTGTTTGAAATGTTATTCAAAATAAAATCTGAACAACCTCTAAAACCAAACTAAGCCAAAAAAATAACAGGCTCAATAAACATCCACCGAACCCGAAGGTTCCGCCTCAACTCTCGTTAAGGAGCCGGCTATTATAGCCAACTATTCATTACGGTCAAGCGTTTTTTATATATTTTTTCCAATCTAGCTTCAAATCACGCTTCACTTAATATAAGCCAAACAACTTACTTATTATATAAGCTCAAACCACGACCCACCATAACGACTTAAAGTAAATCTCTTTGATGCCGATATTTAATATTATTATATTTAGTGCAATAATGCTTACCATCTTAACGACATACTTATTCTGCTATGAAACCCTCTATCATACCTACACAGAACGAAAAAAAGCTTGGTGCGAATGACTTCATTGTCTCCAAAACCGACACTTCCGGCCGAATTACCTATGCAAACCGAATTTTCATGGACATTTGCGGCTACCCCGAATCCCAACTACTAGGCATTCAACACAACATTATCAGACACCCCGACATGCCTAGAGGTGTTTTCAAGTTTATGTGGGACACCTTAAAGGCTGGGGATGAATTTTTTGGTTTTGCAAAAAACCTATGCGCAGATGGCGGTTTTTATTGGGTCTTTGCAAATATCACCCCTGATTATGATAGAGACGGTAAATTAAAAGGCTATTACTCTGTTCGACGACAGCCACCAGAGTCTGCATTAGCTATTCTCATCCCTATATATAAACAAATGCTCGACATTGAAAGGCAGTCCTCCACTAAAGAAGCACCAACTAAATCTATTGAGTTTCTCGTTGATACCGTTAACTCTACCGGAGCAAGCAGTTACAACAGCCTTGTATTAAATCTTTTTAAACCTAACGGGGTTTAATATGAAAACACAAAACAGCTCTAGCGCTAACATCCCTTTTCTCACCTCAAAAATATCTTACTCCTGCCTCGGCATTACCTTCTTAAGCTTGATCATCTTTGGGACTGATTTTTATTTCCACGGACTTTCATGGGCGACTTTACTTTTATGTATAGGCATAAGCGTACTTGCCTTTTTCATATACTCCTCTGTAAATAATACCTTATCGGTGCTATCTCAAATTCAGGAGATATTACTTAAAACCAATCAAGGTGAACTTTTCCATCGAATAACGAACACTAAAGGCCTCGGTGAAGTTGGCCGAATTGCCTGGGAACTTAATGAAATGCTCGACATCATGGAGTCCTATTTTAAAGAAGTAAACGCATCCTTTGAACATGCATCTAAAGGTAACCATGATCGCTATATTTTAGCAGATGGATTTCCTGGCCTCCTTAAACAGTCTGCCGCAAATATCAACGAAGCCTTAAACTTAATGGCCTCCAATGATATTTTAATGACTAAAAACAAGCTCTCTGCCAGCCTACACAACCTAAATACATCCAACTTACTCGACAACCTCAAGGTCAATCAACAAGACCTAATCAATATTACCGAGCAAATGCAGAAGGTTGAGGATATTTCCACAAACACAGGCCGAAATGCTGATGCCAGCCTTGCTTCTGTTGACCAAATCAGCGACTCTTTAACGAATATAAATAACACAATCCATGACGTTTCCAGTGTCATTAGCGCTTTAATTGAAGACAGCCATAAAGTCACAGACTCACTATCTATGATTACAGGAATTGCCGACCAAACCAACCTACTTGCGCTTAACGCATCTATTGAAGCCGCCCGAGCGGGAGAACATGGCCGAGGCTTTGCAGTAGTCGCTGAAGAAGTAAAAAACCTATCAGAACACACCAAAAATGCCGCTCTAGAAGTTACTAAAACCCTTGACTCTTTCAATAAACGAGTCATTCAAATGGATGAAAAAGCCAGCTCATCTGCTGACCTTTCTGAAAGCATTATGGGCCAGGTCTCCGCATTTAAAGATCAATTCTCAGGCCTCTCTAGCTCAGCAAAAGAATCTATTGACTACATTTCTTATTCCAAAGATAAGTCATTTGGCTTACTCATTAAGTTAGATCATATTATTTTTAAGCAAAATGGGTACCTTGCTATCGAAGAAAAAGATGCAAGCCCAGCCTCTAACGCAATTAACGTAGATCATCATAACTGTCGCCTTGGTAAATGGTATGACGAAGGTATAGGCCATGAGAAATTCAGCCACACCAATTCTTTTGCAAGATTATCCTCGCCTCACCAAGAAGTGCATCAATTTACCCAACAGGCTTATCAATTCTCACGCAAAAACTGGATGGAAGACTCATCATTACTTGATAGTATTGTAATTGACATGAAAAAATCTGAAGATGCTAGTAGTCATGTAATGCATCTAATCGACCAAATGATTGAAGAAAAACATAACAAATAGACTTTAACTGCTTTTTTAGAGGCTTTCTGAGAGCTATTCCCCCAACAATTACTATTTAAGGGCATAGGTATCTACACAAGCCTTAAAGCCTTCTCCAGAGGGAGAAGGTGGGATGAGGGGAAATAGATAAATGCCTGATTTTATTCTCCTCACCCCTGCCCTCTCCAGCAGGAGAGGGAGTATTTGAACGCTATAACTCATTGTATTTTAATTGCAAAAAGTTATGTAGATAGCTAGGATTGAAGGGGATCAGTGCAAGGGTACACTTTGCAGGGCCTTACACTTCCCCACCTTAAAACATTAACTCTTAGTTACAGAAGAATACTTTAGTCGAACGACTACTCCTCTTCATATAAATGAGTGATTTTGCTGCTAATTCCTTTAATTATCATAATCAATTTCTGAATGGTTACTTGCTGCCTATCCTGAACTTCAGCTAGATCATTAATTTTATTTTCAGCATCTGATAATTGCTGCTCTAATTTTTCTACTTGCTGCTGCAACCGCTCATTATCTGCACAGGCACGTTTCACTTCGTTTTGAATATTCGACTTTAAACTATCAGCCTTAACGACCAATTTATCCATTTGGGTCTGAATTTCAGTTTCTAGTTCTGACACTTCATTTTCTAAAGTATCTATTGATTCCGGTAGTTCAAGCTCATCAGCCGATTCAAGTAACGCAGCATCATTTATTAAGTTTTCAGATTCAGTAGCACTTAATTCTTCACCGCTTTCCGCACCTAGTTCCTCTTCAACAAGCTCAGAAGCTTCTATATCCGACTCATCATGCGCCCTTTCTGCATCTTCTGGTTCTGGTTCTGGTTCTGGTTCTGGTTCTGGTTCTGGTTCTGGTTCTGGTTCTGGTTCTGGTTCTGGTTCTGGTTCTGGTTCTGGTTCTGGTTCTGTAATATTATCAACTTCCGAACCGATAGAAGGCAACTCTTCATTCAAGTCAGTATTACCTAACCCCTCCATTACTGGTTCCTCCCGAACCGGCTCCTCAACTTCAGGATCATTAGCTAACTCAGCGACGGATGGCTCCGCCATTATCTCTTCTGCGGCGAGATCAAGGCTTGCGTTAACTAAGTCTTCAATACTACTTGTATTAATATTTTTTGTGGAACGAGATGCTTTTGTTGTTTCTTCATCACTCATTATCTTTCTCCGCCTTGCAAAAATCTTATGTTTAACCTATTACATCGTCCTATTTTAGTAAACCTTTATTATCTGCCATATAATTTCCGTCAGTCTTAGCGTGCTGGCAATCTCCGCTTTATATGCACCCACCCTGTATAGATCAGCACCTTGGGCTGAAAAAACATACATGTCATATTTGCAATATGGCAACTCTTGCCCCCCCCCCACTATAAATTTTAAAAAAAATTACGATCTAAAAAAATAAATACATACTATTAATCAACAACTAGCATGATGATATTAAAATCACTATTACATGACTAAATAATATACTATATAAATCATAACTATACTTAACCTCACTTTTCCTAGCAAATAAATCCCTACTAATTTACTAGGTAAATATTCCTTTATATTCAATGCATTACATTCGCCCTCTTAGAAATAACTGAGGGCTTTACTCCTTCTTAAGTAGTATGATTACGCAATAATTTACTAGTTAAGGAGATGTAATATGGCTGATCTAAAAAAATGGGATGTAGAAGATCCCGATTTCTGGGAATCTGAAGGCAAAAAGATTGCCAATAGAAATCTATGGATTTCTATTCCCAGTTTATTGTGTGGTTTTGCAGTTTGGTTGTACTGGGGAATTATTACCGTACAAATGCTCAACTTAGGCTTTCCTTTTGAAAAGTCCCAACTTTTCACTTTAATGGCAATTGCTGGGCTAACAGGCGCAACATTACGAATTCCAAGTAGCTTCTTTATTCGTTTATGCGGCGGAAGAAATACCATCTTCTTTACTACCGCCTTATTAATGTTACCCGCACTAGGTACTGGGATCGCATTACAAGATCAAAACACACCATTCTGGGTATTTCAGGTTTTAGCTTTATTATCAGGCTTTGGTGGTGGTAATTTTGCGTCTTCCATGTCTAATATTAGTTTCTTTTTCCCGAAGAAAGTACAGGGCTTAGCGCTGGGCTTAAATGCAGGCTTAGGTAACTTTGGTGTAACTACCATGCAAATGCTTATCCCTCTCTCTATGACGGTGGGTATGTTTGGTGCTATGGGCGGAGACCCAATGACCCTACTTTCTACCTCAGGGACTTTAGTCGGTAAAATCCCTGCTGGCACAGAAACGTATATACAAAATGCAGGTTTTATTTGGTTATTATTTTTAGTGCCACTCGCATTTTTCAGTTGGTTTGGAATGAATAATATTCGTACCGAACAAGTTTCACCTAACTTAGGTAACCCAGTTAGTAGCATGGCGATGATGACAGGAATGTTAGCCATCAGTTTTTTCTCTGCTATCTTTGGTTTATGGCTAATGCTTCCCGAAGCAGTTAGTGGTTCTGGCTTTAAAGTACCGAAAGAAATCGCTTTATTTATCGTGATTGCTTTAACTGTTTCTTTGTTAAAAATTATTCCAGGCCAAATTGGTCAAAGTTTAGATAGACAGTATAAAATTTTTGACAACAAGCATACCTGGGTCATGAGTATTATTTACACAATGACCTTTGGTTCGTTTATTGGTTTTGCAGCCTGCTTCCCATTAGCCATTAAAGTTATTTTTGGTTATCAACACGTTCTCGTTGATGGTGTAATGAATCATGACCTTGCTAACGCAAATGGTCCAAGTGCTTTAATGTATGCATGGATGGGGCCTTTTATCGGCGCATTAATTCGCCCTGTTGGTGGAATGATTGCAGATAAATTTGGTGGCGCTTGGGTTACTCATATCGTTTCTTTTGTCATGGTTATCAGTGCGGGTGGTGTTGCATACTACATGAAAGCCGCTTATAACTCAGCCACACCTGAAGAGCATTTTGTTCCTTTCTTTATTTTATTTCTTATCTTATTTGCGGCAACTGGCATCGGCAATGGCTCAACCTTCCGTTCAATTGCAATGATCTTTCCAAAAGAACAAGCTGGCCCAGTTTTAGGCTGGACTTCTGCCGTTGCTGCTTATGGTGCATTCTATATTCCAAAAGTATTTGGTGAGCAAATTAAAGCCACTACTCCTGAAGTTGCACTTTATGGCTTCGCTGCTTTTTATATAGTCTGCATCATGATTAATTGGTGGTTCTACTTACGCAAAGACGGTGAGTTTTACAACCCTTAATCTCAAGCTACTCTTCAACCCTGTGCTATGTACAGGGTTGCATGTATAGGTGCCATGCATCAACAAGTAACACCATCAATTTATAAATAGGAGAAAAGCACGATGAGTCATTTTTTAGACCGTCTTAACTTTTTCAAAAAAGTTCAAAGTAAATTTTCAGATGGCCATGGAATGGTCACTAATGAGGACCGCCAATGGGAAGATGGCTATCGAAACCGCTGGCGTTTTGATAAAGTCGTACGTTCAACACACGGTGTTAACTGTACGGGGAGTTGCTCATGGAATATCCATGTTAAAAATGGATTAGTTGCTTTTGAAATGCAAGCTACGGATTACCCTCGTACTCGCCCTGACATGCCAAACCATGAACCCCGCGGCTGTCCTCGTGGCGCAAGTTTTTCTTGGTATTTATATAGTCCGTTACGCGTTAAACACCCTTTAATTCGTGAACGTTTAGTTTCTTTATATAGAGACGAACGTGCAACGGGCAAAGACCCCGTTGAAGCTTGGGGAGCCATTCAAGAAGACCCAGAAAAACGTAAAAAATATACAGCAGTTCGCGGCCTAGGTGGATTTGTTCGAGTTGATTGGGAAGAAGTCACAGAAATCATTGCCGCTTCTAACGTATATACAACAAAAGCACATGGCCCAGATAGAATAGCAGGATTCTCTCCTATTCCTGCCATGTCAATGATTAGTTATGCTGCAGGTAGCCGTTACTTATCACTGATCGGTGGTGCTTGTTTATCATTTTATGATTGGTATTGCGATTTACCTCCCGCTTCCCCACAAACTTGGGGTGAGCAAACAGATGTACCAGAATCAGCTGACTGGTATAACTCAACTTACATTGTTGTTGCGGGCTCTAACCTGCCAATGACACGAACTCCTGATGCGCATTTCTACTCTGAAGTACGCTATAAAGGAGCTAAGGTTGTTGCTATTTCTCCAGATTATGCAGAGTATGTTAAATTTGCTGATTTATGGATGCCTGCTAAGCAAGGAACAGATGCCGCTGTCTTTTTAGCCATGGGGCATGTTGCTTTAAAAGAATTTTTTATCGATAACCAAGACGCTTATTTTGAAGAATATTCACGTACTTATACTGATATGCCAATGCTGGTTATATTAGATGAGCATGAAGATTCTTATGTTAGTGGTCGCTTTGTTCGCGCAGCAGATTTTGATGACTCCTTAGGTGAGCAAAATAATCCTGACTGGAAAACCGTCGTTATCGATGAAAAAACAGGCGATATTATTGCTCCTAATGGCTCTATCGGTTTCCGCTGGGGTGAAGAAGGAAAATGGAATTTAGTTCCCAAGAAAGGGCGTAGAAATACTAAGCCTAGACTGAGCTTAGTCTTTGATAAAGATGATATTGCTGAAGTGATCATGCCTGATTTTCAATCAGGTATTGATATTCCTATGCGCCGTAATGTTCCAGTCAAAAAAGTCACACTTAACGGCAAAGAATGTTTAGTAACAACCGTATTTGACTTACAACTTGCACAATATGGTTTAGATCGTGGTTTAGGTGGTGACGTAGCTTCTGGCTATGATGATGCAAGCATCCCAAATACTCCTGCCTGGGCAGAACAAATCACAGGTGTAAAACAAGCCGATATTATTCGTAGTGGTCGTGAGTTTGCAGACAATGCCTCTAAGACTATGGGTAAGTCTATGGTTATCTTAGGTGCTGGCTTAAATCACTGGTATCACAACGACATGCACTACCGCGCTATTATGAACCTACTCCACATGTGTGGTTGTATCGGTCAAAGTGGTGGTGGTTGGTGTCATTATGTTGGACAAGAAAAACTACGTCCACAAGCAGGCTGGGCACCGGTTGCATTTGCATTAGATTGGCAAAAGCCACCCCGTCACATGAATGGAACAACTTACTTCTATTTCCATACCGACCAATGGCGTTATGAAAAATTAGAAGCAGATGCTCTATTAGCCTCTACTGCACAAGCAAATTATAAAGGTCATAACTTAGCTGATTACAATGTTGTTTCACAACGATTAGGCTGGTTGCCATCCGCTCCTCATTTCAATAAAAATCCGCTAGATATTGTTAAAGATGCGGAAGCGGCAGGTGCTACAGATGAAAAAGGTGTTGCTGATTACTTAGTGGGGCAACTTAAATCTGGCGATATTAAATTTGCATCTGAAGATATTGATGCTCCAGAAAATCATCCACGTAACCTCTTTGTTTGGCGTGCGAACTTAATTGGTTGTAGTGCTAAAGGGCATGAGTACTTCCTTAAGCATTTATTAGGCGCACAAAACGGGGTAATGCAAGATGTATTACCTGAAGCAGAAGGCCAAGAGATTAAATGGCATAAAGATGCACCGATCGCTAAATTAGATTTAATGGTTGATATTAACTTCCGTTTGAATTCAACGGGCGCTTATTCAGATATCGTTTTACCTACCGCAACTTGGTATGAGAAAAATGATTTGAATACTACCGATATGCACCCATTCATCCACCCATTAACACAAGCGGTTGATCCAGGCTGGGAATCACGTTCTGATTGGCAAATCTTCAAAACCATTTCTAAATCTTTCTCGGAGCTCGCAGAGAAACACCTAGGCATCCAGAAAGATGTGGTTGCTTTACCTCTTTTGCATGATACTCCAGCAGAACTTGCACAAGCAATGGATGTTAAAGATTGGAAGCGTGGTGAATGTGAGCCTATTCCAGGTAAAACAATGCCTGTATTAAAAGTGGTTGAACGTGACTTTGCTAATACCTATAAAAAATATACCGCGTTAGGCCCTTTACTACCTAAACAAGGTAATAATATTAAGGGTATCGACTGGGATACAGAGAAAGAATATAACCACTTAAAAGAAATCAATTACACTATTAAAGAAGAAGGCATTTCTAAAGGCATGCCATCTTTAGAAGATGATATTAGTGTCTGTGAAACGATTCTTGCTTTGGCGCCAGAAACGAACGGTGAAGTAGCGGTTAGATCATGGAAAGCACTTAGCGGAAAAACAGGTGTTGATCATACTCACTTAGCCTTACCTCGTGAAGACGATAAAATCACCTTCCGTGATATTAAAGCTCAACCTCGTAAGATCATTACCGCACCGACTTGGAGCGGTATTGAATCAGAGAAGGTTAGCTATAATGCTTGTTACACAAACATTCATGAACATATTCCTTTCCGCACCTTAACGGGCCGTGCTCAGTACTATCAAGATCATCAATGGATGCGTGATTTTGGTGAAGGTTTCTGTACTTATAAACCTGCCGTTAACATGCTTACCCTTGCAGAAATGCAAGAGAAGATTGGCGACAAGCCACACTTGAAACTTAACTGGATCACACCGCATGGTAAATGGGGTATTCATAGTACCTATCATGATAACCATCGTATGCTGACCCTATCTCGTGGTGGACCGCATCTTTGGATTTCTGAAACGGACGCAGAAAAAGTAGGCATTGAAGATAATGATTGGGTAGAAGCCGTCAATATTAACGGTGCAACCATTGCCCGTGCAGTTGTCAGTCAACGTATTCCTGATGGCATGGCAATGATGTATCACGCACAAGAGAAAAATGTAAATGTGCCTGGCTCTGATACTACCGGTAAACGTGGCGGTATTTTAAATAGTGTGACTCGTATTACTGTTAAACCAACCCATATGATTGGTGGCTATGCCCAGCTAAGTTATGGCTTTAACTATTATGGAACCATTGGTTCACAACGTGATGAATATGTCCTGTTGCATAAAATTGAAGACCAAAATATTCAGTGGTTAGAAGAACCGTTAACAGATGCAAAAGAAAAAGCATTGAACCCTGAAGGTGTTCATCAAGCAGAGTATGCTTGCACAGACGAGTCGGAGAAATAAAGATGAAAGTAAGAGCACATTTTTCACTAGTAATGAATCTCGATAAATGTATCGGGTGTCATACCTGTTCAGTGACTTGTAAAAACGTTTGGACTAACCGTAAAGGGGTAGAGTACGCATGGTTTAATAATGTTGAATCTAAGCCAGGCGTGGGCTATCCAAAAAACTGGGAAGATCAAGAGAAGTGGAATGGCGGCTGGGAATTAGCTGATGGAAAGCTCCAGTTAAGGTCAGGTAGCCGTCGTAATATTTTGAAAAATATTTTCATGAATCCGAACATGCCGACGATTGATGATTATTACGAACCTTTCACTTATGACTACGCCACATTACAAAATAGTGCGCTAGTAGAAGCCACGCCGACAGCAAGACCGCGTTCATTAATCGATGGTCAACGCATGGAAAAAATTGAATGGGGTCCAAACTGGGAGGATGATCTCGGCGGTAAGTTTAAACACCGTGGTGAAGATGCAAATTTCAGTGACATGGAAAAACAAGTCTATGGAGAGTTTGAGCAAACTTTCCTTATGTACTTGCCGCGTATGTGTAACCATTGCGTTAACCCTGCCTGTGTTGCAGCATGTCCTTCTGGCTCTTTATATAAACGTGAAGAAGACGGTATTGTTTTGGTTGACCAAGATAAATGTCGTAGCTGGCGCATGTGTATCAGTGCTTGCCCCTACAAGAAAATGTTTTACAACTGGGAATCAGGCAAAGCAGAAAAATGTACTGGCTGTTACCCCCGTGTAGAGTCTGGTTTACCAACGGTTTGCTCGGAGTCATGTGTAGGCCGTATTCGTTATAACGGTGTCATGCTTTATGATGCAGACCGTATTGAAGAACTCGCTTCTGTTGAAAATGATCAAGATTTATATCAAGCGCAACTTGATTTATTCTTAGACCCAAATGATCCAGAAGTTATTAAACAAGCAAAAGCAGATGGTATTCCTGAGTCATGGTTAGATGCGGCTAAAAACTCTCCTGTCTATAAATTAGTTGCAGACTGGAAAGTGGCATTCCCATTACATCCTGAATTTCGTACTTTGCCTATGGTTTGGTATGTACCGCCACTATCTCCAGTGCAGTCACAAATTGATCAAGGCAACTTATCAACGATGGCAGATGGCGTTATTCCAAGTATAGAAAACCTACGTTTACCTATGCAATATTTAGCTAATATGTTTACCGCAGGTGATGAAAAGCCTATTGTAGGTGCATTAAAACGCATGATTGCCATGCGTAGTTTTAATCGCTCGCTAATCGTAGAAAAGAAAACTGACTTAGCTGTCTTAGAAGAAGTGGGTCTAACTGAAGACCAAGTTCGTGAAATGTATCGTTATATGGCGATTGCCAATTACGAAGATCGCTTCGTTATTCCAACGAGTCATGAAGAGCTACGTCAGGAAGATTTTCATACCTTCCAAGGTCAAAATGGTTTTTCTTTTGGTAATGATGGTTGTAGCATCAGTTCTGATGCCTCACTTTTCCCAGACAAACGTACTAAGAATGAAGATAATTTAGAATTTGTACGCTATCACTCAGCAGCAAAGCGCTCTGATGGAGAAAAGAAATGACCCAAATCTACAAAGTCTTGTCAGTACTTTTAGAGTACCCCACTAAAGATTTAGTGGATCACTGGCATGAACTCACAGAAGCGGCAAATGAACTCCCTGATTTAACAGCAGAAGATAGAAGCACATTAACTGGCTTTATAGCTTGGGCTTCAGGTTTATCGCTTACGAAGTTTCAAGCTGAATATGTGAATAATTTTGATATGACGGCTGAAAATTCGTTATATCTGACTTATCACTTATTTGATGAGCAAGATCGAGACCGTGGCCCCGCTTTGATTGAATTAGCTGAGCTATATAAATCGACAGGTTTTGAAATTGGTGACGGTGAATTACCTGATTATCTCCCGTTAATCCTGGAATATGTTTCTACAATGGATGATGCACCCAGTGCACAAGCATTTTTAAAACAAACCTCTCAAGCTGCAGGTATTATTTCCAGTAACCTTGAAAAAAACTCAAGCCCATACGCACCACTCGTTAGAATGGTGGAGCGCCATGGACATTTAGAAGAAATTGCCGCATAGGATTTTATTATGAATTTAAGCAATTTAATATTCGGGGTCTACCCCTATATCGCGCTGACTACTTTTTTTGTAGGAAGTTTAATTCGTTTTGATAGAGAACAATATACTTGGAAAGCTGATTCTAGCCAGTTGTTTGAAAAAGAACAATTACGCAAAGGAAGCATTCTATTTCATATTGGTGTTCTAGCTTTATTTATGGGCCACTTTGCTGGCTTAGTCACACCACATAGCTGGTTTTTAAGCATGGGCGTATCGGATATGATGCACCAAGTTGTTGCAATCTCAGCGGGTGCTGGATTTGGTTCTTTATGCATGATGGGCGGTGTCATTTTATGGAAACGTCGCATGTATAACTCACGCGTTAGAGCTAACAGTCGGTTCATGGATATTTTTATCCTGAATTGGATACTAGTAACTTTAGGTGTTGGTTTATTAACGATTCCAGTGTCTATTTATCACGCGTTTGGAAGTGATGCTTCAGCCATGATTGCTTTAGCAGAGTGGATACAGGCGACATTAGCCTTAAACCCAAATCCTGCGATGCTCGATAATGTAAATATAATTTATAAATTACATTTATTTTTAGGTATGTCAGTCTTCTTCCTATTTCCATTTAGCCGACTAGTTCATGTTTGGAGCGTGCCTTTAGGCTATTTAATTCGCCCTTACCAAATTGTTAGAACTAAATTTGTTAAACAAAGATAATTAAGCAAACTAACTCCCATGCCATGCGTGGGAGTTCATAATGCCCTGTGTTCTATCAGGGCAATCATTACGACATTCCCATGCCGGCAGTGGGAGCGAGAAAGGGCTCTATGGAATTCAAATTTAACGATCCTGCAACCGATTTTTCAAACGGTTTACAAGTTTTAAAAACTTATCACGAAGACTTTTTAGCGAGAGGCGCTCGCTTTATTGAACTCGCTAAAAACATCCAACAACAGGGCATGACTGAAGCTTTAGCTAATGACTGCATGGACATGTATTGTCATTACTCTCATGCAACTCACTTGCATCATAAGGATGAGGAAGAAGCTTTATTCCCAATCTTAATTGAACAATCAAGTTTAGTGCTTGGCATGATTGAACGCCTAATGCTGGACCATGAAGAAATTGAAGAATCCTGGAATAAACTAGCTAAACAACTCATTAACCCTGAGAACATTACTAATTACGATTATTTATTACACCAGACCACCGAATTCGAGCAAATATTAAGAGAACATTTAACCCGTGAAGATGAAGACTTCTCCCCACTCGTTAAAAAAATATTAAGTGAAGAGCAGATGCAACAAGTAGGTCAAAAAATGCATGACCTAAGACACTTAAACTCTTAAAAAATTGGAGCACCCCATGAAACTAGATTTTAAAAATAAAAAAAGTCACCTTTTATCCTCTTTAGTACTGTTATCTTTAGTGACCGCTCAAGTCCATGCAAACGAAAAGAAAGAGCATAGTTCGGGCAAACATTCAGCAATGAAAATGGCTAATTTTGGACCGGGCGACCATTATCAGCACGCTATGAATATTCACCCTGCAGACTTTAAAAAAGTTAAAGATATTAGTAAACGTGCTTCAGACATCCCTGCCCCACTCAATAGAAGTCGGTCTAAAACAGTAAAGATCAACCTAGAAGCTAATGAAGTTATTTCAGAAATTGCACCGGGTATTTCATATCATTATTGGACATTCAATAATACTGTCCCAGGCCCTTTTCTAAGGGTACGTAAAGGCGATGCCGTCGAATTGACATTACATAACGACAAAACTAGCTCTCATGCCCATGCGATAGATTTACACGCAGTAACCGGGCCTGGCGGAGGTAAAGCTGTCACAGAAGTAGATCCGGGCGAAACAAAAACCTTATCATTTAAAGCAACAACTCCCGGTTTATATATTTACCACTGCGCCGCAGGAAACCCTGCAACACATATAGCCAATGGTATGTACGGCATGATATTAGTGGAGCCTAAAAAAGGCCTCAGCAAAGTTGACCATGAGTTTTATGTAATGCAAGGCGAACTTTATACCCAAGGTCGCATCGGCACAAAAGGCTTTCAAAAGTTTGCTAGCGCTAAAATGATTGATGAACGCCCTGAATATATTATTTTTAATGGCCGTACAGGCGCTCTAACAGGTGCTGGCCAGCTTAATACAAAAGTAGGCGATAAGGTACGTATCTTTATTGGTAATGCAGGTGTAGCAAAAACATCATCATTCCATATTATTGGTGAAATTTTTGACCGCATTTACCCTGAAGCCGCATTAAATAACTCACATAGAAATGTACAGACTACTCTTGTCCCTGCGGGTGGCGCTAGTATGGTTGAGTTTAAAGTAGATTACCCTGGTAACTATGTTTTAGTTGACCATGCTTTAGCTCGGACAGATAGAGGTGCTTGGGGGCTTCTAAATGTTACAGGTCAAAAAAATGATGCACTGTATTCTGGTGAAGCCTCACATAATAAAGCAACAGAAAAAAAACATCATAATGAGCACTAACTAAAGGGCACTTACTCTTAACACCCGGGAAGGCAACGGCTATTTCATACACCTTTAATATTAATACGGTATAAACCCTTTCCTGATTAAGTGTCACTTCAGGTTATCACTAAAGTTCTTTGTAGAACTTTAGTGAACCTATTCCCCTCGTTCCATAAGCTTCATTTAAGTTACATATTAATTTAACTCTATTTTTAAAATAGCTGAAGCTTATGGGTCGTAGTGAAGAATCAAATCAAAATTTAAAAATTATTTTATTATTTTATTACTGGAGATATAACATTGGAATTACAACATAAAGCCACCAACCTTTGGGGAGATTTCTTCAAAGTTAGCATGGTGCAAATAAGAACTTTCCATATGACATGGTTTGCTTTCTTTTCTGCATTTTTTGCATGGTTTGGTATTGCCCCCATGATGGTTATCATTCGCGAAGAAATGCACCTAACCAAAGAACAAGTGGGTTGGACAATCATTGCATCAGTAGCTGCAACCGTATTCGCACGTTTTTTTATTGGCTGGTTATGTGACCGTATTGGACCCAGACTTTCCTACACCTACTTACTTATTTTTGGCGCTTTGCCCGTTGCTGGAATTGGCTTAGCCGATAACTTTGAAACCTTTTTAGTGTTCAGACTCTTAATCGGTGTTATCGGTGCTTCATTTGTTATTACTCAGTATCACACTTCAGTTATGTTTGCGCCTAATGTTGTTGGTCAAGCAAATGCCACAAGTGCTGGCTGGGGTAACTTAGGGGGTGGGGTCACACAGCTTGTGATGCCATTAATGTTCTCAGCCTTTGTGATTGGCTTTGGCTTTACTGATGCTGAAGCTTGGCGTGCATCAATGGTCGTTGTTGGAAGCGTTATTTTCGCAACAGGGATCGCTTATTTCTTTATCACCCAAGATGCGCCTGATGGAAACTTTAAGGATTTGCGTGAAAAGGGGATGCTGCCCGAAAAGAAAAAAGTAACAGGCGCCTATTTAAATGCAATGAAAGATTATCGCATTTGGCTTTTATTTATTATCTATGGTGCTTGTTTCGGTATTGAATTAACGGTAAATAACGTAGCCGCGCTTTATTTCTTTGATTACTTTGATGTAGGCATGGTTACAGCCGGTCTAATTGCGGGCTCCTTTGGGTTAATGAATATTTTCGCCCGTACATTAGGTGGCATTTTTGCCGATAACTGCGCGTCATTATGGGGATTAAAAGGCCGTACTTATTGGCTATTTATTGTGCTATTAGGTGAAGGCTTAGCGCTCATGTTATTTTCACAAATGAATGTCTTATTCCTAGCTATTCCAACACTCATTATCTTCTCACTATTTACTCAAATGTCAGAAGGTGCAACTTATTCAGTCGTTCCCTTTATTGATAAAAAAGCACTAGGTGCCGTTGCTGGTGTTGTTGGAGCGGGTGGTAATGCGGGTGCCGTTGCGGCTGGTTTTCTATTTAAAGGCACGATGGATTGGAATGAAGTATTTTTCGTTATTGGTATCGTTGTTGTCATTGCTTCATTTTTAACCTTTTTTATTCGCTTTTCACCCGAACAAGAACTGGAAGAAAAAGTCGCTTTTGAAAAAGCAAATATGAATGTCCTACAAGCGAAAGCAGACCAAGCAAATGCAGCAGTGACTCGCTCGCTGAAAATTATATCTGATGCTGGGAGCACTAAAGCTTAAGCATTGTTATAAGGAGCTAGGCATTTAGCCGATATTTATATCCGCTAAATGCTAGCTTCACCATTAATTAAACAAATATGAATGAACTCGATGGCATCAGTAGTGGTCAACAAACCAAGAGCCTAGCCGTCAGCACTATCGCATTTACGATATATTTTTCTGTCTGGACTATTTTTCAATTATTGGGATTAAAATTAAGCAAAACCTAGGTTTAAGCGATACTCAGTTTGGCTTGTTAGTTGGGGTTAGTTAATACAGAACACCTGATAAAATCATAGCAAAAACACTCGCTTACTTAAGAACCTCCACTGACAAACAAGAAACAAATAATCAAAAGCTTGAGATTCTTGAATTTGCTCGAAAAAAAGGCATGAAAATTGATGATTATATTGAATTAACCATCTCATCCAGAAAAACACAAAAACAACGTCGTATTGATGAATTAGTAAACCGACTTAACCCCAATGACACTTTAATCGTCACCGAATTGAGTCGCTTAGGGCGCAGCACGGCTGAAGTCATTGGTTTGATCAATGCAATGGTTGAACAGAATGTCCGTGTGATTATTTTGAAAAAAATATGGATATTCAGCAACAGGATATGAATTCAAAATTATCATTACCCTATTTTCGTTATTTGCTGAACTTGAGCGTGATCTTGTCAGTTCGCACACCAAAGAAGCTTTAGCCGCAAAAAAAGCACAAGGTATAACGCTAGGAAAGCCGAAAGGGACTATTCAGAAAAGTAAGTTTGATGAACACTCAGATGAAATAAGAGAGTTATTAGAAATGGGATTATCGGTACGATAAGATAGCAAAATTTCTGGGCTACAATAGCCATATTGGCCTTAATACATACATTAATAAGCGGCAGATACGGCCCTAAATATTTTTCTTTTTAGATTGTATGTTTCTACTCTTATTTCTCAATTAATTATTAACACCACCTTTATGCCAATAAATCATTCAAAACCTGTAAGCGTCTGTAGCCCCATCAATATAGACCTGATATTACAGGGGAAAGACGAAAAAATCGTGCATATTGATGCAGAGATTCATACTTTATTTTCCATTCGCAAGGTTAAAACCTTCGCCTTTCAGGCGAACAGATTTATCTCTTATCGGTGTCGCAAATGGCAGAGTTTGATGAGTCGTATGATTTGTGAGTGTTGAGTTAACAAGGGCAACCACAAGGGATTGCCCGTACAGTTGTAGGGGTGCCCCTCGTGGGTACCCGCAAATTATAGTGATGAAT